>Ga0208198_1000188_pt1 | contig 76106 bp, 64 predicted proteins | sample AD_JPNTR2_MetaG_FD_184446 | JGI IMG/M metagenome (GOLD analysis project Ga0208198, IMG submission 184446) | Active sludge microbial communities of municipal wastewater-treating anaerobic digesters from Japan - AD_JPNTR2_MetaG (SPAdes) (version 2) | ecosystem: Engineered > Bioreactor > Anaerobic...
CTACCCTCCTCAGCCCCGGGGCTGGGGAGGGTGCTCCTAGATCCTTCCGGATCCAGTCGTATTCCCGCAGGGGGGGTGACATTTTCTCAGACCGCTTATAGGGTGACATTATCACAGGCCGACGACAGCGGATAAAACGCAGATTGACTACGGGTGTCGGTTATGCTATATTGAAAACTGCACTTAGAACTTTCTAGTATGGGAGTTCTAATGTAGTGAACACGGACATGTAAATAAACTCAAGAAGAAGCCGTCTGCTTCTCACCTTGCGGCGCCGGTTAGGTTAGGAGAATCCGAGGAGAATCCGAAAGGATATCTTGTGCAACCAGGGTCGAGGGCTGCTAGCAAGGTTAATTTAAGAGCGGTTCCTACAATCTGGCAATAGTTGAGCTAAGAGGAAACGCTTCTTGATGTGATCAAATCAGTTATGAAGGCGGGCGGTATGCCCGCTTTTCATATTAAAGCTGTAAATATTCCAGGGGGTGAGGCACAATCGCCAGAGACTTGAGAGTGAACGATGACATTCGTGCGCGTGAGATCAGACTGATAGACGAGACCGGAGAGCAACTCGGGGTTATGGTTCTTAAGGAAGGTCTCCGGATTGCAGCCGAAAGGGGCCTTGACTTGGTTGAGGTCGCGCCGAATGCAAGGCCGCCGGTTTGCCGCTTGATCGATTATGGCAAGTACAAGTATGAGCAGGCAAAGCGTGAGAGGGAAACCAAAAAAAAGCAAAAGATTGTGGATATTAAGGAAGTCAGGATGACTCCGAAGATTGAAGGTCATGACTTCCAAGTAAAGGCCAGAAACGCGATTAGGTTCCTTCAGGATGGGGATAAGGTTAAGGCTACTGTGAGGTTTCGGGGCCGCGAAATCGTTCACGCCGATATCGGGCGAGCGCTGCTTCAGGACCTAGCTGAAGAAGTCAAAGATTATGGGATAGTTGAAAGAGAACCCCGTGTCGAAGGAAGACATATGGTCATGATTTTGGCGCCTTTGACTTCAAAGCAGAGTCACTGATTTCGCTAAAACTGGATTGGGTGAGTGTTTCGTCCCGATCCCAACAAAGGAGAGAGACATACTGTGCCAAAGAAAAAGACACATCGGGGCACCGCCAAACGTTTTAAGGTCACCGGCACCGGCAAGATCGTAAGACGTAAGGCGTATATGAGCCATAAGACAGGCAAGAAATCATCAAGGGTGAAGAGGCGCCTAAAAAGGCCGGCAGTGCTTTCGCGGGGAGATGCTGCTAAGGTGAAGAAGCTTCTCAGCAACTGACGCCATTATTGACGCTGTAAGTGCCAAATCTGAGGGGGAATTGATATGCCTAGAGTTAAAGGCGGAGCAACTGCGAAACGCCGACACAAGAAGGTCCTGAAGAGCGCTAAGGGATTCACCGGCGCGAATGGCAAGGTATATCGTCGTGCCAATGAAGCAGTTATGAAGTCTCTTCATTACTCTTATCGGGATAGGCGTAATAAGAAAAGAGATTTTCGTAGGTTGTGGATCACGAGGATAAATGCTGCTGCACGTATGAATGGTATGTCATACAGCCGGTTTATAGACGGCCTGCAAAAGGCAGGAGTCGACATAAATAGAAAAGTCCTAGCTGAGCTTGCCGTAAATGACCAGGAGGCTTTCAGCGAACTGGTAAAGATAGCTCGCAACAGTGTAGATAATGCCTAGTGAGGTCCGGTGAAAATCGAGATCACAATTACCAGTCGCCGTAATGCAAGAATATTGGAAGCTCGGAAACTGAAACGGCGCCCCTACCGAGAAGAAAAGGGCCGGTTCTTATTGGAAGGTATTCGTGGAATTGAAGACGCGCTAAATACGGGCGCCAGGATTTATGAAGTCATGGCAAGCCCGTATTTATTTAGAAACGCAAGAGGATGCGCTTTATATGAAAGACTTGTCGACGCACAAATAGAGGTCTATGGCGTTACAGAAGAAGTCCTTGAGTATGTGGCAGATACAGACACTCCTCAAGGTGTGGTGGCGATTGTCAGGATTCCTGATACCGGACTTTGCCTTCAGGGCTTTCCTTTGATTCTGTTAGCTGATGAAATCAGGGATCCCGGTAACCTGGGCACACTTATCCGGAGCGCTGACGCTTTCGGGTTAGCAGGTGTGATCCTTAGCGGAGATGTTGTGGATCCATTTAATCCTAAGTGTGTCAGGGCAACTATGGGCAGTATACTTAGGGTGCCTCTTCAGAGTTTCAAAAGAGTTGAGGATTCAGTTAAGTTCCTGAAAACACATGAGTTCCGAATAGTCGCATCCAGTGCAAAGGCCAAGACATTGTGCTACGATTATGATTTTCGGGGAAGATGTGGAATTTTGGTAGGAAGTGAGGCTCACGGTCTCACCCGTGACGTACTTAAGCTCTGCGACGAAGCTGTGAGAATTCCCATGATAGGGGACGCAGAATCCCTTAACGCTGGGGTCGCAGGTTCTATCCTAATGTACGAAGCCTATAGGAAGAGGCAAACCGATTAGCGTAAGTTAAGAGGGTATAGGAGGATACACAGGTAAGAATAAGAGAAGGGTGGCATGTTGCGGACAGATAAGACGCTATGATATAATTGGTCAACAAGAGTAGATGGAGAAACCCTTGAAAGGGCGTGGTTCCTGTATGTTAGGCGCTGACTTTTTTTGGCGGCTTTTTGAGTTGACCGGCTCCATTACCGCGTATCTAATATATAAGATGCTTGTGACCAAGTGACTCTGTGTCTTCTACAGGAACGTCAAAAAACTTGCTGTCTTGTTAAAAGAGCGATGAAGGAGAAGAGTAAGCAAGATAAGGCCCTAAGGAAGAGTATGCCTGAGACTGTGAGCATGCTTGGGTGGGTTTTGCTGAAGTTCGCTTTGGAGCTGCAAGCTGAAAGCATCTGGGAATACTAAGATTTGCGAGTAGGCTGTGTCGGGACCCTACCGTTATACAGGGAAACATGGGTTATCCTTCTAAAGGAAGCTTGCATGTGGTTTAAGGGGTCAGGAGTTGCTGTGGATGCGACTTCCCTGACAATGAGGGTGGTAACGCGGGGCCACGGTCTTCGTCCCTTGAAGACTGTGGCCCCTCTCCATAACTAGGAGGAATATGTATGGACGAGAAAACAAAAAAGTTTGTGTCTGATGCTAAGAAGAGCATAGAATCTGCAATGAGTCTGCCGGATTTAGAAGAGATTCGCGTGAAGTATCTGGGGAAAAGGGGAGAGATAACTCAAGCCCTCCGCAGTCTGGGTAAGTACTCTGAAGATGAGAGACCTAAAATTGGCCGGCTCCTCAATGAAGCTAGGGAAACTGTGAGAGAGATGATAGAGGCAAGACGCGTCGAGATCTCTGCCATTGACTTGGAGAACAAGCTTAAGGCAGAAGAAGTTGACATAACACTTCCGGGGAAAAGGCCTTCTATTGGTACAAGGCATCCTGTGAGTGTAGTCTATGAGGAATTGGAACGTGTTTTCGCGCGTCTCGGATTTGAAGTATTGGAAGGTCCCGACGTAGAGCTCGACTACAATAATTTCGAAGCCCTGAATGTGCCAAAGAACCATCCGTCCCGTGACATCCAGGACACTTTCTACATTACTGACGATATTGTCCTCAGGACTCACACGACTTGCGTGGATATTAGAATCATGAAAAACCGTAAACCACCAATCCGAGCTATTATCCCAGGCAAGGTTTACAGGTCTGATGCGTCTGACCCGTCACACCTGCCTGTGTTCCATCAGTTGGACGGGCTCGTCGTTGATGAGGGAATAACATTTGGAGACGTTAAAGGTGTCTTGGCAAGGTTTGCTCACGAGTTCTTCGGTCCTGACACAGATGTCAGGTTCAGGCCGAGTTATTTTCCATTCACCGAGCCCAGCGCTGAGATGGACGTGTCTTGCGTCATATGTAACGGCGCAGGTTGCCGTGTATGCAAGAATACAGGCTGGCTTGAAATCCTCGGTTCCGGGCTGCTTCACCCCAGAGTGCTTCGGGAAGTGGGCTTTGATCCGGAGGAGATTTCGGGGCTTGCATTCGGTATGGGAATTGACAGAGTGACAATGCTGAAATACGGGATAGATGACATCCGTCTCCTCGCTGAAAACGATATGGCATTTAATCGGCAGTTTATACATGCTTAGTAAAGGGAGGTTCCTTTAATGCTTGTCCCATATAAATGGTTAGCTGAATATGTTCCGGGGCTTCCTCTTCCGGGTGATGTAGCAGAGGCGCTTACTTCAAGCGGGACCGCTTGCGAATCATTGATCGGGGAAGGGGAGGATACTGTATTTGATTTTGAAATTACGCACGATCGCGCTGACTGCCTTAATGTCTTCGGCATAGCTCGGGAGGCAGCAGCTACTCTCGGCCTCGAGCTGAAACATCCTGGCCTTGTCGTAAAGGAGGAAGGTCCGGCGATAGACGGGCTTGCAACAGTGAAGATTATCTCCGAGGACTTGTGTAAGCGTTATGTTGCACGTGTGGTAACAGAGGTAAATATCGGCCCGTCACCCGGATGGATGCAGAAGAGGCTCATCTCATGCGGTATTCGTCCGGTTAATAACGTGGTGGATATTACTAACTACGTTATGCTCGAACTTGGTCAGCCTCTCCATGCTTTCGACTTGGACCGTATCCGCGACAGTACTATAGTAGTAAGACGGGCGCGCAGCGGAGAGTCTATGACAACCATTGACGGGGAGCCCCGTGAATTGAGTGGGGATATGTTGGTTATATCGAATGCTACATCCCCGGTGGCAATTGCAGGAGTAATGGGAGGCGCAGATACTGAGGTTGAGGAATCCACCACCCAGGTGCTTCTTGAGGCCGCAGCTTTTGATTCTGTGAGCGTATGGAGGACATCACGCAGACTTAAAATGAGGACAGAGGCTTCTATGCGGTTTTCCAGGGGTGTGTGGCCTGAGAACGCCAGATTAGGCATAGATCGGGCTGCAGCTCTCATGGCTGAGCTCAAAGTGGGAAAAGTCGCTGTAGGCAGGATTGATGAGTATCCGGGACTTGAAACCCCTGTTCACATTCGTCTCCGTCCCGCCAGAGTCAATCGCTTGCTCGGGATCGACATAGACCAAAACGAGATGAAGTCAATTCTGATGAGATTGGGATTTATCTTGGATGAATGGAATGAGGATTCATGTCGCGTGCTTGTTCCTAACCACAGAATGGATGTACGTCAAGAAGAGGATCTTGTGGAAGAGATTGCGCGTATTTATGGGTATGACAAGATCCCTCATACGATCCCCAAAGGAGCGCCGCCTGAGATACGGCTGAATCCGGTAAGGCGTTTGGAGTCTAAGGTAGGCGAGATTCTCAGGGGCTCAGGCCTTACAGAGGTGGACACCATGACTTTTACGTCAGAGGCTGCCTGCTCTGAGTTAAGGCTTCCTGAAAAGGACATTGAACGCTATAAGGTACAGATTAGCAATCCTATTTCCAGTGAACATACGATGCTACGAACAACGCTCTTTGTGAGTCTCGTTGATGTTCTTGCAAGGAACGCGTCGAGGCAACGGGATGATGTGGCTATCTATGAAGCGGGTAAGGTTTTCCGAAGACGCTACGTAGAGGAAGTCAAAAAGGAATCAGGGAGAGAAGCCAATCTCCCGGATGAGCGGAAGATGATCGGCCTTGCGCTCATGGGAAAGCTCGAGGAGCCTACATGGACAAATCAGACGCCGGACGTCGATTTCTTTCACATGAAAGGTATCATTGAAAGGCTTCTTGAAAGTCTCGGGATTTCCAGATATAGGTTTGAGAAGATGGTCCATCCTACATTGCATCCGGGAAGGGCTGCCAGATTAGTGATAGACAGTAAGGATATCGGTTGCTTTGGGGAACTCCATCCGACAGTCAGTGAGATTCTGGGCCTTAGCAAAAGAGCATATTTGGCTGAACTGGACTTAGAGAAGCTTCTCCTTAGCATGCCGGGAGATCTGGAAGTCAAACCTCTTCCGAGGTTCCCTGCAGTTAGCAGAGATATAGCTGTTATTGTGGAAGAAGACATAGAGAGCGGAAGAGTTGAGGACAGGATATGGGAGGCAGGCGCCGGCCTTGTTGAGCGAGTAAATCTATTTGACGTATATGTGGGACCCCAAGTTCCTCCCGGCCACAAGAGCCTGGCTTATTCAATAACCTATCGGAGTCTTGACCGCACACTTACGGATGAAGAGGTAGGAGCGGTTCATGCCCGAATAGTTGAGAACCTTGCGCAAGGAGTGGGGGCTTCTATTCGAAGTCAGGACTAATACCTCCATGTATGCAGAAGGTAATGGCAAAAGAAAGTCGAATCAATAGCTGTGACCACAGGCGCCATGGAGGTGATGGGTTTGCCGGGCCAAGAGGCCTATGAAGAAATCGAACCCACCGGGAAAAAGAATCGGGTTACAGTCAATATTATGGGGGAAGAATATATTATCCGTTCTGATGCTGAAACTGATCATATAAAGGAGTTAGCAGAATCAGTGGATGAGCGGATGAAGGCTGCCCTTGCCATGAATCCGCGCCTTTCTCGAAGCCAAGCGGCTATTCTGGTTTGCCTCTCCCTAGCTGATGATCTCAAGAAAGCAAGGCGCCGTTATGAGGAGCTCATGCGCCTCGTGGAGGATGTAAGGTAGAAAAAGGGGGAGCTGAAATGGATTGGCTTAGCCTCGTGATCTTGGTTTTCGTCGGGCTGATGGGTGTTGCGGGACTTAGAAAAGGTTTTGTGAGGCAAATCCTAGGCCTTGTAGGACTGATTGCCTCAGTAATCTTGGCCCTGCAATATTACGATGTGGCATCAGACTATATCCTCCGCTATTTTGCTGTTCCTGAAGGAATTGCCGTTATTCTTGGGTTTGCGGCAGTCTGTCTCGGTGTGGTACTGACAATTTCAGTTTTTGGATGGATCTGGGGTAGGCTTGTAAAGTATTCGCCTGTGTCTATACTTGACTCCTTAGGAGGCGCGCTTTTTGGCTTTGCCAAAGGAGCTTTCCTTGTTATGATTGTGTTGCTCATGGTTTATGCGCTTCCCTTTGAGGGTGCGCGCCTGGCGATAGACAGCTCGTCTATCGCCAGGGAATTGATGAATCTATCTCCTATAGTCTTCAGAAGCCTTGAGGATGTCTTTCCGGGAGGGATTCCGTACCTGACAAACCCGGATAACGCAAGTCCTAATGAAAAGGCAGCCCCTCCCTTTCCGACAAAACCCGGCAATAAGACAAAAAAAGGGGATACTGTATAGGTGAATCGAGTTTAACAGGGGGTTGTTTTCGTGGCTAACGCCGGATTCGCTGCGGTTTTCCGTGAGCTTGCAGATTATTTGGAGCTGAAAGGAGAAAACCCGTTTAAGATCAGAGCTTACAGACGAGCTGCTGATACTCTCGAAAGTCTCAGTGAAGACGCGGCTCAACTTGCCCGGGAAGGGCAGCTCAAGAACATTCAAGGAATAGGTACAGCTATCGAGGAGAAGACTCTGGAGATTGCTGACTCTGGAACTCTCAAGGCGCTGGAAGACTTAAGGGCGGAGTATCCTCCCGGAGTGATGGATATGACAAAGGTGCCTGGAATAGGCCCAAAGACTGCATCTTTGATATTTCGCGAGCTTGGAGTCGCCGGTATTGACCAACTGGAAGAAGCTGCCCGATCCGGAAAGTTAAGAACGCTCCCGGGCATGGGACAAAAGTCGGAGGAAAACATACTGAGAGCTATGGAAAAACTAAAAGAAGAAGATATGGCTCGCATCCCTCTTGCAATTGCAGACAGGCTCAGTGCGAGCCTTATTGATTTCATAAGTTCTCATACCGAAGTTAGTGAGATAGCTGCGGCAGGCAGCGTAAGAAGACGCAAAGAAACCTGCGGCGATGTAGACATAGTCCTTGGGATCGAAGATTCATCCGGTATCCCGGATCTCATAAGATCATGGAGCGGGTTCCTTGGCACGTGCTTTTCTGATGAAGATAGGGTTACGTTTACTGCTGAAGGTGATGTGGAGATAGATGTCTCTATTGTGAGACCGGAGGAGTTTCCATTCGCACTTTTGGCGACAACAGGTTCAAAGCTACACTACGCAGGTCTTAAGTCTGTTGCACGTAAGCTAGGGCTCAGGCTCTCCGGAGACGGTCTTTTTTATGAGACAGGCAAAAAGCAGGGTGCGATAAGTGAGGCAGATATATACGAAGCCCTGGGGATGGAGTATATTCCGCCTGAGCTGCGTGAGATGACAGGTGAAATCGACGCTGCTTTGGAGCGGCGTTTGCCTAGGCTTTTGGTTGCCGGCGATATCCTTGGGGACCTTCATATGCACACAAATTGGAGTGACGGTAGAGAATCTCCCGAGTCTATGGTGGAAGCAGCTAAGGCCTTAGGATATGAATATATTGCAATCACTGATCATTCGAAATCCCTGAAGGTTGCGAGAGGACTCTCGGAGACGAAGCACATGAAGCAGCTGGAGGCTTTAGGCCGACTTCGGGACAGATTTGCCGGAATCCATGTGTTGTCTGGGATTGAGCTTAAGATTCTAAAAGACGGCAGCCTCGATTACCCTGATTCGATCCTTTCTCACTTTGACATAGTCGTGGCGAGCGTGCATAGTGCTTTCGGTCAGCCTGAAGGTGTTATGACAGGTCGAATAGTAAAGGCAATTCAAAGCGGAAGTGTAGACATTATTGCCCACCCCACAGGACGCGTGCTCGGCAGGCGTTTAGGCTATGATGTAAATATGGATACAGTCATTCAGGAAGCGGTTCGGCACAATGTGGCTTTGGAGATTAACGCGTACCCTGAAAGACTGGACTTGGATTCCACATGGGCCAGGAAGGCAAAGGAAGCAGGCGCCTGCATCGTCATTAACACTGACGCTCATAATGTGAATGAACTCCGGTTTATGTCATATGGCTTAGATGTTGCAAGGCGTGCGTGGCTTGAACAGCCTCACGTAATCAACACTTGGCATCTGTCAAAGCTCCAAGATTGGCTCAAAAGACGTCGTATGAGAGCCTGACTGCATACAAGCTTCTATTCCTTCAAAAATCACACATGCGGAATACATGTCGGAGATTGCACTCATACTACAATCGAGAAGCACCGGCGCCTGAAAAGTAAGGGCGGAGGGGTGTTTGCAGATGCTTTCCACTGTGTTCAAAACAGTATTCATGTACGTGTTTGTGCTCTTTGTCACGAGGGTGATGGGGAAGAGGGAAATCGGGCAATTGTCTCCCTTTGACCTTGTTGTGGCTATCATGATTGCGGACCTTGCAGCTATGCCCCTGGAAGAGAGGTCAATTCACATACATGATGCAGTCATTCCCATTGTTGTATTGGCCATTGCCGAGGTGGTGTTCGCATTCATGACATTAAAGAGTGAAAAGGCCAGATCCTTAATCAGTGGAAAATCCTCCATTGTTGTGAGAGACGGGAAGATCTTAGAAGGCGCGTTAAGGGAACTCCGTTATAACATAGATGACCTATTATCAGGGTTACGTGAGAAGGATGTACCCAATATCCAAGATGTGGAGTTTGCTATCCTGGAAGGATCAGGCAGATTGAGCGTGATTATGAAGTCTCAAGCAAGGCCTGTAACTCCCAGGGATCTCGGGATCACAACTTCATATGAAGGTCTGCCTTACCCCCTTATCACAGACGGAGAAATAAAGTACAAGTACCTGAATCAGCTTGGGCTTACCATGGCGTGGCTTAAGGAAGAATTAAGAAAAAAGGGCGTAAAGGATCCTCATGATGTGTTACTTGCAAGTCTGGACACATCCGGGGAACTATATGTTGTGAAGAAAGAAAGTGCTGAACTCCGCGATCTGAAAACTAAGGAATAGGTGGTACCCACTATGGAGCTTTCAAAGGAATTCCGTGAGCGATTCATCAAGACCCTCCAAGGTAGAGACTACGTTCTATACGGAGGTCTTCTGGAACTTGCAAGACAGCGTGGGTTAAAGCGTATCAGCACCCGAGTCATTCAGATCCCTTCTATGGATAACGGAATGTACGGCGTAGTAGAGGCAGAAATTGAAACTGAAGACGGGATATTTACGGAAATTGGGGATGCGTCGCCTGAAAGTGTAAACCGGGCGATACAACCCCACCTCTTGAGAATGGCTGCGACAAGAGCGAAGGCCAGGGCTATGAGAGATGCTGTAGGTATAGACATGGTGGCCTTGGAGGAGCTTGGCGATACCCTTCTTTCGGATGAAATATCCGTTCCTGATAATCCTGGGGATCTGATTCTCACCTTTGGCAAGTACGTCCGAAAACCCCTTGGACATGTGGCACGTCAGGATCCCGGATATGTCGCTTGGCTTGCAGAAAATGCCAGGGATGAAGCTGTGAAGCAGGCTGCCCGAAGTGTCCTGGAGCACGAGGCTCAAGCGGAACCGGACGAATTTCCTGAGGTCAGCATTGAGAGACCGCCTGCCCACTGAAAGCTGTTTTCCTAGCGCCCGTAATGTTATAATAATCCCTGACAGCTGATGAAATATCAGCCCGTGTCAGGGGGTTTGCCGATTTGGATGAGAGATCAGTTCGAGTGCTGGAATTTCATAAGATAAAAGACCGCCTTAAGGCCCTTGCTGCAACCAACTTAGGGAAGGAACTTGCGGACAGCCTTCGACCTGTAACCGATCTTCATGAGGTTAGGAGGAGACAGAAAGAGACTACTGAAGGCAGAGCAATCCTGTCTGCAGGTAGGGATGTGTCCCTTGGGGGTGTCCGTGACATTCGCAGCTTCGTAGAGCGGGCTGCTATCGGAGGAACTCTCACCCCTGAGGAGCTCCTGGACGTTTCATCGACCCTTGGAGCAGCCATGAGACTTAGGAAGTTCATCACAGGACTGGGCGGAGAGTTTGCGATTCTCAGAGAGTATGCTGAAGGGATTACTCCACAGCCCGGTATTGTCAAGGAAATTGAACGGTGTATTGACGAGTACGGCAACGTGGTGGATCATGCCAGTTGTGAGCTGGCTAGGATAAGATCGCAAATACGTGCAGTAAACAACAGGATTCGTGAGAAGCTCGATTCCATTATCAAGTCTGAGCAGTCTGTTCGCTATCTCCAGGAACCCATTATTACCCTGCGTTCAGGGAGGTTCGTGGTTCCTGTGAAGCAGGAAGCGCGGACTTCTGTGCCCGGGATAGTCCATGACAGGTCTCAAAGCGGCCAGACTCTCTTTATTGAACCCATGCCCATAGTAGACCTTAACAATGAGCTGACACAACTCGCAGGGAAGGAGAAGGAGGAAGTCGAGAGGATCCTCCAAAAGCTGTCTTTTGCGGTGAGTGGTGCAAGTGTTGAGATCCTTGACACCGTGAGCATTCTCGGTGCCATAGACTTTGCTTTAGCCAAAGGCAGGCTCAGCCTTGACATGAAAGCCCAGGAACCTGACGTGGACAATAAAGGATACCTTAGAATTCGTCAAGGTAGGCATCCGCTTCTCTCAGGTGATGTTGTCCCTATTGATGTAGAACTTGGGAAGGACTTTAGAACCTTAGTAGTGACCGGCCCGAATACAGGGGGCAAGACTGTCACTTTGAAAACTATAGGGCTGTTTGCCCTTATGACTTTGGCAGGTCTTCACATTCCGGCGTTATCCGGGACGAAAGTGCCGGTATTCTCTCAAGTTTTCGCTGATATCGGCGATGAACAGAGCATTGAGCAGAGCCTGTCTACGTTCTCTTCGCATATGACTCATATAGTAAAGATTATGGAGCAGGCGGACTCAAGCTCCTTGGTTCTCTTGGATGAACTCGGCGCAGGTACTGATCCTCGGGAAGGGGCAGCCTTGGGTGTGGCAATCTTGAAATATCTACACGAACGGGGTGCCTCCACCGTGGTCACAACCCATCTCAGTGAACTGAAGACATTCGCTTATGAATACGAAGGAGCGGAAAACGCATCGTGCGAATTTGACGTTGAAACATTGGAACCTACGTATCGGTTGATTATGGGATTGCCGGGAGGGTCATGCGCCCTTGCCGTAGCTTCCAGGCTTGGATTGCCTGAAGAGGTAATCAATACTGCCTGTAACTACCTTGGAGAGGACAGGATTCAGGTTGACTCCATCATAGCGGAAATGAAGCGAACTATGGAGGAACTGGAAGCAGAAAAAGAGGAAGCCGAGAAAGCCAGGGAGGAGCAGCAAAGACTGAGGCAGAGGCAGGAAATTGAGGTTAAACAGATAGAAGAGGCCAGACTTGAAATCTTAAGAAAGGCAAAGACGGAAGCTGACACCATGTTAGCGCAGGCAAAGGCTGATATAGCTGCCATTATTAAAGAATTGCGCAAGAGTTCTCAGCTGCAAATGAGTGCCATTGATGATGAAGCGCGCAAGGCAAGGGAAGCACTGAAGGAAGTCTCGGAGAGAGGACGTCCCATCGAGGAGGAGTTATCCGGGCAAGATATTGCAAGGGGAGAGATAGATAGTGTAAGACCTTTGAATCCCGATGAAATAGAAGTAGGCGCCGAGGTTTTCGTGGGCAAATTGGGTCAGGTAGGTCAAATTAACTGGGTGTCCGGCGAAGGTGATGATGTGGAAGTTCAAGTGGGCGGACTGAAGGTCTTAGTGTCTCGTAAAGATCTGTACGTGCCGGAAGGCGAGGATTGTCGTAAGAAGCCTTCGTATACAGGACAGGTTTATCTCTCACCCATTACCCGTGAAAAAGCATCCGCTGTCTCCATGGAGCTTGATGTACGTGGGCATACTGTGGAAGAAGCCATAGCTGACGTAGATAAGTACCTGGATGACGTTTGTCTTGCAGGATTAAAGAGAGTAAGGATTATTCACGGGAAAGGGACAGGAGCTTTAAAGCAAGCAGTGCGCAAGTTTCTGAAGGAACATCCTCATGTAGATGAAGCGTTGCCCGGGGGGCTGTCTGAAGGCGGTGACGGGGCAACCGTGGTTTTAGTGCGTGGAAGATAGCCCGGCTAGTCCGGGTTGTCTTCGTATGAAGATGAAGATTCTTCTTTATGATCCAAAGACTCCTTAGATGAGGCGCTATGCGAATCCGTTGTCCACCACGTATGCACTTTACACGCTACCCTTGGAATTGACTCTTCTGTCACTATGGTTCCGCAAGGCAGGATCCTTAGGCCGCTTGACACTAAATACCTGCGCCTCTCTACTTGGTCGGAAGGACAATATCTTGTTGCAAGCTGCCCTGATTCAATGCAGACATCCACTTCCTGTGTTCTTGTGTGTAAATAGCAGAGCTGCCTGGGTTCCGTTCCTTCAATGAAAACTTCAGTTGCTGCGCCAGGGCACGATTCACTGGCAAGAACGCCTGATTCCGTGCAGATTTTGGCGAAAACAATACCGCTTGGCACAGGGAATTCGGTTACAGGCATGTCTTTCAGCGCTTCTTTCATATATGCTCCCCAGATTGCTGCAGCCTTACCGCTTCCGATTCTGGTTCCCCCATAGACCATGGGCTTTTGCTGTTCATCATTGCCTATCCAGATACAGGCTACAAGTTCCGGGGTGAATCCCACAAACCAGGCGTTTGTATATTCTGTGGTTGTTCCTGTCTTGCCTGCTGCCGGCCTACCTATATTGGCTGATTTGCCTGTTCCTCGGGTAATGACTCCTCTGAGCATATCAGTGATTATATAAGCAGTCTGTTCGTCTAAGACTACTTTTTTCCGGGGAGTATTTCGCTCCAGCACATTGCCATTGGCATCCTCGACTCTGAGTATTGCTATAGGTTCAGCTTTGATGCCCTGATTAGCGAAAACAGCATAAGCTGAGGCCATTTCGATGGGCGTGACCCCACGCGTCAATCCCCCGAGCACAAGGGAGAGATTCATGTCATTATGACGCCCTGATTCTACCAGACTTGTTATTCCCATGGATTTTGCTGCTTTAATCGCATTAGCTACTCCTATTTGGTCCAAGAGTTTCACAGACGGGACGTTAATGGAATCCTCAAGGGCTTTACGGACTGTTACCGGGCCGCGAAACTTATTATCATTGTTTACCGGCGCCCATGGTTCGGCTTGTCCCGGGATAACGTACTCTATGGGTGAATCGTCCAGTATAGTTGCAGGGGTGTAGCCTGCCTGGAGCGCTGCGGTATATACAAAAGGCTTAAAGGCTGAACCCGGCTGTCTGTAAGACATGACAGCCCTGTTAAACTCATCTTCGCCTCTGCCGCCTACCATTGCCTTGATATACCCTTCGCGTGCGTCTAATACTACCATGGCAGCTTGGGGCTGGGTAAGCCCTTTTGAGTCCTTGCCCCCGTTCGGCAGGTTAGAGAGAAGGATTTGATTAGCCAGATTCTGAAGTCTAAGATCCAAAGTTGTGTAGATCTTTAGACCTCCTTTATATACTGTCTCATGACCGTACTTTGATATCATCCGATCGCGGACATAGCTGACAAAATACGGGGCTGCTTGTTTGGAAGGCCTGGGCTCGATCGCACCAAGGGGTGCTTCCATGGCGGATTGGGCTTCTTCTTCTGATATGTACCCCAGAAGTGCCATACGTTTTAATACAACTGCCCGACGCGCCTTGGCTGATTCCGGGTGTTGTGTCGGTGAATAGATGTACGCATTGCGTATAATACCGGCAAGAAGCGCTGATTCAGGCAGGTTCAGGTGGCGAACACTCTTGCCGAAATATCCTTGGGCTGCGGCTTCCACTCCGTAGACCGCTTGACCGGGAAAGAAATAGACTTCATTCAGATATAGTTCGAGGATTTGATCCTTTGTATAAGTACGCTCCAGTTGGATGGCGTATAATAGTTCTTGGAGCTTTCTCGTCCATGTTCTTTCATGGGTGAGGAATGCGTTCTTTGCAAGCTGCTGGGTAATGGTGCTTCCGCCTTGCACAATTCGCCCTTCACGGATATCTACGAGGAAAGCCCGGAGTATTCCCATAAAGTCTATGCCATGATGCTCGCGGAACTTGGAGTCTTCAACAGCGATGACTGCATCTTGCAACTCTTTAGGCATCTCCGAGAGGGGTACCCATACTCGGTTTTCAACGTACAGTTGGGCAATGAGTTTGTTATTTACATCATATATTCTGGTGGCTTCAATCGGTCTGTACTCGAAGTCTTCCAGCGCGGGCATATTCTTCAGTGCTGCTGAGATAACACCAATTACGACCCCTGATCCAATACAAAGCACGAAGACAAGCCCGATAGCCAGGATGGACAGAATACGGCCAAAACCTCTCGACATCTGTGATGCCTCTCTTTCAAGATGAGCATTTTCTGTGAGCTGTCTACCCAACTATTAACGTTAATTATACCACAGTGGTTTATGTTTGCGTCAATACAGAGGCGCAGACGGAATCGTTGACGTTATAAGTTGGCGTATGCTAAACTTAATTTACCTGAGCAGGATCTGTCACAGCCACGAAAAACGGCCTAAAGAGCAGATAAAGATTTAGTTTTGGAAATTTCCAAGTGGCTTGTGCGGATGTAGAAGACATGTAATATTAGGAGGCGGAAGAATTGCAGGTCAAAGAGCAAATGGACATTCTCAGAAGAGGATGCGCTGAGATTATTTCCGAGGAGGACCTGGAAAGCAAACTGGAGCACTCAATAAGAACCGGGAAGCCTCTTCGGGTTAAGCTGGGCCTGGATCCTTCCGCTCCCGATATTCACTTGGGACATGCAGTGGTTCTTAGGAAAATGCGCGAATTCCAGGAGCTGGGTCATGAAGTATTTCTGGTGGTAGGGGATTTCACCGGGCGTATCGGAGACCCTTCGGGCAAGTCTGAAACCAGGCCCCAGCTTTCAATGGAGAAGATAATGGAAAACGCCAGGACCTATCAGGAACAGGCATTCAAGATTTTGGATCCTGCCCATACCCATACTGTGTTTAACGGCGAATGGCTTTCCAAGCTCACTTTTGAAGACGTAATCAACTTAGCTTCCAAGTATACAGTAGCAAGGATGCTGGAGAGAGAAGAATTTCGCGATAGATTCCATGAAGAAAGGCCTATCTATATTCATGAGTTTTTCTACCCTTTTATGCAGGCCTACGATTCAATTGCCCTTGACATAGACATAGAGCTTGGGGGTACTGATCAGAAGTTTAACATTCTATTTGGGAGAACACTCCAGCGGGAATTTAATCAAGAACCTCAGGTTGCAATCCTCATGCCTATACTTGTGGGGCTTGACGGCGTAAAGAAAATGAGCAAAAGCCTGGGTAATTATATAGGCGTGACAGAGGATCCGAAAGAAAGCTATGGTAAGGTTATGTCCATATCGGATGAAGTGATGATGACCTACTATGAGCTTGCTACTAAACTTCCGGAGGATGAGATCGCATCCATCGGCAAGGCGCTCTCTTCCGGCGAATTGCATCCCCGTGACGCCAAAAAGAGGCTTGCCAGAGAGATTGTAGAGCTCTACCATGGCCACGAGGCTGCCCTTGAAGCCGAGGCGGAATTTGATGCTGTTTTCCGCGAAGGCGGTCTTCCTGAGGATATCCCTGACATTGTGATTTCCAAAGAATTCCTTGCAAGCGGCAAGATATGGTGCCCTAAACTCCTTGTAATGGCAGACCTTGCAAGCAGTAACAGTGAAGCGCGTAGGTTAATCCAGCAAGGCGCGGTGACTGTTGACGGTGAGAAAATACAGGATTCCAATGAGGATATCGCTGTGCGCACCGGCATGATTATGAAAGTCGGCAAGCGTAAGTTTGCCAGGATTCAAGTGAGTTAACAATACCTTTCTTTTCCCGGCCTCTCATGAATAAGATCTTTTAGACGATGAATCAAAGGGCAGGAGGCTATGGGAAAAGAAAATGGCCAGATGTTACCGGTGGTCCAGGGGTCTCTTCCCGCGCCCCTGGTGGGTAGATTTTAATCGTTGGCTTGCCGGACTGCTCCATGGAATGAGACGGAGTCCGAGGGCTTGGGGGGTTAGTGTCAGTAGGCGCCCGAGCTATCTTAGGAAGCGGAAAAGGGATCCTATATTCCATGCCAAGCCTTCAGGTCTTACTCGCAGGAGAGCAAATCCTGAACAAGCCAATTGGTCCGGAACATCCTCAAAACCCCGGAAATGGAGGGTATTCTTCGGTCGACTCATCTTGCTGTTACTCGTAGCAATAATGATTTTTGCCATAATAGACTGGCGTCTGAGGCCTACTCTTCACCAGTTGGCTACAGCCAAAGCCAGGGTGCTTGCGACAGAAGCCGTGACTTCCGCTATTGCCTTGGAAATTGCGGAAGGCATAAGATGGGAAGATCTCTATGCGCTTCGTCCTGACAGTGCCGGAAAAGTTGTGCTTGTCCAGCCGAATACAGGGGAGATTGACAGGCTGACCTCAAAAGTCACCCTCAGAGTGCAAGAATATCTCAGCAAAATCAGCGATACTAAGATTAGAATCCCTCTCGGCCAGATTCTGGGGACTCATGTCCTCGCGAACGTGGGTCCGAGAATCACCATTTCAATAACACCTATAGGCACTGTTACCACAAAGATACTCAGCGATTTTGAACAAGCGGGCATAAATCAGATTCGTCATAAAATCTACCTTGAGGTTACTGCGCACATGCAAGTCATAGTCCCTATGGTAATGGCTACAGATGATATAGTCGCCCAGGTTCCCATAACAGAAGTCCTGATAATGGGGGATGTTCCTGAGACATACATCCAGGTCGAGGGAAAAGACTTCAAAAGCTTGCTTCCTAACCAGTAAAAAAAACAGTCCCGGATCCGCTCCGGGACTGTATATTGATGCTCGTGACCGACTTAGTAATAATCCATGCCTCCTTGAGGATATGGCGGCATAGGAGGCTCTTCCTTAGGCACATCGGTTATCAGAGCTTCAGTTGTCAGAAGCATTGACGCAATACTTGCTGCGTTCTGCAAGGCAAACCTGGCTACTTTTACCGGGTCGGCTATGCCTGCTTTGAGCAGATCCACGTAAGCCTCAGATATCGCGTCAAAGCCGATACCGGGCTTCTCCTGATTCTTGACGCGCTCTAAGACGACTGAGCCTTCCAGGCCTGCGTTATTAGCGATCTGACGGAGCGGCTCTTCAAGTGCTCTTTTTACAATCTGTACACCGACCTTCTCATCACCTTCGGCTTCAACTTTGTCAAGAGCAGGGGCGATGTTGACGAAAGTGGTGCCTCCGCCGGGGATGATTCCTTCTTCGACTGCTGCGCGGGTTGCTGACAAGGCGTCTTCTACGCAGTGCTTCTTCGCCTTTAGTTCAGTCTCAGTTGAAGCTCCGACTTTAATTATCGCTACACCGCCTGCCAGCTTGGCAAGGCGCTCCTGAAGCTTTTCGCGATCATAGTCCGAGTCTGACTCTTCAATTTCCTTCTTGATTTGAGAGATACGCCCTTTAATCTTTTCAGGGTTGCCGTATCCTTCCACGATGGTAGTGCTTTCGCGGTCAATCTTCACTGTTTTCGCTTGTCCTAGCATGTCAAGGTCCAGGTTCTCCAGCTTTATGCCGAGATCCTCAGAGATGAATGTGCCGCCTGTAAGGACAGCGATATCTTCCATCATAGCCTTTCTTCTGTCACCGAATCCCGGCGCTTTAACCGCTGCTACCTGGAGCGTTCCTCTTATCTTGTTGACTACGAGAGTCGCTAAGGCTTCACCTTCAACATCTTCCGCAACGATGACAAGAGGCTTGCCTGCTCGAGCTACTTTTTCGAGAAGCGGGAGAAGATCAGCGACTGCAGTGATCTTCTTCTCATACAAGAGGATATAAGGATCATCAAAAACAGCTTCCATCGCCTCAGTATTTGTCACGAAATACGGTGAAATATAGCCTTTGTCAAATTCCATTCCTTCGACTTTTTCAACGGTTATCTCGATGCCTTTGGATTCTTCAACCGTAATTACCCCATCTTTGCCCACAAGCTCCATGGCTTCAGCAATCATCTGGCCGATCTCATAATCGTTGCCGGATATTGCTGCGACGTTTGCTATGTCTTCTTTGCCTTCAACAGGTATGGCAACTTTCTTCAGTTCCTCAACTGCTGCAGCTACAGCTTTGTCAATACCCTTCTTTATGAACATGGGGTTTGCGCCTGCCGCAACGTTCTTGAGACCTTCTGAGACAATTGCCTGAGCAAGCACTGTGGCAGTCGTGGTGCCGTCACCTGTTATGTCATTAGTTTTAGAAGCAACTTCTTTACAAAGCTGGGCTCCCATATTTTCATACGGATCCTCAAGTTCAATCTCTTTAGCGACGGTTACGCCATCTTTAGTGATAGTGGGAGACCCGAATTTCCGTTCGAGGACAACATGCCGTCCTCGCGGGCCGAGAGTTACCTTTACGGCAGAGGCTACCTCGTCTACGCCCCTTTGCAGGGCCCGTCTGGCTTCCTCGCCGAAAACGAGCTGTTTAGCGCCCATTGTATGTATACCCCCTCTTCATCAATAGTTGGATTACTTGATTGCAAGAATGTCACTCTGGCGGAGGATCATATACTCTTCGCCGTCAATTTTTATCTCGGTTCCGCCGTACTTGGCAAAAATCACCTTATCGCCAGGCTTAACGTCCATTGGCGCTCGCTCGCCATTCTCCAGAAGCTTGCCCGGACCGACTGCGATGACTTCGCCCTCCTGAGGCCGCTCCTTGGCGGTGTCAGGCAATACGATTCCGCCCTTAGTGCGTTCTTCTTCGGTACTGGGTTTAACCACTACTCGATCTTCCAACGGCTTTACCACTCGCTATACCCCCTTTAGGTGGAAATTTAGCACTCACCAAAGGAGAGTGCTAACAATCTGATTTAATATTACTAGACCTTGTTCGGAGTTGTCAATAGGTCAGCTCACAAATTCTTCAAAAATCTCAGTTCTTTTCCTTTGCCTTATGCAAGGCAGCCACCGACCTATCACCCGTCTGTCCAGCTTGCCAGTGCTTCTAAGATGTGTAACAATTCTTCTTCCCCGGAAACAGGTATGCCTGTATTTAAGTCATCGAGTTCTCGCGGAGGAAGATCGGATACCTTGATTCTTGTTGCGCTTTTCGGCCTGCAACGATTATCCGGGGTTCCGTAGAATACCGTAACCCAGCCATCTTTTTCCCCAATATGCATAGTTTTAAGACATGATGGTGACATCCCTTGCCTTTTTTGAAAGAAAACTACCTGGCTTTCAGAGAACTCAGTAATAGTCCATCCTTCTATTTGTTTAGCAAGATCATCCCTGGAAAGTCCGATCATTTCCGCAGGAGCCGGTATTCTGTTTGTCTCTTCATGGCCGCATTCGTAAACAGTTCTATAGATGATTTCCGTAAAAGAACGAATCTTGGCCGGATTGACCGGATCTATGCTTGCCTGATGAAGCCCATAGGAGGAGGCGTTCCCTTCGTATTCAAGCCTATCAGACAAGTCAGGAAATTGTTCATCAGGTTTATCCAAGTCAGCCGGAGTCCTAAGACTAAGATAGGCATAGCTTAGGCCGGCAGATAGCAGTATAAGAATTAAACCGGTAGCGAGCAGCTTGCTCCTACTGTTCATAATACCACTCCCTTTGGGTCTTTGAATGCAAGCTTCTTCTGACCCCTGAGGAGGTATAGTCTTACATGTACAACGTATTCAGTGCAATAGCCGTCATAATAGCCGGATATCTTAATCAATCCCCTTGCTATAATGCCCTACGCAGAGGATAGTATTCGTAGAAATGAGAAGAACATGGCATATATGCCATGTTCTTCAGAAATTGAAAGACAGCTTCTTACCAAGATTCGGGCAAATTCACCCAGCCTGTGATGTCAATGGGCGACAGCTTCAAATTCTTCGTCAGGGATATCGAAGTTAGCATAAACTTGCTGTACGTCATCGAGATCTTCTAAGGATTCCACAAGGTTTAGGACCTGTTGAGCCGCTTTTCCTGTCACTTTCACTGTATTTTGTGGGAGCATGGTTACTTCAGCAGTGGAAAAGCGGACCCCCTTAGATTCAAAGAATTTCTCAGCTTCCTCAAAATCTTCAGGTTTAGTATACACTTCAACGGTTGTGCCGTCAGATTCATAGTCTTCCGCGCCTGATTCTATAGCAAGATTCACAAACTCATCTTCACTCATGTCAATCTCATCTAAATTCACAACAATAAGGCCTTTCTTCTGGAACATCCATGCCACACAGCCGGTCTCCCCCAAGTTGCCCCCATTCTTGGAGAAGACATAACGGATATCCGATGCAGAACGGTTTCTGTTATCCGTCATGGCAGATATCATAATAGCTACTCCGCCAGGACCATAGCCTTCATACGTAACCTCTTCAAGAGACTCTGCATCAGATTCACCGGCCCCACGTTTAATAACCCTCTGAATACTGTCGTTCGGCATGTTTGCGGCCCGTGCTTTATCAATAGCAAGCCTGAGTCTGAAGTTTTCCTCGGGATCAGGTCCTCCCTCACGCGCCGCTACCAGAAGTTCTCTGGAGATCTTTGTAAATGCCTTTCCTCGTTCAGCATCAACTCTGGATTTCTTACGCTTAATATTTGCCCACTTAGAGTGACCAGCCACTTTTTCTCCCTCCCTGTCAAGGTAATTTTAGCACAGTCCATTGAGATCCGCTACTGACTACCACAGGCATAAGGACAGCTGATTATAAAGCTGTTACCGGTTTGTATCACAATGAAATCATATTATTCAGGATAGTCTGCATCGGAAAGCAAGGATGAATCTTCTTCAGTCGTTGTTTGGATTATGGGTTGTAAAGGATTTGGCTGAGAGGACATCCTTCCGGCTTCCGCGATCTTGGTGTTCAAGTAGAAATACGTGGCAAAGACCATCGCAATACCGAAGGTAGGAGGGACTAAGCCCGCAATGATGAGAAAATCATATAAACCGTGGAGGCTTACAGCTATTGCAAGTCCTTTCCCCACAAGCGGTGTAGTGTTTCCTTTATGGAATTTGGCGAGGCCCAGATGGTACCCGACTATCCCCGAAAAAGAGGCATGAGCCAGGTCTGTAATGAAGGCGCGAAATAATCCGACAGCTATCCCGAACCTGACAGAATAGAACAGATTTTCTACTGCGGCAAATCCAAGCCCTGTGGCTACTGCGTAAATTATGCCGTCGATGACTTCGTTGAATTCCGGATGGTCATAGACTGCCAGTTTGACCGCGATGAACTTTGCCATTTCCTCTACAAGACCGACAACTAATACTGTTACGATGAAGAGCCTCCCTATGTCGGGGGCTTGACCGGCGATAAAAGGACGAAACGGGGCTTCTAAAAAGGCTGCTGGGAATACTGAAATCGCGCCGAAGATAAACGCCTTCATGACCAGGGAGATAGGTTCAGGTTGATCCTTGTCCTTCCTGTAGAAAAACCAAACCCACAACATACCCGGGAAGAATGATACTATTAGCAAAGGGATTAGGTCTGGGGTTGCGTTTTGCAAAATTGTCACCTTTCATTGCCGGCGAGCTCTCGACATATTACAATCGCTTTGGCGGTTCCGAGACGAGGAGGGATAATTCGGCAGAGAGTGTCACTCATGCTTTAAGTGTTCCCTAATTCACTTGGAGTATAATTCTTATATGCCATTATAGGCTGGGATTATAGGTTATCTCAACCGTAGGTGAGAGGCCTTGGATGTGATATAATGTTCTGGAAACCACGGAGGTGACTTTGGGTGAACAGTGTAGGTTCTATCGGGAAGTTGCTCATGTTGGTAGGTGTTGTTTTACTTGTGTTAGGAGCTGTTCTTACTTTTATTGGTAGGATTCCCGGTGTGGGAAGGTTGCCCGGGGATATCGTAATCAAACGGGGCAATTTCACATTTTTCTTCCCTGTCACCACGTGCATTATTCTAAGCATAATTCTGTCACTCCTCTTTGCGCTGTTTTCACGTAGGTAAATAATGAATATATAGTGGTTGCGCTAAACTAAACTATCAGAGGTTTTGGCATATCTCAGGTGCGGCACGGGAACCCTAATTGCGATGAGGAGTGATTCCTGGAGGCGACTAAATGGCGCTTTATACTACAGAAGGAATTATCCTCAAGACCCAAAATATTGGTGAAGCTGACAGGATTTGCACGATATATTCACCTAGCAAGGGCAAAGCTCGGGCTGTGGCCAGAGGCGCAAGGCGTCCCCGGAGTAGATTTGTCAGTAGCACTCAGATGTTCGTGCATGGAGATTTTCAGATTTTTACCGGGAAGTCTCTTGACAGCATAGGTCAGGTCGAGTTGAAGGAAGCATTCCCAAGACTGCACGACGACCTCATTAGGTTGGCATATGCCAGTTATATAGCTGAACTTGCTGATGAGATGACAGAGGAAGGCGATGGCGACAAAAGAGTCTTTGACATGCTCTTAGCATATATGAGGGTTTTGTCTGAGACCCTTGATCCACAGCTGGTTACTTGTGCGTTTGAAATCAAATTCGCGACTATTCTTGGTTACAGACCACGTCTGGAATCTTGCTCAGAGTGCGGAAGAGAAAATCTCGGCCGGGAAGTCTTTTTCAGTCCGGAAGCCGGCGGCCTTATCTGTAGTGAGTGTTCGTCCGGAAACTCCGGTATATGGCGTGTGTCACAAGGCGCGGTTCGGTTACTTCGGGCTTTACTGATGACGGAGTTTCGGAAGGTTGAACGAATTAAAGCAAGTCCCGGCGTAAGGCGTGAGATTGAAAGACTTATTAGGGCTCATTTAGGTTTCAGGCTAAATCGGAGATTAAGATCCATCGATTTCCTGGAGGCTGTTACGAAGGCACCTTAACATGGGAGGAATCTTCATGGACCAAGAACTTGATCTTGATAAAGTCGACATCCTGCGAGAACGGGCCGGACTTTCATACCGTGACGCAGTGGAATATCTGGAACGGGCAAAAGGCGATGTTGTGAAAGCCCTGGTTTTTGTTGAAGAAGACAAGTACGAGCAGAAAGAAGTCAGAGCTGAGAAGAGTCAGGAAGCTTTTGAGAAAGTCAAGGAAGTAGTAAGAAAAGGCAATGAAATGAAGATTAAGATAGATAGGCACGGCGATTCCTTGATTGAGATCCCTGTGATCATCGGGCTCATCGGAACAGCTATTGCACCGTACTTGGCGCTTGCAGGAACCGCTGTCGCTCTTGCCACCAACTGTTCTATTTCAGTTAAACATCCGGAGGAACTTCCTGAATTCGAGTCAAGAAGTGAAGAGGGCATTCCATAGTAGGCTCGGGGGAAGGGTAGGATTGACACGGGAGGTAGCGTTTGGTATAGTGTGGGAGATTGAGCATAGAAGCAGACTTAATGTGGAGAATCATGGAAGTGTCAGTTAAGCGCGCTGGTCGGGGTGAAGCTCAGGGAGAGAGGCCTCTCGTCCTTTGATACTCTGTCGAGGGCGGGGGGTTCATTTGTGGAGGGGTATTATGTGCGTGTATCCGAATTGCTCAGCCGAATTCCAAGAATCCTGAAGGCGAGCCGGAGGTACATAGCTCTTGCCACAGGTCTGTTTCTAATGGGAATTGCAGCCGGCGCTTCTGTATTTTACTATAATCCCCTGGATGCGTCCCAATTGTTTCTTCTGCTTGACAGGAAATTCGGTCCTATGACACGTTCTATGGCTGAGATAAGCATACCTGAAATGGCAGGTATGGTGTTTTGGAATAATCTCAAAGCTACGGGGCTCTTGATTGCAGGTGGAATAGTTTTCGGGATTCTACCTATGATAATGGTTTTCATAAACGGACTTCTTGTCGGTATGGTGTCAGGCGATGTGGTTCGTCAGGGATTCGGCCTTTTCCCGTTTATTATTGTGGGGATCCTTCCTCATGGCCTGTTCGAAATCCCGGCTTATATTCTCGGGGGGACCCTGGGAATAAGGCTTGGATTCAATATTCTCGGATACGAACGCGGACGTCAACACGGGCAAGGCTTGAAGGTAATAGTTATTGATACCCTTGTAGTTCTGGTCATAGTGCTGATACCTCTTTTGGCGATAGGCTCATTAGTGGAAGTATCAGTAACCCGGCAGCTGGTGGAATGGGTTATGGGGGATGCGCTTAGATGGCACTGACCAATAGAGCAAGGCAGGGGTAGGAGGCGGAAGTTTGACTTTTCAGGAAACCATACATAAGCTGAATGCTTACTGGGCAGAACAAGGCTGTGTGCTGCAGCAACCATATGATGTAGAGGTCGGAGCAGGTACAATGGCGCCTCAAACCTTCCTGCGCGCGTTAGGGCCTGAGCCTTGGAGGGTGGCTTATGTTCAACCTTCGCGTAGGCCTGCCGACGGACGTTACGGAGAAAACCCTAATCGCTTGTTTATGCACCATCAGTATCAGGTCATTTTAAAACCATCCCCTGATGATGTTGTCGAATTATACCTTTGCAGTCTTAGTGAGGCCTTGGGCATTGATCCTGTAGAACATGACATTCGCCTCGTAGAAGATAACTGGGAGTCTCCTACATTAGGCGCTTGGGGGACGGGATGGGAAGTCTGGCTTGACGGCATGGAAATAACTCAATTCACATACTTTCAGCAAGTCGGTGGAATAGATGCCAGACCTGTGTCAGCGGAACTCACATACGGACTGGAACGTTTATGCATGTATTTGCAAGACGTTGACAATGTATATGATTTAGCCTGGTCTGCCAAGATTTCGTACGGTGAAATACAAAGACAGTTCGAGATAGAGCATTCCACTTATGGCTTTGAGGTCGCAGACTGTGAGACACTGACGCTGCTATTTGATACATATGAGGCAGAAGCGAAAAAGGCTTTGGAGAGAGACCTCGTTTTGCCGGCATACGATTATGTGCTCAAGTGTTCACATGTGTTTAATTTACTTGATTCTCGCGGGGCGTTAGGGGTAAGTGAACGAACGTCACTGATAGGACGGGTGCGAGCCTTGGCAAGGGGATGCGCGGAACAATACATCGAAAGCAGGGAGATGCAAGGTTTTCCGCTTGCGGGGGTCCGAGAGGACGGGCCGTGTGAAGGAGGGACCCTCTGTGAGTAGGATTCAGGGTGCGTCTTCGGATAAGAGAGATGCTGTTTTAGAAATAGGTACAGAAGAATTACCTGCCAGGTTATTTCCGGATCTTATAAGTATAATGACACAAAGTGCAGATAGTCTTCTCAAAGAAGAGCGGGTTGAGTATTCTTCGGTAAAGGCTTATGCCACTCCCAGGAGACTTGTATTGTACATAGAGGAAGTGGCTCCTTTGGGTCGCCCCCTTGTACGTGAAGTGCGAGGCCCCACTTACAGTGTCGCTTTTGACGAGGCCGGTAAACCGACGCAAGCTGCGATAGGGTTTGCTCGTGCCCAGGGAGTGGACGTATCTGACCTTATCGTTAGAGAAGAGGCCAAAGGCAAATTTATGTATGCAGTCTCAAAGGTGCCGGGTCGTGGGGCAAAGGGTGCTTTGAAAGATGTTTTCTCGCGTTTTGTCGCGGGACTGACTTTCGAGCGTGCCATGAGATGGGGAGAAGGCAGTTTCAGATTTGCGAGACCTATTCGATGGTTCCTTGCACTTTTGGGAGAAGACGTCATTGATATAGAGATATGCGGTATAAAAGGGAACAGATTTACATCCGGCCATAGATTTCTGACTTCAGGCATGATTGAAGTCCGCCGGGCTGAGGACTACTTTGATGTTCTGGAAGATGCTTACTGTATTGTTGATCAGGATAGGCGAAAGGTGATAATAGAAGAGGGTATCAAGAAGCTGGCACAGGAAGCAGGAGGGCAAATTGCGGAAGATGAGAGACTTCTCACAGAGCTTGCCTATTTGGCTGAACACCCTGCGCCTTTGGCCGGACGGTTTGCTCCTGATCTCTTGAGACTCCCCAAAGAGGTAATTACGACTTCTATGAAAGGCCATCAGAGGTACTTCCCTGTCGAGGACAGTCAAGGGGCTTTGCTTCCGGTTTTTACTGCGGTACGTGACGGTCTTACTACACGTATTGCCGCTGTTCGTAAAGGGTATGAGAGGGTTCTTTCAGCCAGGCTTGAGGATGCCAAGTTCTTCTATGAAGAAGACACGAAATCACAACTTGAGACCCATGTCTCCGGACTTAGAGGAATTGTCTTCCATGAAGGGCTCGGGACTGTCCTTGAGAAGACTTGCCGCATTATGGATTTGGCTGAGGCTATTGCAGATAGATTAGGATATCCGGAGGATACAAAGGCCAAAGTAAAAAGAGCGGCAAAACTATGCAAGGCTGACCTTGTTACAAATATGGTAAGAGAATTCCCTGAGCTTCAAGGTGTGATGGGACGGGAGTACGCTCGCATGTCCGGTGAGGATGAAGACGCTTCCCGAGCTATATTTGAGCATTATCTGCCACGGTTCTCAGGGGATATATTGCCTGAAAGTCCTTGCGGGGTTATCCTTGCCCTTGCAGATAGGATTGACACTGTCGCAGGCTTTTTCGGGATTGGGATTATTCCTTCCGGGTCCGAGGATCCCTATGCCTTGAGGCGTAGCATCTCCGGAATAGTATCTATCCTTCTGGAACGTGAAGTTCATCTGCCTGTATCTTGGCTTGCTGCGAAAGCTGTTTCGTTGCTGGAAACTAAAGGGATGCTTGAACGTTCTTTTGAAGAGACAGTAGATGATATTCTTGACGGGTTGGGCCAACGCTTAAGATCGTCTTTGATTGACAAAGGAATAAGGTATGATTTGGTAGATGCAGCAATAGCCATAGGATTTGACGATGTGCCTGATACCTATAAGAGGGCAGAAGCCTTGCAAGAAGCGAGCGCAACCAAAGAATTCGCCTTAGCATGTACCGGTTATACAAGAGCGTCCCGCCTTGCCGGGAACATTCATCATGGGAGTGTCGATGAGTCTCTTCTCAATGAACCTGCAGAGAGAACGCTTTTCGACGCTCTCCGTAACACTGAAGAGTGTATTCGTTTAATGCTCAGGGAAAGAGACTACTCCGGTATTTTGAAGGCCTTGTCCAAGTTGGCTGAACCTATAGACGTATTCTTCACCGAGGTCCTTGTAATGGCAGAGGATGAGGGTTTGCGCCGGAACAGGCTCGCTCTTCTGGCTTATACTGCTTCTCTTACACGGGAAGTGGCTGACCTTGGCAAGGTGGTTGAAAAGGCAGTATAGCAAGGTGATATTCCCCAAATGAGTTCACAAAATGGCTCATTTGGGATACACTCTGCGATTATGCTGGATACTGAGTCTACTGAAAAGTAAAGGAGGTCAGAGCAAGAGATGGCAAAGAAGTACGTATACTTTTTTGGTACAGGTAAAGCCGAAGGCAGTAAAGACATGAGGAACTTGCTAGGGGGTAAAGGAGCGAACCTGGCTGAGATGACAAATATCGGTATCCCTGTTCCTCCCGGCTTTACCATCACAACGGAAGTTTGCAAAGTCTATTACGAAGGTGACCGAAACTACCCTCCTGAGCTTGACGTTGAAATTGACGAGAACTTGAAGAAGCTCGAGGATGCAATGGGACTTAAGTTCGGTGATCCTGAAAAGCCTCTTCTAGTGTCTGTAAGGTCAGGCGCAAGAGTATCAATGCCGGGCATGATGGATACAGTGCTTAATCTCGGATTGAATGACAAGACTGTTCAGGGACTGATTAAGATGACCGGCAATGAGCGGTTTGCATACGATGCGTACCGTCGGTTTATTCAGATGTTCGGTGATGTGGTGCTGGAAGTTCCTCATGAGGAGTTCGAGGCTATTCTCGATGCGAAGAAAGAGGAACTGGGTGTGACTCTTGATACGGAGCTTGATGCAGAGGCTTTGAAGGACATAGTCTGTAAGTATAAGGCTCTCGTTGAAGAGAAAACCGGGCAAAGCTTTCCGGAAGATCCCAGACAGCAATTGGACATGGCTCGGGATGCAGTATTCGGGTCATGGATGAATGCAAGAGCTATTACCTACCGTAAGATACATAATATACCGGATGACTGGGGAACTGCAGTCAACGTCCAGGCAATGGTATACGGTAATATGGGAGATGACTCCGGTTCCGGTGTAGCGTTCACAAGGGATCCTAGTACAGGTGAGAGAAAATACTTCGGCGAGTACCTGCCAAACGCCCAAGGTGAAGACGTAGTTGCCGGTATCAGAACCCCTCTTCCCCTTGACAACTTAAAAACAGAAATGCCTGAGATTTACAAGGAGCTTACGGATATCTTCGAGAAACTTGATGCCCACTACCGTGATATGCAGGATGTAGAGTTTACTATTCAGAGAAACAAGCTTTACATGCTGCAGACCCGTGCAGGCAAACGCACTGCGGCAGCAGCTGTAAAAATCGCGGTGGATATGGTGAATGAAGGGCTTATCACAAAAGAAGAAGCCATAATGCGCGTTGACGCCGGTCAGCTTGATACCTTGCTGCATAAGACTGTTGATCCGAAAACAAAGGAAGAGTCAATTGCAAGCGGAGTCGCCGCTTCCCCGGGGGCTGCCATAGGGAAGGTAGTCTTCACCGCGGATGACGCTGTAGAGATGGCGAAAACAGGGGAAGCCGTAATCCTTGTGAGAAGAGAGACTTCTCCTGACGACATACACGGCATGGCTGCAGCGAAAGGCTTTCTTACGAGCCGCGGTGGGAAGACAAGCCATGCTGCAGTGGTAGCTCGTGGCATGGGTAAGCCGGCAGTCACCGGGTGTGAGGCTGCCATGGTGGATGAGGTCCGCGAGGAGTTGCATATCGGCGATGTTGTTATCCGGAAAGGGGATATCATTACTGTTGACGGTTCCCATGGCAAGGTCTTCCTCGGCGAAATAGAACTGCAGGATCCTTCCATCGGCGGTGATTTCGCTACCATTATGAGTTGGGCTGACGAGATCAGGACTTTAGGCGTCAGGGCTAATGCTGATACTCCCCATGACGCTAAGACAGCTCTGGAATTCGGCGCGAAAGGCATAGGGCTTTGCAGGACAGAGCATATGTTCTTCGGGGAAGACAGGATCCGTGTCGTTCAAGATATGATACTTGCCGAAACCGTAGATGCGCGACGCGCTGCCCTCGATAAGTTATTGCCTTTCCAGAAGGATGACTTCAGGGGAATCTTGAAAGCAATGGAAGGTTATCCTGTGATTATCAGGCTTCTGGATCCGCCGCTTCATGAGTTCTTACCCAGTTACGAAGAACTCCTTGTTGAGGTTGCGACCATGAAAGCCAAAGGCGCTAAGGCGCAAGAACTCAAGGAGAAAGAGGAGCTCCTTGCTCGTATCGACAGGCTACGGGAGCTTAACCCTATGCTTGGCCATAGAGGATGTCGTATCGGCATAAGCTATCCTGAGATAACCGAGATGCAGGCACGCGCAATCTTTGAGGCTGCATGTGAGCTGACAAAAGAAGGGCGCAAGGTTATCCCTGAGGTTATGATTCCCCTTGCAGGACACGTCAATGAGATAGAGATCGCGCGGGAAATCATTGAGAGAGTGGCAAAAGAGGTAATTGACAAACATGGCGTAAAACTCGACTATATGGTCGGCACCATGATTGAACTCCCAAGAGCCGCTCTTACTGCCGATGAGATTGCGCAAAAGACAGATTTCTTCTCTTTCGGCACTAATGACCTGACTCAGACGACGTTCGGTTTCTCCCGAGATGACGCTGAGGCGAAATTCCTTCCACACTATCTGGATGCGAAGATTCTACCCAGTAATCCCTTTGAGACTATTGACATCAAGGGAGTTGGCGAACTTGTCAGAATCGGCGTAGAGAAAGGCAAGTCTAAAAATCCAAACCTCGAGATAGGGATATGCGGGGAACACGGAGGGGATCCTGAGTCTGTGGTGTTCTGCCATAATGTAGGAATGGATTACGTAAGCTGTTCTCCTTATCGTGTACCTATTGCGCGGCTGGCAGCAGCCCAGGCCGAACTGAAGAAGCCAAGAAAGAGCGGCGCAAAAAAGGTTGCGACCGAGTATTCGACAGTGTAAATCGCTTTGGTTAGACCGGTGTAACAAGGGCTCGGGTATTTTCTGTAGCACCGTAGGTAAGCTCAACAGGCATACGCTTTAAGCACGGAATGTCCCCATGACTCTTCCGGGATCGTGGGGACATTTTATTGCAGCGTTTCATAAAGAAAAAGAAAGATTATACAGAACACTTGCACGAATTTTCTGGCATATATTGATGCAAGTGAGTAAGAATACATTTATATAAGCTTAAGGGAAATAGGAATAACCAAGTCTATGAACTTAAATAGAGCGTATCAGGGAGGATTTTCAATAAATTCGTCGAATTCGATAAATCAGCCCCTGTGCGATTAGGTGCCGGGGGATATCTTGTCTTATTGTAGAAGACAGGTTCAAAATCAGCTGTGTTTCGCTAATCAGTAATGGACGCGAAATAGAGGAAAAACGTTTAATATGGCGAAATCCAACAGGAAGTAGGAGTAGCCGGTTTTCGAGGTGTGCAGGAAGAAGGGATATAAAAGTCATGCGCGGCCAAGGCGAATGGCGCATTTACAGTGAAGAGGCGCTAAATGAGATCCGCGCACGAACTGATATCGTAGAAGTAGTATCAGGTTACGTCTTATTGAAGCAAGCTGGGAACACCTATAAAGGATTATGTCCGTTTCACACGGAGAAGACACCATCTTTCACGGTATCAGCAGAAAGGCAACTTTTTTATTGCTTTGGATGCGGTGCAGGCGGAGACGTTTTCAGCTTCGTCATGAAAATCGAAAACGTGAACTTTGGGGATGCAGTAAGAATGCTCGCTGAACGGGTCGGGGTTGTGCTGTCTCAAGACGATGAGTCTCCTGAAAAGAGGGCGGCCAGGGAGAAGCGACGTAGGCTTTATGACTGCATGGAGGCAGCTTGTCGTCATTTTGAGACTGTCTTTGCAAAAAGTCCGGATGCAAAAGATGTCAGAGACTATGTTGGGCGACGAGGCGTTTCTGATGATACCGCAAGGTGTTTCAGACTGGGATATGCCCCAAGAGAATGGGATAGCCTTTTGAAGGCTCTTACAGGCAATGGGTTTTCGCGTGAGGAGCTTGTTTCTGCAGGTCTTATTGTGCCTTCTAAGAGCGGGAAAGGATATTATGACCGGTTCCGAGGAAGGCTTATATTCCCCATTACTGATATCTCCGGCAGGGTTATTGGCTTTGGCGGTAGGGTTCTTGACGATTCGGAGCCGAAGTACCTGAATTCCCCTGAGACAGCTCTATTTAGAAAGGGAAAGACAGTCTATGGGCTTGCCCTTGCAAAGAATTCCATCAGGAACGAATCCAAGGCTGTAATCGTTGAAGGATATATGGACGCTATTATGTGTCATCAATTCGGTTTTACGAATGTAACAGCCACTCTTGGAACCGCGCTTACTAAACAACAGGCTGAGGCTGTGTCAAGATATGCTCCCCAGGTAATCATCGCCTATGACGCTGATGCAGCAGGGGAGGCAGCTACTCTTCGCGGTATGGAGATTCTGGCAGACGCAGGCGCAGGTGTGAAAGTAGCGGTTTTGCCTGCGGGAGAAGATCCCGATTCTATCCTGAGGAAGAAAGGTAAGGAAGCCTTCGCCGAAGTGCTGGAAGACGCAAAACCGTTGACAGCTTACAAATTATATCTTATCGCGTCCAAGACGGATACTTCCAAGCTTGACGAGAGGGTAAAAGCTGCAAAAGAAGCAGCGCGGGTGCTTGCGAAGGTTGAGAGCGCCGTGGAGCGAACGGAGTATGCTGAGAAGGCTGCTGAGATGCTAGGAGTGTCCTGTGAGGCGATGCTTAGGGATATCGACGGATTAGTCAAAGTGTCCGGCCCCCGCAGAGTAAAAAGGCGGGATCCTGAGGTGCAGGATAGATTCGAAGTAAGTAGGTATACTAGCTTTAAGGATGATATTGCCAGATCCGGTGAGGTTGTTCAAATCCTGAAAGCTGAGAGAATGCTCTTAAGACTTATGTGGGAGAGCAAGGAAGTCTCTGAGATTGCATCGAAGAGACTCAAGTGGGCTGATCTTTCTGATGAAAGGCACAGGAAGCTTGCCCAGGCGATCCTGTCCAGTCAAGAGGCCTACCCTGAGGGTATTAAAAAAGGCAGTCTGACTCCTCGACAAGTTATCGGGCTTATAGATAACGGAGAGATTCTTGAATATGCTGCAGGAATACTTATCGGAGAAGATGAAAAACTGCCGGATAACTTGAAGAAGGCGGCTGAGGACTGCATTAATGTTATTCTTGAACACAACCTTGTGTACAGAATACGTGAGATAGAGAAAGAGCTTGCGAGTTTAAGTTGCCGAGGAGAGATGCAAAAATCGAGAGAGTTGCTAGCAGAATTAGGATACCTCAAGAAAAGAATTTCAGAAGAATTCCAACCGTTTCGTGGAACCTTATGAAGGCGATATGTATTAGTTTAAGCGAATTTGGGTTGCAAGGACGAGAGACCGGTCTCTCGTACATGCCAGAAAGGGGGGATAGGGATGAGTGGGCCGAAGCATTTGGAAATACCTAAGGTGCTTGAGCTTATTGAGAACGGCAAGAAGACAGGAACTTTGACGCATAAAGAAATTATGGACACATTGCAGGATGTAGAGTTGACGCCTGACCAGATTGACGATGTCTACGATGCTATTGAGCGAATGGGTATTGACCTTGTTCAAGAGCCCAGTGGGAATAACAAAGCGGAAGTCGATCTCGTTAAGGCTGTGAAGGTCAAGGATGTAGATGACACTGCAAATGGAGAGGCTGTTTCTGATGAAGCTGAGGCGGAATTGTCCCTCCTTGAAGGTGTGAGTGTGGACGACCCTGTTAGGATGTACCTAAAAGAGATTGGCCGGGTCCCTCTTCTTACGGCTGAGGAAGAAGTCGATTTGGCTAAACGCATTGAAGCAGGTGACGAAGAGGCAAGACGTAAGCTTGCTGAAGCCAACCTGCGTCTTGTGGTTAGCATAGCCAAGCGTTATGTAGGGCGGGGAATGCTTTTCCTCGATCTTATCCAAGAAGGGAATCTCGGTCTATTGAAAGCTGTCGAGAAATTCGATTACCGTAAAGGGTATAAGTTCAGTACTTATGCGACTTGGTGGATTAGACAGGCTATCACCCGAGCCATTGCTGATCAGGCAAGGACAATTCGTATCCCTGTACACATGGTAGAGACAATAAATAAACTTATGAGGATTTCCAGGCAACTCCTCCAGGAGTACGGCAGGGAACCTTCAATAGAGGAAATCGCCGAAGCCATGGGGATGACTGATGACAAGGTGAGGGAGATTCTAAAAATAGCCCAGGAACCGGTGTCCTTGGAGACCCCGATTGGCGAGGAAGAAGACAGTCATTTAGGGGATTTCATTGAGGACGAAGATGTTCTGGCGCCTGTGGACGCTGTGTCATTCTATCTGTTGAAGGAACAGCTTGAAGATGTGTTAGGTACTCTTACTCCCCGTGAGGAGAGAGTGCTCAGACTAAGATTCGGCTTAGATGACGGCCGTCCCAGAACCCTTGAAGAAGTCGGACAGGAGTTCGGTGTTACGAGAGAGCGTATTCGTCAGATAGAGGCAAAAGCTTTACGGAAACTACGGCATCCGAGCAGAAGCAAGAAGCTCAAAGATTATCTGGAATGAAGCTGAAAATCTGCAAGGACTGCCTTGACCCGGCTGAGAATATATTATATAATGCGTGATACGAAGAGAGATTCGTTCCCTGGTAGCTCAATGGCAGAGCAACCGGCTGTTAACCGGTGGGTTGTAGGTTCGAATCCTACCCAGGGAGCCATAATTTTGGGCCCATAGCTCAGCGGTAGAGCGACCGGCTCATAACCGGTTGGTCCCTGGTTCGAATCCGGGTGGGCCCACCAAAAGCCAAAGAGTGTAAGCAGGCTTCACGGTCTGCTTATTTTTTTGTCATTAAGAGGTTTATTGTAAAATAATGGATGTTGCAAAAAGGAAGGTATTTGAGTTTTAGGAGGAACTGAACATTCTATGTAGAAATACATACAGTATCATAGTTGTAGAGCCGAGTACCAGGGTCGAAGGCCCGAGGGACCTAAGACTGGAGGAGAAAGGGGCCTGTAAGGATGGTTACGAGGTGCGAAATATGTGGGAGAGTCATCCCCAAAGCCAGACTGGACATTTTACCCACAACAAAACGGTGTGTAGAATGTGCCAAAAAAAACGGCACTGATATTCAAGGGAAAAGAACAGAAGTGGGGATGGATATCGAGACATATAAAGACCTTTTGGGCGCAACCAGAAGCTAAGACTCAAAATGTGCGAATCAGGGCACGCTTGAGTTCTATTATAGCCGAAAGGGAACAGGATATAAATGACAGAAATACAATCCTTGCTTAAGCTCCAAGAACTGGACATGGAGCGTCTGGCTCTTGAAACTGCGCTGGAGGAGTTGCCTGTCCAAAGAGAGATCGATAAGTTGCAGGAAAGTCTTTCTGTGTTGCAGGAAAGACTGAGCAGCGCCGGATTTGAGCTGAATCGTGTGCGTAAGGAACAGAAACACGAAGAATGGACGATCAAGGATACAACCATGACTATTGACTCTATTTCCCGGAAGCTGTATGGCGGTGAAGTGACGAATCCCAGGGAAATTGAGAGTATGCGATGCAGGCTTAATACGCTTGAAGCAACTAAGAGAAAGTTGGAAGATGAAGTAATCGGGCTTATGGAAAAGGTGGAGGCCCTTGAGTCAGAGACCGCCGGGGTCAATCTGGAGATTCAACAGAAGGAAACAGAGGTCTGTAAACTTATAGGTAAGCGCGATTTGGAGATAGCGGAGATTTCCGCCAAACTTAAGAGTATTGCGGAAGCCAGAGAAAAGCTGCAGGTTCAAATATCTGACTCCCTTCTTAAGAAATATGAACAGATCCTAAAGGATAGGGGAGCGCCTGTAGTAGTCCCCATCAGGGGCAATATTTGCGGAGGATGTCATGTTGCGCTTCCGAGTTCCATTATTATACTTGCCAAGCCCAACAATAAGGTTGTCAGGTGTGAAAACTGCGGTAGAATTTTATGTTGGCAGGAGTAGGTTTTCCCTTTGATAATCATGGAGAGGCAGTTTTGAGTGATAACTATATGAGCGAACCTCTCATAGAAGTGACTATATATACGGATGGGGCGTCCCGAGGTAATCCGGGTTCTGCAGGAATTGGCGCTGTTATTTTAGATGCGGATGGTTCTTGTCTTATGGAGCTTTGCGAATGGATTGGGATTGCCACGAATAACGAAGCTGAGTACATTGCTCTCATAAAAGCGCTTGAGGCAGCGAAGGCGCTTGGAGCGAGAAGGGTTAGGGTTTACGCTGACAGTGAACTCGTAGTAAGACAGTTGAAAGGGGAATACGCTGTCAAATCACCCAGGTTGAGGCCGCTTTTTATGGAAGCGCGTCGTCTGAAGGATGAGTTCGATAAGTTTAGCATATGTCATATCAAGCGCGAGAAGAATGCTCGCGCTGATGTCCTTGCTAATATTGGCATTGATTCCGGATCAGATAAGCCGGGCAAACCGGATTCAGACACAAATTTGACATCGGAAGAGAACAGGTGATAAAATAATTTTTAAGAATTCAAACAAGCAGATCGGGTAGTCGCGGGCGTATCAACTGCGTATTATTGCAAGGAACTGCGCTCGAGGAAAGTCCGAACTCCATAGGGCAGGGTGCTGGATAACTTCCAGTGGGGGTGACCCTAAGGAAAGTGCCACAGAAATCAAACCGCTTCTCTGCCTAATCCAAGCGGCATGACACTGGATTAGGCGGGGAGTAAGGGTGAAACGGTGCGGTAAGAGCGCACCGGCAGCCAGGCGACTGGTTGGCCAGGTAAACCCCACCCGGAGCAAGACCGAATAGGAGGGACATGAGGTGGCCCGCCTCCCCCTCGGGTACGGTCGCTAGAGGCCTTTGGGTAACCAGGGTCCCAGATAGATGACTACCCTCGACAGGATTCGGCTTACAGATCTGGTTGTTTGTTATTTACACGGTGGGCGCTTCGTAGCACGGAGCGCCCACCTGCTATGTGCGCTACAGAATGAGTCCTTTGCCCGGACCTTTTCGTATTCTTGCAGAAAGCTGCGCTATTAACTCTATTCTCTCTTCAGCAAGTTTTAGGGCTGCGTTGTTAGTGGGAATCTTATCTTGCTTTGAAATCTCAAATACTCTTAGGAGAATATCATAGATTCCTTGCGCCTTCTTCATAGCTCGCTCGCGATTATATCCATAAAGCCCGTCAGCGACATTAATGACGCCGCCGGCGTTGATTATGAAATCCGGAGCGTAAAGAATGCCTCGGTCCTCTAATGCCGCACCATGTTTGTCCTCTTTTAATTGATTGTTAGCTGAACCCGCTACCACCTTACACTTGAGTTGCGGTATCGTGTCATCATTGATTATGGCGCCAAGGGCGCATGGGGCAAAGATGTCACATGGAACTTTGTAAATCTCTTCCGGTTCTACAGCCTTAGCGCCGAATTCTTGCTCCGCTCTTTCTACTTTATCCGGGAAGATGTCACTTATAATCAGATTTGCTCCCTCTTGGTTGAGGTGTTTCGCCAGGTGATATCCGACATTGCCTGCTCCTTGGATTGCTATGGTGAGGCCTTTTAGCGAGTCATCTCCAAAGGCCGCTTTGGCGCATGCTTTTAGGCCGTGCCAGACTCCGTAGGCAGTAACAGGTCCGGGATCGCCGCTGCTTTCAGAGGAACCCCCAACCCATCTGGTTTCAGATCCGATAAGATCCACATCTTCGAGGGTTATGCCTACATCTTCGCCTGTGATGAATCTGCCTCCCAAAGTATCCACAAATCTTCCGAATGCCCTGAAAAGTCCTTCAGACTTGTCCTTTCGCGGATCGCCGATTATTACGGCTTTCCCGCCCCCAAGATTTAAGCCTGCTGCTGCACATTTGTAAGTCATACCGCGGGCGAGGCGCAATCCGTCGGTTATCGCTTCTTCTTCCGTTTTGTATGGCCACATGCGTGTGCCGCCGATTGCAGGCCCTAGTGTCGTATCGTGAATTACGATTATAGCGCGAAGCCCGGATGACTTATGGCTACAGAATACCACTTGCTCGTAATCATGTTCTCTCATCTCTCTGATTATTTCCATTGATATATGTCCTCCTCTTCTATTCTTCTTGACTCCTCGCTGTCGGTTCGTCCTTCTTCGCATAATTTTCACTTTCAGTTCGCTAAATCCTTCTATGCCATTATCTGTCTTGACAGGAAAATCGGGAGAAACATATAATAATATTACGAACAAGCGTTCCATTTAATATCAAAAGGTGAGTTGGAATGCCCGAAAGAATAGGCCATATTTGGTTGCCTAATTTTTATTCCTCAGTTGAAATAAAAATAAATGAATTTTCCCCCCATGATGCAGTCTTCGCTGTTATAAAAGGACAGAAGGTCTTGGATATATCCCCCACTGCAAGGGGAAAAGGGATAAAACCAGGAATGACCCTGCGTCAAGCTCGCCTTGTGTGCCCTGATATCAGCGTAATAGAATACACTCCACAGCGATATACAGGTTTTGCCGAGAAGATCTGGGAGGCATACGCGACATACAGTTCTGCAGTAGAACCTCTGAATGAAAGAGAGGCTTTTATTGATCTCTCCCACTGTCCCAGCATGTTCGGTGCCTTAGATGAGATTTCCAAGTATGTAGAAAGCATCATAGGAGTTTCGCCTTTATATGGGATCGCCCGTTGCAAGTTGGTATCCAGGATTATCTCAGGGATTCTTCCCGGGTCAAGGACAAAGAGCTTCCGGCACCTTACGGAGCGCATGGTTTCTTGTGAGGGGAGACACATAGGCGCAAATATTGTTACAGACAGGGAAAAGGAGTTTTTGGCGCCTCTGCCTGTAAACATGCTGTGGCCTTTGGATCCGGACATCCTCTCTTACCTTTTAAGGCTTGGGATAGGTTGTATAGGTGAAATTCAACGCATGAATCAATCAGTCCTTGTTGATATGTTCGGCCAGGTAGGGTACGTCATTCATCAATACAGCCTGGGTATGGATTATACTAAAGTATTGCCTGTCTTTCCGCAAAATGGCGTAACATTTTCGAAAACTTTCGATTCTCCGGTTTCCAATGAAAAGATCCTCTTGGCAGTGGCAAATGAAGGCCTGTCTTCTTTGGAGAAAAAGCTTGACGCAGCCTATATGACGGTAAAGGGGCTTAAAATTGCCTTAGAATGTGACAGCGGAAGCATAATAAGCCGCAAAAAAAATCTTACGAAACAAGTAAGCATGTATGGGGGGCTGCAGCGGATATGTGAATGTCTTTTAAACGAAACCTTTGAAGGCGGGGATTTAAATGAGCCTGTACGAACGGTCTCAATTACAGCATACGGTCTTATTCCTGTAAAGACAAGTTTACAGGTGGATATGTTCGCTCCGTACGAGGTTCAGGCTTCAGCTGAGGTCATGGACGAAATTCTTTGCAAGGTGCGGGAGAGGTTCGGTCCGGGTGCTATTTTCCCTGGGAGAGAGTTGCAATTGGCGAGAAGAGATAAGCTCCTCTTAGTTTCGGAGGGTTATATTCATGAAGAGGGTAAAAGAGTCGCTTCATGTTATAGCGGATAGCAATCAAAATCCTAAGAGATTTTACCGGGGAGGGGATTGGTTTCAGGTGGTATCTGTTATAGATGAGTGGCATGAGATGAATAATTGGTGGGACTGTGGCGGAGAGACGCATTTCTATGTGATCTTGGCAGATAACTCCGGGGTATATGAACTCTGTCGCAATGAAGACGGGACCTGGTATTTGACAGGGGTTTTTGATTAGAGGGATAACAGTGAAAAACTTTGCCCACCTCCATGTGCACTCGTGTTTTTCTTTTCAAGACGGCGCATCTGGAGTTAAAAAGCTTGTAAGAAGTGCCGGAGAGCTTGGCATGAACTCTATGGCTATTACAGATCATAATAACCTTTCCGCGGCTTTGAGACTTACAAAAGCCGCGGAAGAGTGCGGGATAAAGCCTATTCACGGAGCAGAGGTGACACTTGAGGACGGAAGTCACCTTATTCTTTTGGCGGAAAACCCCAAAGGATATTCAAATATTTCCGTGATTCTTACAGAAGCCTACATGTCCGGGGATTGGCAAAATACAGCTCGGGCGCTTGAAGGAAGGGATGCAGCAAGGACAATGAATGCATTGAAAAGGCGCAGGATCCTGCCGAAAGTGCGTTTTGCGTCCCTTGAAGAACATAATGAAGGGATCATAGCTTTATCAGGATGCATGCGCGGAGCGATTCCTATTTTAATCCGCAGCGGAAGATTTGGGTGCGCGCTTCAACTTGCCCGAAAATATGCCGGGATTTTCGGCCAAGATAGATTCTACATTGAGCTTGAGAATCTTTGTGTGCCGGGTAACGCCGGGCTCTTGTCGCGCCTTGTTGAGTTGGCGGATGAGGTGGGAGTCGGAGTTTGCGCGACAAATAATGTCCACTACGTAAAGAAAGAAGACTTTATGATCCATGATGTCCTAACATGTATAAGGACGCTTACAAAACTTGATGACGTACACCCTGAACGGAGATTGAACGCGGAAAATTACTTGAAATCGCCTAAAGAGATGGAGGCTTTATTCCGCCTCTGGCCTGAGGCTATCAGGACCGCTGGGGAGATTGCTGCCAGGTGTGAGCCCGGACTTTTGCCGGGCCGAAAACTTTTTCCTAAGTTTCCCTTGCCATCCGGCACAACTTCAGCCGAGCATCTAAGGAGCCTGGTATATAAAGGCGCCGAGGCCCGTTATGGAAGTATTACGCCCGAGATAAAGTCCAGGCTTGAACATGAACTCAATATCATCTGTACACTGGGATATGAAGATTACTTTTTGGTTGCCTGGGATATCGTGATGTTTGCAAAGAGTGAGGGGATAAGGTTTGCAGGGCGAGGCTCAGCTGCAGATTCAGCAGTAGCGCACTGTCTTTTCATAACCAATGTGGATCCTATTGGGCGAGGACTGATTTTTGAGAGGTTTTTAAGTCTTGAACGGGCGCAAAAGCCTGATATTGATATAGATTTTGACGCTCGGAGAAGGGATGAAGTAAAGCGCTATGTCCGGCATAAATACGGTACTCGGCATGTAGCGACTGTATGTACATTTAATACTTTCAAGGCTCGGTCCGCTGTGCGCGATGTAGGAAAAGTCATGGGTATCTCCGGAAGTGACTTAGACAGACTCGCAAAGCGTCTGCCTCATGTCTATGCTGATGAAATTAAAACAGCTATAAAGAAATATCCTGAGCTTTACAACGGAGATATTTCATTTGATGATTATTCGCGGCTTTTTGAGGTCTGCCATGCCTTGGCAGGCTTACCACGCCACATAGGCACCCATTTAGGCGGAATTGTAGTGAGCCGACTTCCTCTTGCGGAAGTGTCTCCTTTGCAGGTATCAGCGAGGGGCGATGTGATTATCCAGTTCGACAAGGATGATGTAGAGGAAATCGGCCTTATTAAACTGGATCTGTTGTCTTTACGGATGCTTTCCGTTATAGAGGATTCCACAGTTTCGAGCGGGATAGACCCTGATGAAATACCATTGGATGATGATGCCACGTACAAAATGATTAACGAAGGCGGGACAATCGGTGTTTTTCAGTTGGAAAGCCCTGCGCAAAGAGCCCTTCAGGGTCGTTTAGGCGCAAGTGATATAGAGGATATAGTTGCAAGTATCGCTCTTATACGTCCTGGCCCTATTCAAGGAAACATGGTGGAACCTTTTATTGCAAGGAGAAAAGGATTGGAAGAAGTTTCTTATGTTCATCCTTCTCTTGAAAAGATTCTTAAGAAAACCTATGGGGTAGTGCTTTATCAGGAGCAGGTAATAGAGATTGCAAGCGTAATCGCAGGCTTTACCCCGGGGGAAGCCGATCGGCTGAGAAAAGTTATGACCCGACATCGCTCCAGGGAGGAAATGAATGAGATAGGCAAGGAGTTTGTGAAGAAAGCTGTCAAGAACGGAGTTGCCCAAGATATAGCAGAGACTATTCTATCTTATATAGTAGGTTACGCAGGCTATGGTTTTTGTCAGGCCCATGCTGATGCATTTGCTGATACTTCTTATAAGACGGCTTATCTTTTAAGGCATTTTCCTGCCCAATTTTACACAGCTATACTTAATAATCAACCTATGGGATTTTATCCTGCTAATACAATATGTCTTGAAGCAAGAAGGCGTGGAGTCAGAATTCTTCCGGTGGACATAAATATGAGCGTATATGAATTTACTGTGGAAGACGGCGCTATACGTATAGGACTGAAGCAGGTCCGTGGTATGGAGGAAGAGCTTGCCCGGGAGATAATCAGGTCGCGTGGGGGTTCGGGATATGATTCTCTTTTTGATTTTGTCCGACGTGTCTCTGTACCGCAAGATATTCTTGAAAACTTAATACTCTGTGGGGCATTTGATAGTATCCATAGTAACCGTAAGGCAATGTTGTGGGCGGTTCCGGGAGTATTGCAGGGCTCGATGATTCTGCCACTGATAGAAGACTTTTCAGAACGAGAAAAATTTAAGCGAGCATATTACATACTCGGACTCCATCCCACTACGCATCCTGTGGAATTACAGCGTGTCCAATTGAATAAGGATAATATAGTTACTACATCCTGTGCCAGACAGATGCCGATTGGGACATTTGTCAAGGTAGCAGGGCTTGTAATAAGACCACACCGGCCGTCGACGAGAAGTGGCAAGACTGTTGTGTTCTTTTCTCTTGAAGATGAAACAGGGCTCATTGATGTTACCGTATTTGAGAGTATATATAAACAATGTAAAGGTGTAATATTCACTCAGCCTATGGTGACAGTTGAAGGGCGTGTGGATCTCAGGGGCAACATCCCGAGTATAATAGCAGGCTCTATACATGGGAATGTCCCGGATTCTTAAGAATAATGAACCTCTCCTGAATCCGGTGCGGCGTCAAGGATCCTGGAGTTCCAAGATAGGGTCTGGTAATATAAAACATATTTAGATATAATTGACCCGAGTTTTACTGGGACATGCTATGTTGAGCTTAAGAAAAAGAAGGAATTTAAAAGATTATGTGGAAATGTATACTGTGCCTTGCATAGCTAATCTGTTTATATCTAAATTATGAACTATCTTGGCAAGCAAGGTAGGCTCATTTGCCTAAGTATATGTAAGTACTCGTCAAGGGGGTGGTGCTTAGCACCGGCGGAGTTGTAAGAGCGCTGAATAGTTTTACACTTTATGAGTTGCGAGACAACATGACTAAAGGGAGGTAGAATCGTGAAGTTAAGAAGATTCCTTTTGCCTGTTGCCATTTGCCTGATTCTGGCTATGACATGCGGGATCGTCACTGCCCAGCAGAAGGTTAAGTGGGAGCCGTACGGGCCACAGGTTGACCAAATTATTATGCCGATCATTAAAGACAGCGAAGCGCAGCTTATCGCGTTTATGCGTGGTGACGTCGATGTATATCCCGGTTTGACAAGGCCTGAAGACCTCAATAAGGTAAAGGCTAATCCAAATGCGGAGATCACGATGAACTATGGTTTCCATATGTTCTATCTATGCTACAATATGAGGCGTGAGCCTCTTAATTCAGATGTTCTCCGACAGGCTATCGCACATGTTATAGACCGTGACAATATCATTCAGACCCTCTTCGAGGGCTATATGTTGCCGCTGGCTGCATTCTTGCCTCCGTCCAGTGGATACTATAAGGAAGATGTGCCGCGCTTCGAGTATAACCCGGAAGAGGCAAAGAAGCTTTTGGATAAAGCAGGTTACACAGTGGATCCTGCCACCGGAATCAGAATTGATCCGAAGACAGGAAAGCCACTTCGGAAGATGACTATCTATACGCCTACATACGAAGTTGCTCCGACTTCAGCTGAGCTCGGCAAGATCATATCTGAAGCATGCCAGGCAATAAACCTGCCCATCGAGCCGGAGCCAATGGACTTCCCGGTTATGCTGGATAAGCTTGACAGGGCAGAGTTCGATATGTACATGCTGGCGTGGGGCCTAAGCCGTCTGCCTACTTCACTGTACAGCTTCTTCCACTCATCTCAGGATATTGAAGCCGGGTACAACAGGCCTGGTATCCGCGATCCTGAACTGGACAAACTGCTGGAGGAACTCTATTATGCACCCAATGAAGAAGCTGCTAAGAAGGCGGCTGACGAGGCGCAGGTCATTCTTGCCATGAAGCAGCCATATACAGTGCTATACTCCAGACCTTACATGGACGCATTCCGCAAGGATAGGTTCACAGGTTATGTGCCGATGCACGGTTATGGCGCAGCGAACTATCAAAACAAATGGACGACTCTTAACATTCGACCGACCAAGGGTAAAGGCGGCACGGTCCGTTGGCTGCTTCCGGAAGAGCCGAAAGTCCTTAACCCATGTACTGCAAGCAGCGCCTATGAGTGGGAAGTTCTCGGAAGACTCTACGACGGGTTGATAGAAGTCGATCCTGAGACCATGGAAGACATTCCGTGGATGGCCAAGAGCTGGGAAGTCAGCACTTGGGAGCCTGAACCCGGAAAGAAGGGCACTGTTGTCACATGGAATCTGGAGAAAGGCATCAAGTGGCAAGACACTACTCCTTTCACATCCAGAGATATCAAGTTCACCATCGAGTACCTGCGTGATAACAAGGTTCCGAGATATATTGACAGCGTCGAACATATCGTTAAGGTTGAAACCCCTGACGACTATACTGCCAAGGTCTACTTTGCGAATGAGAGCTACTGGCATCTCTACAGAGCCGGTGAATGCTTCCTGCCTGAGTGGATCTGGAAGGACGTAAAAGACTACAAGACCTTTGAGCCATGGCTGGAGCCTCACCCATCAGTGAAAGGCCTTACCAAGGTTATCGGGCACGGCCCGTTTATCCTGGATCAGTACAAAGTGGGCGAGTATGTCCGACTGAAGAAGAACCCAATTTACTGGAGGCTGAAGAAGTAAGAAAACAGGCATCCGGGAAGGGTTCGATTAATAGAAAGTAATCCCTGGAATACATCCGCCGCCCCGGGCATCCGGGGCGGCGGAATTAGGTAGGGGCCGGTCACTGCTAAGACGACCGGCCAGGTTAGGTTAGTGAGGTGAGGCTGTTTGGGCTTTTCAAGGTATCTATTGAAAAGACTGGTCTACGCATTTATCGTGGTATTTGTTATCATGACATTCAACTTCGCGATATTTCGGCTTATGCCCGGAGACGCTACGAAGATGATAATAGACCCTACGTTTACTCCGGAAGCCATCGCTGAACTCAGAAGGCAGTTCGGCCTGGACGATCCCCCGCTTGTACAATACTTTAAGTATATTGGCAATCTATTTAAGTTCGATATGGGACTTTCTTTCTCTACGAGGAGGCCTGTGGTGAACGAACTGAAGGAACGGCTTCCCAATACCATAGTGCTTTTCTTGACGAGCTTTATTTTTACGACTATTATCGGTATTTCTGTAGGGATCTATACTGCGTCGAAAAGAGGGACTTTCGGCGACAACTTCGTAACAGGAGCCGGCCTCTTTGCTTATGCAGTGCCGGCGTTTTGGATACAATTGCTGTTGCTGATGTTATTCGGCTACTACATACCGATTTTGCCGATACACGGTACTATGAGTGCGCCTCCACCTGATGGATTCTTTCTGCAATTTCTGGATAGGATTCATCATTTGATATTGCCTGCAGGGAGCAATGTGCTCGTAGCTTTCGGATCATGGGCGCTTTATACACGTAATACAATGCTTGAAGCCCTTGGCCAGGATTACATCGTTACCGCCAGGGCAAAGGGTCTTGAGGAAAATGTTGTTTTGCGCCATCATGCTTTAAGAAGTGTCCTGCCCCCTATTGTTACACTGATATTCGGGGCTCTCCCCGGAATGGTATCAGGCGCTGTTATTACAGAGACCATCTTTTCTTGGCACGGTGTGGGCAAGTATCTGATGGACGCAGTTATGATGCAGGATTACCCTGCTGCGCAAGGAGCGTTTTACCTTATCGCTTTGGCAGTTGTGATTTGTAATCTTGCAGCCGACATTGTGTACGGAATCGTAGATCCCAGAATCCGAGTGGGGGAGGGTGGAGCGAAGTGAGCCAGAATAAAACGAAAACTGACATGAGTGCGCCGACCTTTTGGGAGCAATACAGGCGTAAGCCTTTGGGCATGATTGGTCTGGCCATAGTGCTGGTCTATGTTTTTGTCGCAATCTTTGCTCCTTTTCTGACCCGCTATAGCCCTAAGCAAATACTTTTGGCTGACAGGATAGCTGCTCCTATATGGTTTAGATCCGTTGTGCCTCAGTATAAAGATGCGCCTCCGACTATCAGGGCAGAGCTTGGCCCTAGTAAGTGGGTTGTGAGTGAGGCGACAGGGGGAAGACTTACTTCAGATGAGATTGACGGCAATGCTGTCACTGTTATTGAATTTGAACCTGTCCCAATAACGATGACAGATGAGAGTATCTCCGAAGGTGAAGATGACGAATTTCAATACGGAGACTATGAAGGAGAGCCGAGTAAGAGTGTTGTTGAGCTTTCATATCCAATAGCATACGATTTTAATCCTCCGAGAACTTTCGGATCAACCTTTAATTATTGGATAGATGGATCTCCCGACTCCAAGACTGAACTGGAGTGTGTGATAGAAACGCCCGAGGGGAAAGAGTATAGTCTATGGGGAAAGTCATACTCCGGCGCTGTCAGTAATCAGCCTGCCAGGGTTGACTCGAGAGATTTAACCCTCAAGCAGAGGCTGGGCCTTACAATTTTTGACGACCCTGCCCCAAAAATCTTCTCATCAAAGGGAGACTATAGGCTTATACTGCGAGCAAACTCCACCTCAGGAGACGAGCCGACGCGCGTGTACATCAGTAATGCGGAGTTCTATATCCCCGGAATGGTACACGGCCTGCTGGGCGCAGATCATATGGGCTCAGACCTATGGACTCAGCTTGTGTACGGCACAAGGGTATCGCTTTCTATTGGACTTTCCGCAGCCGCTATTTCAGTTGCTGTAGGCACTGCTGTCGGAATAATATGCGGCTATCTGGGCGGAATTGTTGATGAGTTTATGATGAGGGTTGTTGACGTCCTTTTGGCCATTCCTACTCTTCCAATTCTTATTATCCTCGGGGCGATACTGGGAAAGAGTGTTTGGAATATTGTTCTTTTGATTGCGGCTTTTGCTTGGATGGGTACAGCGAGATTAGTTCGCTCACAGACTCTGTCACTCCGGGAGCGCGTATTTGTGGAAGCTGCCAAGGCATCAGGCGCCTCCGACGCTTACGTAATGGTTGTTCATATACTTCCTAACGTACTGCCTCTTGTATTTGCCGGCATGGTACTGCGTATCCCGTCAGCAATATTAACAGAGGCCTCCCTTAGTTTCCTGGGGCTTGGTGATCCAAGGGTTGCCACTTGGGGACGTATGTTACATAACGCGAGGGGATTTGGCGCATTTACCACACTTGCATGGTGGTGGCTTGTGCCGCCGGGGCTGGCTATTACACTCTTGAGCCTTGCCTTTGTGTTCATTGGCAATACAGTCAATGAAATCCTCAATCCAAGGTATAGGGAGAGATCATAATCATGGCTCTACTGGAAGTAAGAGACCTCAAGATGTATTATAAAACCCTTCGCGGTTATGTGAAGGCAGTTGACTCTGTGAGCTTTGATATTGAAAAAGGGAAAGCCTTGGGCATAGCAGGCGAGTCCGGATGCGGGAAAACAAGCATGGCTGTTACGATTCTTAGGCTCCTTCCCAGTAATGGCAAGATCCACGGAGGATCAGTTAAGCTGGACGGCGTTGACATCGTGAAGTTGGATGACGAAGAGTTCAGAAAGTCTATTCGATGGAAGAAGATATCTATGGTATTCCAAGGTGCGATGAACGCCCTTAACCCCGTGCATCGAGTGGGAGACCAAATAGTGGAAGCAATATTGGCTCATGAAGACGTGTCACATGCTGAGGCAGTCAAGCGGGCTGAAGATCTCCTTGATATGGTAGGTATCAACCCAAAGAGATTCAGAGAGTATCCCCATGAATTCAGCGGGGGTATGAAACAAAGGGTTGTCATAGCTATGGCCCTTGCTTGCAATCCTGATCTTATCATTGCTGATGAGCCAACCACTGCGCTTGATGTTATGGTCCAATCACAGGTTTTGAAAGCTATGGAAGATTTAAGGAAGAGGCTGGATCTTTCTATGATGCTTATCACCCATGACTTATCGGTAATTGCCCAGACATGTGATGATATTGCTATCATGTACGCCGGAAAGATTGTGGAATACGGCAATGTCATAGATATATATGACCATCCGATGCATCCGTATGGTATGGGGCTTGTAAACTCTTTCCCAAATATCAAAGCTGAGAGAACTCGGGTACGGTCCTTGCCGGGATTCCCACCTAACTTGTTGGCGCCCCCCGAAGGCTGTAGATTCCATCCCAGATGCCCACTGGCAGACGACATCTGTATGGAAGAAGAACCGAAGCTTATTGAGATTGGTTCAAACAGCCATAAGGTTGCCTGCCACAAGGTAGATATGCTTGAGAGGGGGGTCGACATATGGGCGCAGTAAACGCAATTGACCAGGAGAGAAGCGTCTCATGCGGTGATGTCATTCTTGATGTGGAAAATCTTGTAAAGCACTTTCCAATACGCCGCGGATTAGGACAGCCTTTACAAAGGGGACCGGAGCCGGCCGTAAAGGCTGTTGACGGAGTCAGCTTCAATATTAAGAAAGGTGAGCTTTTCGGGGTGGTCGGCGAGTCGGGTTGTGGCAAGACCACTATGGGCAGGACAATACTTCGGTTGCTTGAGCCTACATCCGGACGAGTGACATTTGAAGACATTGATATAACTTCTCTCCACTCTGAGGAGTTAAAGCGACTCAGGAGAAGAATGCAAATCATTTTTCAAGATCCTTATGAATCAATGAATCCGCGTCTGGATGTTTCGAGAATTATCGCCGAACCTTTGAGAATACAAGGAATAGTAGGAAATGCCGAAGGCGCTCGTCCTTACATCGAGAAAGCGCTTGAAGATGTTGAGATGACGCCTCCCGAGGAATACCTCTATAGATATCCGCATGAGCTTTCAGGCGGACAGAGACAGAGGATCGCTGTGGCCAGGGCGCTTGTGTTGGATCCTGAGTTCATAGTAGCAGACGAACCTGTATCCATGCTTGACGTATCCATACGAGGTGAGATTCTTAACCTGATGTTAAACCTGTCCCGTGAGAGAGGAGTCACGTTCCTCTACATTACTCATGATCTGGCTACCGCCCGTCACGTATGTGATCGGATAGCAGTTATGTATCTGGGAAAGATGGTTGAGAAGGGTCCAACTGACAGTCTTGTTAAGCATCCTCTTCATCCATATACCAAGGCCCTGATAGGCGCTGTATTTGTTCCGGATCCCAAGAGAAAGGGTTTTGGGGAAATTCTTAAGGGCGAAGTTCCCAGCCCGGTTGATCCCCCGAGCGGGTGCAGGCTTCATCCCAGATGCCCGATTGCAAAGAGTATCTGCAAAGAAGTAGAACCTGAACTCGTGGAAGCTGAGGCAAATCATATGGTAGCATGTCATTTTGCTGTCGGGTGATGTTTTGTAGAGAATTTTCCAGGGGTTGTCAGCCCTGACTCTCTTTAGTGCGAATGAATTTGCAACACTTTCTCCGGGACAAAGGAGAGGCTGCGTGAATAGGGGGGCTTTATGAAAGGGAGTAACAGTCATGGTCCAAGGGCCAGAATAGTCCTTGCGGTCATGGGTCTTTTGGCCCTGTTTTCAGTGGGACTGACATGGGCAACTGCCGGAAACTACCTTGCGGCGTCAACAGCAGCTGCCAGGTTTCGTATTGCAGTATCAGGGCTTACATGCAGTAAGGAGAATTCAGAATACACAATTGGAATAGACGTAAACTTCAAGAACCAAAGTGAATTGGACTTATCTATTGTATCCTTGCGATCCATCATATACTTAGATGGGCAATACGTATGGGGACGCAACTACGATTGGACAGGCAACCCTTTTAAGTTGCCGCGAGGAAGTACAAAAGACGTAGTCCTTACGATGGAACTTCCTTACACAAAAACAGAAGCTGTGGCCGGGGGCGGAGATGCGTGGTCCGTAAGGGTATCAGGTCTTCTTGACATGCCGCGTCTGGGAACAAAGCTCTTTGTCACGCATGCCCAAATACCGCTGGAAAGGGGCAATGATTAATGAGCCGTACGGAAACAGTCATCGGCGTTGTCCTTATGGGCGTATTCATGTGTGGTCTTTTCACTTGCCAGGCTCTACCGCTCCTTGCGCCTTTTGAAGGTGTCCAGGAATACGGCGCTCTGCTTTTGTTCTTAGGAGCAGTGGTCACAGGACTGCTTTTGGGCATGTTGACTCCTTCAATAGGCCAAGGAGTATTTGCCGGGTTTGCAAGTATTGTATTGGGCCTTGTCTTAGCAGGTCTTATACTGGCTTTACCGGCACTGTTGGGTATAGCCGGTCAGTTAGACTTAGTTTCAACTCTTGCCATTGAACGAGCATTAGTCTTTGCGGTCATATTTACACCTATTTCCGCTTTGGGCGTGTTTATCGGGAGCCTGATTTGACATCACCGCGTATTAAGTGCTTCTTGGTAGTCATATACTGTTTTCGATATTTAGGCTGTTCCGGCAAAACCCTCATCAATGCCGGATACACTTTTGGATAAGGCAACCAGGATGTAAGGCCTGTTTGCAAAAACTATGCCCACGTCATTGGCGACCCTTGCGAAGTCACCTTCCTTATGTGCTACAACCACGTCTTTCGGCAGACTATCGTTCTGTCTTCAGGGAACACAATTCTTCCACTCGGCAACTCTTCAATGTATGGCTATCTATGTCCTATCCTTGAGCATAATACCTATAGACGCATAATGAGAAATGACATAACTGTAACAGGGGGCGGACATTGATGGCTAATAATCGCAGGAAAACCTTAACGTGGATTGGCATCGGACTTCTTGCCGTAATTATCGTAGGTCTCGGAGCTTCAAAGTCAAGACGGGTTGCCCTTGGGAAGGAGCCGACTATCAGGGTGTACATTGCCGATGAGAAACGGGTTCTGGAAATGCCGATGGAGGAGTATATCGCAGCAGTAGTAGGAGGAGAGATGAAAAACTACTGGCCTCACGAAGCCCTTGCAGCTCAGGCCATAGTGGCACGGACATTTGCCCTGAAATCGCTGACTGAAAAGCCAGGGTCAGGGCCTATGGGCTCTGACATACAGGCCGGGTTCAAGGAAGCCCAAGAATATAAACCTGAAAACGTCAACGAGGCAATAAGGGCGGCAGTGAAAGAGACGCGGGGGAAAGTCTTGACCCAAGGGGGAAAGCTCATTAATGCGTGGTTCCATTCGAATGCAGGCGGTAAAACGGCTCTGGCCAAGGAAGGCCTGAATTTCACCGGAGCGGAACCTGCTTATACTGTTGTCCGGGACAGCCCGGACGATACGGAAGACGTACCACTTGCGGATCGCAGATGGAAAGCGGAGTTTTCCACCGCGGAAATTGAGGCAGCCCTTGCCAAAGTCGGGTTAAGCGTCAAAGACATCGATAATATGACAATAGCTAAACGAGGGCCTTCAGGTCGTGCGGAGACAATAGCCATTCATCATTCAGGCGGCGTGACTACAATAGGTGGAAATGATCTCCGAGTGGCTCTGGATCCTATGCGTATGAGGTCAAATTTTCTGACAAAGCTTGAAGTTAAGGACGGGAGTGTTGCTATGGAGGGAAGGGGATTCGGCCATGGGGTCGGGTTGTCTCAATGGGGGGCGCACAATATGGCGAAGATGGGAAAACGCCACGAGCAAATCTGCCGGTACTACTTTAAAAACGTTAAGGTGGAAAAGCGTTGGGCTTAAGCAGCACAGAAGCGATTGAAATATAAAGGATTTCCTGAGCTTGTAGCGAAAGTTAAAGGTCAGGCATAATCGCTCCGGCGAACCGGACTTTGTATGAAACTTCCAGAGAGTTTAGGCGTTTGACATAAATAGTGACTCTACTGGGAGTCTGCCGTTTTATACTCGATATGAATGTGGGAAGGAGGAATCATATGCCGTGATTGAGGTAAGGAATCTTACTAAGAGATACGGTAAGGCAAGAGGAATCGAAGATCTCACCTTTACCGTCGGTAAGGGAGAGATCCTTGGGTTTCTTGGGCCGAACGGCGCAGGGAAAACTACAACCATGCGCATTATCACCGGGTACCTTGCAGCTACCTCAGGCACGGTTGAAGTGGACGGATTCTCGGTATTTGAGGACGCGATGGAAACCAGGCGAAAAATCGGATACCTACCTGAGAATCCTCCGCTCTACCGGGAGATGACAGTCAGTAGCTACCTTCGGTTTGTGAGTGAATTGAAAGGCATTCCGAAATCAAAGAGGAAAGATGCCATTGGTTCGGCAGTGGAGGCTGCAGGTATAGAGACTGTGTATAACCGCGTTATTTCCAATCTCTCCCGAGGTTATAGGCAAAGGGTCGGGTTAGCCCAGGCTCTCCTGGGAGACCCCGATGTTTTGATACTTGACGAACCTACCGTAGGCCTTGATCCAAGACAGATCATTGAAATTCGCAAGCTGATTCGCAGTTTACGAGGTAAACACACCATTATCCTCAGTTCTCACATCCTTCCTGAGGTTAGTATGATCTGTAATCGTGTAATAATCATCAATAATGGGAGGCTTGTAGCTTCAGATACTCCTATAGGTCTTTCCCGAAGGATTAAAGGGTCTGAACGCATAGCGGTTCGTGTTCGAGGGCCGCGGGGTGAGGTTGTGAATACAGTCCGAGAACTTCCCGGTGTCAGTTCCGTATCTGTTGAAACACCGGATTCCGCTGCCGGCGAGCGTGAGGTTCTCCTCATAGTCGAAACAGAAGACTCCCAAGACGTAAGAGAGGCCTTGTTCTTCGCCATGGCAAGCCGCAGCTGGCCGATTGTGGAGATGAAGGCTGTAGACATGAGCTTAGAGGACGTATTCTTGAAGCTTACTACTGAAGAGAGTCTGGAAGACGAAACGGAGGTGCCGCCCGGTGAGTAAAACGTGGTCTATCTTTAAGAGGGAGGTCGCCTCTTATTTTATATCTCCCATGGCGTATGTAATGGGTGCAGTGTTCCTTATGCTTTCAGGTTATTTCTTTTCCGTTATTCTGCTGGCTACGCATAGCGCAAGCATGCAAGGGGTACTGGGGAACATGGCGGTGATTTTTATTTTTATCGCTCCCGTTCTCACCATGCGTTTGCTCGCAGAAGAGCGAAAGCTAGGCACAGATGAGCTTATCATGACAGCACCTGTCAGTATAACTTCCATAGTAGCAGGGAAGTATCTCGCAGCTGTCTTTACATATCTGGTCTATCTTGCCGTAACCCTGATTTACCCGGCTATTCTCATTAAGTACGGAAGCCCGGATATGGGCCCTATCTATTCCGGTTATCTTGGAATGTTTCTTTTCGGGGCAGGATGCCTTGCTGTAGGAACATTCTCATCATCGCTCACGGATAATCAGATGGTAGCCGGAATCATAGGATTTGGACTTCTCCTCTTTTTCTGGATTCTTGGATGGGCAGACGCTATCGTTACAGGGCCTGTAGGAGACACGCTGGCAAATCTTTCCCTTCTCAAACGTTTTGACGATTTTCAAAAGGGGATCATAGACTTGTCCGGTGTGTTATATTACGTAAGTTTTATTTTTATCTTTCTCTTCCTTGCTGTTAGAGTCATAGACTCAAGGAGGTGGAGCGGATGAAGCCCCAAACACTCAAAACAGGCAAGCTCCGTACGATCTTTGCAAGCCGAAAGATGCGTTACGGGTCCAATGCGGTAGTCTTGACAATCGCTGTCGTAGCAATTGTGTTAATGGTAAACTTCCTTGTGGGGCGCCACTCCTGGAAGCTCGATCTCACCAAAGACCGATTTTATACTCTGTCAGACGCTACGTGTGAGTTTCTCAAGAGTCTGGACCAACAGGTAAAGATCACTGCTTTCTTCGCGGAAGGCGACGCTATGGGCGAGGTGGTTCGTGATCTGTTGCGGGAGTATACCCGGGTTTCTCCCAAAGTGTCAGTTGAGTTTGTTGACCCTGACAAGATGCCGTCCCTTGCAAAGCAGTATGATATCACTGCCTATGGGACTTCCGTTGTCGAAGCGGGTTTGAAATCCCGTAAGGTTATGGAGTATGAACTCCTTGATTACGAGACTTCAGGTGATATGGCAAACTTCGCAGGGGAACAGGCCTTCACCAGAGCTTTGATAAGCCTCTTTGCTGAAGATGAAAAATACGTTTATTTTTCCATAGGTCATGATGAGCGAGACCTAACAAAGGATTATCTGCAGACTAAGGCATTCTTGGAAGGCGAAGGATACATTCCCGCAACTTGCAACCTTGCTGCAATAGGGCGAGTCCCGCAGGACGCAGCTGCTCTTGTGATCGCAGGGCCGCGTAGGGACTTCACGCGCGAAGAGGTCGACGCGGTTGAATCCTATTTAGAGCGGGGAGGCAAGGTAATTGTTGCCATAAATCCCTTGGGGGAAAAAGACGATCTCTCCAATCTCAAGAAAATGCTAAGAGCATGGGGCATAGGTGTCAACGACGACTTGGTGGTGGACCCCGGCAGTCACTATTTTCTGGATATGGCAGGTCTGATACCTAAGACAGAATCTCACCAAATAACTGAGAAGCTTATAATGAAGGACCTTTCCACGTTTTTGCCAAGGAGTAGAAGCCTATATCATGGGGAAGAAATAGAGATTCCAGGTATTACCGTGGAGCCCCTTCTTGTGACCACTGACAAGGCGTGGGGTGAGACGGATTTTGTCTCCAAGGCTACGTTCGATCCGAAGACTGATATAGAAGGCCCTTTGACGTTGGCATATGCTGCTTGGCACAAGCCGGACCCCACGCAAGATCCGAATGAGGATGCATCCGGTCAAGAGCCTGACGCAAGGCTCATTGTAATAGGGAATGCAAGTTTTCTGGACAATGATATAGTGACTTTCCAAGGCAACATTGACTTTTTCATGAATTCGGTAGGGTGGATGGTAGGCAAGAGGGATTCAATATCCATAAGGCCTAAATCTCCCGGCTTTGAGCAAGTATATCTTTCAGATCGACAGGCGAAGTCTGTGTTTTATTGGACAGTTGCAGTGATACCTGCATTCTTTGCTATCCTTGGTGTCGGTGTTTGGGTAAGGAGGCGTCATATGTGAAGAAATTCCGAGGCACTTTCATCGCCCTTGCAATTGTCCTGGTCCTTGCGGCCTACATTGTATTAACAGAACGCGAAAAACCCGCTACAGGTATCGGAGAAAGTGTGATTTTCGGGGCGACCCCTGATACTGTAGAGGAGATTTCCATCATACATGGTAAGTCAAAGGTGACTGTAATGAAGGGCGATAACGGTACGTGGGTTATTACGGCGCCGAGGACCTATGAAACAAGCCAGGACGCGGTGAAGTCTCTTATCCACGCAATTGCTGAAGCGGAATTTGACAAAGAAATCGAATCCGATCCTTCTGCTCTTGAGGTCTTTGGACTTGATGCACCGGATACCTGCGTGGAAGTCAAGGTGAAAAGGGGAAACAAGAAGACATTGCTCATAGGCTCTGCCACGCCTGTCGGTTCAGGATATTATGCGCGCCTGACAGATGATTCTAAGGTATGCGTTATAGGCATGACTTTGGCTGACGCACTTTCAAAAACCGCTGACGATCTCCGGGAAAGGAAGATCATCAAGGCTTCCAACGAATCTGTCAGCGGCATTAGGATTGTGCGACGGACCGAAGATGATTTGACAGACGTCATCTGTGAGAAGCAAGGTGATGCCTGGTACCTCGTGCGTCCCATTGTTGACAAGGCTGACAAAGAGAGGCTTGACGAACTCCTGCGGGACATAACCGGACTTACTGTAGATGCCTTTGTTGACGATGAAGGTTCTGATTTATCCCGTTGGGGGTTTGATCAGCCCAGGATGAGAATAGACTTGACGATTACCGGGAAGAGCGCCCCTATCAAGGTATTCATAGGCGACCCCGATCCTTCCGAAGAAGGTTTCTACGTGAAAACCGAAGACTCCGCTGCAGTCTACTTAGTTAAGCCGTGGACTTTTTTACCGCTGGAGCTTACGCCTCCTGATTTGGTCGACAGTCAACTTGCCGGATGGGATCATGATGAAGTTATTACTGCAACTTGGACGCTTGACGGTAAAACTTTCTCGCTTCTTAAGGACGGCAATGGATGGAAGAGTATCCCTGTCACCGATATCAACCTATCTGAGATACAGGCTGCTTTTGAAGCGCCTGTATCTGATAAGCCTGTGGTAACCAAGGAAGAAGACGGCTGTCGCGTTGCAGGAGCGAGCAAGTCCCTTACATCTTTAGAGCTGGACAATCTTGTGACTCGGCTTCAGGATATCCGAATCATCGGAGTCGGTGAAACGCTGGGATCTGATATTGACCTTGCTGCCTATGGCTTGGACAATCCTTCTATTTGGGTGCAATTGAATGTAGGAGACGGGAGCATATTTGGGGTCAAAGTCGGGAAGGAGATTGAAGGGGGATTCTACGCAATCGCGACAGACAGAGCCTTCGTGTACCTTGTGGAAAAAGAGGGCATAGAAGCCCTGAATAAGGTTCTTTTGGAACTTTCTCCTTAGTTTTGTGCAAAGAGGAGACCTGCAATTGCCATGTTGAATGAAAGAGGTGGATACTTTGCTTGACCTGTTAGAATCGGTTGTGGCAGGCATAGATGAATATGTTGAAATACGGTATCATAAGCGAATCGAGACAATTATCGATGCGCGCAACGCCTCTCTCAGGAAGGTGGAGAGGCGAACCCTGGCCGGAGCAGGCGTAAGGAGCCTTGTGGACGGATGTTGGGGATTTGTCTCTACGACGGATGTGAGTCGCGAAGGGTTGGCAAGTGCAGTACGCGAGGCTGTGCAAGCTGCTAAAGCCGGGGCCCCGCTTCGCGATGAAAAGGTGAATCTTGCACCTGCAAGCCTCGGCACAGGGAAATTCATCTACTACGATGACCAAGGAGAACCCGATATCTCTCAGAAGATCGAGTACGTCCTTAATGCGGAAAAGCGTATGCGTGAAGCTTCTGCTCTCGTGGTCGGCAGTATTGTCCATTACCTACAGTATGAAGATGAGAAATTCATCGTCACATCAGACGGGGCAGCTGCCCACATAAAGGACAACAAGCCCAGTTTCCATGTGACTGCCACAGTCTTTCGGGACGGAAAACGTGAGACAGCTACGAAATCATCAGGAATCACAGGCGGTTGGGATGATCTGATAAAGAAGAAAGCCCTCAGTGAACTGGTGGACAATGCAGTAGACGTAGCTATTAAGAAACTTGATGCAGACTATGCCAAGGGCGGCCGGTACACAGTTATTCTCGACCCAAAACTCGTAGGGATACTGTCTCATGAAGCCATAGGACATACCGTTGAAGCTGACTTCGTTCTTAGTGGATCAATCGTCCAAGGCAAACTCGGCCAAAAGGTGGCCTCAGAACTTGTGACCCTTGTTGACGCCGGGTCAGTGGATGGCGCAGCAGGCATGGTTCTCGTGGATGATGAAGGCGTACTGTCAGAGCCCACAGTTATCATTGATAAGGGAGTACTCGAGAGCTATCTTCATAACAGAGAATCTGCGGCCATATTCGGGACAACCCCTCACGGGAACGCCAGGGCTTTTACTTATCGTGATGAGCCTATCATCAGAATGACCAATACATTCATCATGCCCGGCGAAAGCGACCTGGAAGAGATGATTTCCGGGATAGATGAAGGTTTCCTTCTCATAGACTTAGCCCATGGAGGGCAGGCGGATTCCAGCGCTGAGTTTATGTTCGGGGTTTCCGAAGCCTATAGAATTGAAAATGGCAATCTCGAAGGGCTTGTTAAAGGGGTGACCATTTCAGGCCAGGCATTCGACGTTCTAATGAGCGTAGACGCTGTATCTTCTGACTTTCAGATAGATACAGGTGCAGGGCATTGCGGCAAATGGCAGCCTGCCAAGGTTGACGGGGGCGGTCCCTATCTCCGATGTCAAGTGACTGTCGGAGGGTGGCATGATGAGTAGGGGAGTGATTTGTGTGCAAGGCCGGGAATTATGCGAGACTCTGGTAAACGAGGCCGTAAGGCTCGGAGCGGACGAAGCCGAGGTGTGCTATACGAGAAGTCGCAAGCTGGAAGTCATGTTTGAGAAAAACGATCTACAGGTTCCGAAGGGCGATCATTATGAAGGTATTGGGATCCGGGTCATCCGGGACAGCAAGCAAGGTTTTGCGTCAACTAACATTCTGTCCCGTGAGTCCTTGGATGATACGCTAAGATGTGCCCTTGCCATTGCAAGCGCCTCTCCTCCCGATCTGAACCACTGGCTGCCTGAGCCTTCCAAAATTACGCCTGTTTCAGAAATTTACGATCAAGCAGCCGAAGACTTAGAACTTCGGGAAGCTGTCTTAAGGGGGAAGCTTCTGGTAGAGGCCGCGCGTGGTTTTGATTCCCGGGTCACTGTTGATTCTGCAGCGTTCGGAGTGGAGACAGGGATAAAGTTTATCGTCAATTCCAAGGGAGTCCAAGCCGGTGAAGACTCAAGCTATATCTGGTGTGTTGGAATGGGATTCGCAAGGGACGGAGAGGATGTTTCATCTTTCGATGCTGAGTATGTGGTTTCTTGTAGACTGCATGACATAGATCCCCAGGCTGTAGGCAGGAGACTTGCTGAAAGAGTGGTAAAATCCCTTGGCGCGGCAAGCGTGCCCGGTTTCAAAGGCAGTGTGATTCTTACTCCCTATGCAGGTCTCGACCTTTTAATAGAGCCTTTTGTGTTTTCGATTAACGCAGAAAACGTTCAAAACGGGCAATCCCAATGGAAGGGCAAACTGGGTTCCAGAGTAAGTTCGCCTTTGCTGTCCATTACAGATGATCCTACACTTCCGGCCCAAGCCGGGTCTACGGCCTTTGACAGGGAGGGTGTTCCCACAAAACCTCTTGCCATTCTTGAGCGGGGAGTACTCAATCATTATCTTTACAATTGCTATACCGCGCGAAAAGACGGATTGGAATCTAATGGACATGCAGTAGGGACTGATCAGCAGGTACCGGGGATTGGGGTGACGAATCTCGTTGTAGCCCCGGGTGAGATATCGTTTGAAGATATGATTGCAGGAATTTCCAGAGGCCTTGTAGTAAACAGGTATTCAGGGAGTGTTGATCCGGTCAGCGGTGATTTCTCAGGAGTTGTGAAAGGAGGTCAATATATCGAATCAGGCAAAATAGTGCGGCCTGTTAAGGAAGTTATGATTGCAGGGAACATTTATGAGCTCATCAGGCGTATTATAGCTGTTTCCAAAGAGGTCATAACATTAGGAAACGTAAGTCTGCCCTATGTGGCAATAGACGGATGCTCCATTACCGGTAAGTGAGGATCGGCTTATATCGGGGTACGCCTGTAAACGTAAGGAGGGGAGGTTGAAGCCATGGATAAATCTTATGGGCGAACAGTGGACGTAAGCGAGATAACGCAAGCAGTGAAGAAACTTGCCATGAACACTACTTCAAATGTGCCGAAAGGGGCAATCGATGCCTTAGAACGCGCCTATCTTACGGAAGAATCTCCTGTAGGCAAGGAAGTTATCAAGCAGATCCTGGAAAATCATAGAATTGCCAGGGAAGAGAGTGTGCCTGCCTGTCAAGATACAGGAGTTGCCATGCTTTTTCTTGAGGTCGGCCAGGACACAAGACTTACCGGCGGCGACCTATATGAAGCAATTAACGAAGGTGTAAGGCAGGGCTATATTGAAGGGTACCTTCGAAAATCCATTGTCACGGACCCCCTTTTTGAAAGGGTCAATACCGGAGACAATACGCCTGCTGTAATCTATGTAGATATAGTTCCCGGCACCAATATTAAGATAACGTTCGCAGCCAAAGGCGGTGGTGCGGAGAATATGAGCGGTCTTGTTATGCTTCCGCCTGCAGCAGGGGTAGAAGGCGTGAAAAAATTCGTCATTGACCAAGTAAGAAAAGCCGGGCCGAACCCGTGTCCGCCTATAGTGGTTGGAGTGGGAATAGGCGGAACCTTTGACAGGGTTGCACTTCTTGCTAAGAAAGCAGTTCTTCGTGATGTTGGCGAGAGCAATGCTCACCCAAAATATGCCCAGCTTGAGAAGGAGCTTCTCGAGGAAATCAACAAACTTGGGATCGGGCCTCAAGGATTCGGGGGACGAACAACTGCGCTCGCCGTGAATGTCGAATTCGCTCCGTGTCATATTGCCAGTTTGCCTGTGGCCTGCAACCTAAACTGTCATGCAGGACCCCATGACTCTATCGTGCTGTAAGCAAAGGGACTAAACGGAGGTGAATAGGGGATGGCTATTCGTAAGATATCTACCCCTCTGACAGATGAGGTCATAGCCACGCTTAAGGCAGGCGACAACGTGCAAATAACAGGGACGCTGTATACAGCAAGGGATGCTGCGCATAAGCGTCTTGTAAACCTTATCAGGGAAGGCAAGGAACTTCCCATGGACATACAGGGTCAAATCATCTACTATGTTGGGCCTGCACCGGCAAAACCAGGCCAGGCTATAGGTTCCGCAGGCCCTACCACCAGCTACCGTATGGATTCATACGCTCCTATTCTTATGGAACACGGACTCAAGGGCATGATTGGAAAAGGCTCAAGATCTCAGAGCGTAAGAGAGGCCATGGTAAGGTATAAAGCCGTGTACTTTGCAGCTATTGGAGGAGCGGGGGCACTACTTGCAAAGTGTGTGAATTCATCGGAGATTGTAGCATATGAAGACTTGGGCCCTGAGGCTGTCAGAAAACTTACCGTAGAAGATTTCCCTGCAGTCGTAGTCAATGATATTTACGGTAATGACCTCTATGAGCAAGGGGTTGAAGAATACAAGATTGGTAATGGCGATACATAAATTTGACGGTGAGGGTTGTATAGGATGCTAAAGACGATAAGGTGGACCGGGGAATCGCTTGAACTCCTTGATCAAACTCGGTTGCCACAAGTCAAGGACTATATTGTCTGTACAAGCTATCGTGATGTCAGAGACGCGATCCGGGACATGAAGGTAAGAGGTGCTCCGGCTATCGGTGTCAGCGCTGCATACGGTATGGTGCTCGCTGCTTATGAGTGTGAAACTCAAGCAGACAGTAAAGACGCTTTTCTGGAATGTCTGGCCGGTCGAGCTGCCTATCTTATTTCTGCAAGGCCTACTGCAGTAAATCTTGAGTGGGCTGTAACAAAAATGTTGGACAAGGCTCGGGAGACAGATGACTTGGCCGAAATTCCCGAAGCCCTTGCTAAACTGGCAGAGGAGATTGAAAGAGAGGACCTGGAGGTTTGTCGGAGGATTGGGAAGCATGGGGCGGAGTTGCTGGGCAGTTCTGCTACGGTCTTGACTCACTGTAACGCAGGAAGTCTTGCCACAGCGGGATATGGGACTGCGCTCGGTGTAGTCAGGGCAGCTGTTGAGGCAGGTAAGAAGATTCAGGTATATGCGGATGAGACCAGGCCTTTTCTGCAAGGAGCGCGACTTACCGCTTTTGAACTCATGGAGGATGACATTCCCGTAACCCTTATCACTGATAATATGGCGGGTTATGTTATGAGCTTAGGAATAATTGACTGTGTGATTGTGGGCGCAGACAGAATCGCGGCCAATGGGGATGTGGCGAACAAGATTGGCACATATAGCCTTGCGGTACTTGCACGTGAGCATAACATTCCTTTTTACGTGGCAGCTCCCATTTCCACATTCGACTTCGATATAAAGAGCGGGTCAGAGATTCGTATAGAAGAAAGAGACGGGAAGGAGGTGACGGAGATCCTCGGGCAGCGCATAGCCCCGGAAGGGGTTAGAGTTTTTAACCCTGCATTTGATGTAACCCCTCATCAGTATGTTACTGCGATTATAACTGAGCGAGGTATTATCCATTCACCATGTAGCGAAAGCATAAAGAAGTTGCTCGAGGCAGACGAGGAATATGTTCCCGAAGGCGAGTTGCGATAGAACGCAGTCAGAGGTCAGACAAAACGTAAGGGGCCTTTCCCATGGCCTCTTTTTTTACCGCGTGCGACGGTATAGTTCCTGCCACCCCAGTGGTTGGCCTAAAGAGCCAAAAGTTCTTATGAACTTTGGCTTTGAATAGTCTTTTAATAAGAAGGAGCAAAGTCGCTTGCGGAGAATGTTAGACTTGTCCAAATATTGCTTCTCTAGTATAATCAAAATAATTTTAGGACCGGGGGGTGACGCCGGAGAAGGTTATGTGAAGCGTTGACGGGACGGCATAAATCCGGTAAGTATGACGAGCATAGAGTAGGCTGGAGCACACGAATCCGGTGGCAAATCTTCTTTTGAAGGTGAGGTTATGAGAAGTGGAGTATGGATGGTTAACGATAGTCCCGCCTCTTGTCGCGATTACCCTCGCGCTCATTACTAAGAAAGTAATTGTTTCACTCCTTATTGGGATTCTTTCCGGAGCATTCATCCTTACAGGATTCAGCCCTGTCGGCGCAATCAGTCTTTCAGCGATGACTATGTGGGAGAAGGTTTCAGATCCCTGGAACGTGGCGATCCTAATCTTCCTTGTTTCCCTCGGGATACTCACGTACCTTATGGTTATTGCAGGGGGAGCAGCCGCCTATGGGGAATGGGCGACAAAGCGCATAAAGTCAAGGGCAGGAGCGCAGCTTGCAAGCTTGCTATTGGGGATAATCATATTCATTGACGACTATTTCAACTGCCTTACAGTAGGTACAGTAATGATTCCCGTCACAGACAGGTTCCGCGTGTCCAGGGCGAAACTTGCTTATATTATTGACTCAACAGCTGCTCCTGTTTGTGTGCTCGCCCCTGTGTCAAGCTGGGTTGTGACAATCATGTCTACTATGGGTGAGAAGTTTCGCGATGTGGGTATTACAATGGAGCCCTTTACCGCATTTATAAGGACTTTGCCTATGAATCTCTACGCATGGGCCACCCTTGCCATGGTTGCATTTGTCGCAGTTACAGAGCTTGATTTCGGGCCGATGGAGCGCTTTGAAAGAGAAGCGAAAGCTACAGGAAACGTTTATGGGCCACAGGCTCCGGAGGAAAATGTGAGGCTTCCTAAAATCAGCGAGAAGGGAACTGTTTTGGATCTGGTGGTCCCTGTTATCGGTCTTATAGTTTTCGCCATAGTCATGATGGCTTACACCGGTGGCTATTTTGCAGAAAGCATCGGGTTCCTTGACGCTATTAAGAACACTGACGCTGCTACCGCCCTAATGTATGCAGGCTTTCTTGCCCTTGCCCTTGCCTTGGTGATGTTTCTTCCGAGAGGCGTTGTGCAGATTACGAGACTTCCTGAGGCAGTGTGGCGTGGGTTCCTATCAATGGTGCCTGCTATGCTTATTCTCTGCTTTGCTTGGACTATAGGTGGAGTCATAAGTGAACTCGGGACAGGGTTGTTTCTCGCGACAAGGGTAGGTCAGGCTCTGAACCCTGCGTTGTACCCTGTGATAATGTTCATCTTAGCCTGTATCATCGCATTTGCAACCGGTACTTCCTGGGGCACATTCGCGATTATGATCCCTATCGCTATCGACTTTGCTGTTTTGCTTGCGCCAGATCTACTCATTGGCATGATTGCTGCAGTGCTTGCCGGAGCGGTGTACGGGGATCACTGTTCACCTATTTCTGACACTACAATTCTGTCATCAACCGGCGCTGGGTGTAATCATATTGATCATGTTTCGACCCAACTGCCATATGCGACTGTTTCAGCTGTGATGTGCGGAATAGGGTACATAGTGTATGGATTTATGGCTCACTCAGGCGCAAATCAAGCGATAACCATTGCTGTCAGCCTTCTCGTAACCCTTGGACTTTTAGGCCTTGCTCTTAAAGGTCTTAATACCTTGACATCAAGTGCTGAACCTAAGATGAAAGCTCGGAGAAGGGTTGCGTGATATGGGACAGACAGCGCAGATAAGATAGATAATGCAGTTCTGTAACAGGGTGGTCCGCACCGGGTCAGGAGGCCGGCATATCTTTTCTGTCTTGTATGAATCAGGTGTGAGCATATGCCGGCCAAATTCAAACACCTATATCAGACAAGGACCGGCTGCCTTGTCAGAGGGGATCGCAGATAGCTCTTATGCTCAAATTCTCTTTAGAGCTTTTCGGCAATTCGTTGCCCCTTAAGTTATGCCTGAAAGAAGAGAGACTTGCGCTACTAGAAAACACGCTCCGCTGGCTATGACAAAGGGCATGAATGCGCCAAAGAGTGTCCATTTGAAGTCACGGGTTTCATGCCAAATCGTCCATAAGGTTGTGGCGCACGGATAGTGGAGAACTGAGAAAATAATAAAGCACAGCGCGGTTCGAGACGTCCACCCGCATGACACAAGAAGGCTTCGAAAGGCGCTTAAGCTTTCTATGTCTACTATAACCCCTCCTGAAGAGTATCCCATTATCAAGATGGGAAGGACTATTTCATTTGCCGGGAGTCCCAGAAGGAATGCTGCGAGGATGAAGCCGTCGAGGCCTATGGCGTTTCCAAGAGGACTGAGAATCTTTGCAAGACGGAGAAGGAGACTTGCTCCTTGGAAGGAAGTATTCGCCAGGACCCATGTGACTATTCCTGCAGGGGCTGCCACAGCTGCCGCTCTTGCCAAGACGAACACAGTTCGGTCCAGGAACGATCGGATAAGGGTTTTTGCGATTTGAGGCTGCCTGTATGGTGGCAGTTCAATGGCAAAGGCGGAAGGCACGCCTTTTAAGACAGTTCGTGACAAGGCCCATGATACAATAAGCGTCACTGTTACCCCAAGGAACACAGAAAACAAAAGCCAAATCGTTGTTGTGCCGAGACCCCGGGCTGATATGACGTTTGTTCTAAGGAACATCGTAGATACAAGGATTATCGCCGGGAACCTGCCGTTACAAGGGACAAAAGTGTTTGTGAGACACGCGATTAGCCTTTCTCTCGGGGAATCAATAATTCTACACGATACTACTCCTGCTGCATTGCATCCGAATCCCATGCACATTGTCAAGGCCTGTTTGCCATGACTTCCTACACGTTTGAACAGTGTATCCAAGTTAAATGCGATTCTTGGCAAGTACCCCAGATCTTCCAGCAAGGTGAAACATGGGAAGAAAATAGCTATAGGCGGCAGCATAACCGATACTACCCATGCGAGAGACCTGTATGCGCCGAACACTGTCATACCAACGAACCATTCCGGGGCCTTCAAATACTTGAGGAAGTTGATAAGATGGTTTTCCACAGAAAAGAGGATTCTAAACAGAATGGAAGAAGGCCAATTCGCTCCGAGGAGAGTTATCCAGAAGACGACGGCAAGAAGCAATATCATTATCGGGTACCCGATTAACCGGGATGTAAGGATATTGTCCAGCCGAGCTGTGAGATTTTGGTCATATCCGGAGTGGCTATGCACATTTGTCTTACAGATATCCTCCGCGGATTTGTGTACTGATTCCGCAATAGCGTCAGAAAACTCGATTTCCGAAGATAATTTAGCCTCTTTGACTATTCTCATGACATCTTGCAATGAAGAAGGTATCATACTCATCATGCGGACATGCCACCTTCGGATGATGCTTTCTGAAATCTTTTGAAGAGTTCTTCTATAAGCCCCGGATCTCCGTCCAAGAGACGAAGGGCGATCCACCGCGCCGGAGGCAGGTATGGGTTTCCATGGATTGTCTTCTCAATCCAAGGTTCAATTAGGCTGACAACTTTCTCTACGTCTTCATGATAGGTGGGATAGAAAGGGTTTTGCCGATGATGTCCGTCTGCTACAGCTTGGACTGTGTCCATAAGTTTTTCGAGTCCCCATCCCTGCCGCGCTACTGTGGGTATTACAGGTACTCCAAGAGAGGACGAGAGACCCCGGATATCGATGGAGATTTTCTTTCGATACGCCTCATCCACAAGGTTGAGGGCAACTACTGCTTTGGACGTAATCTCAAGTACTTCCATGACCAGATTGAGGTTTCTCTTGAGGCATGTCGCGTCAGTTACTACGACAGTCACATCGGGATTGCCGAAGCAAATAACGTCTCTTGCGACTTCTTCCTCCTTTGAGCTGGCCAGTAAGGAATATGTGCCAGGCAGATCTATGAGTCGAAATAATGTGCCGTTATGCATCGAGAGACCCTCAGCTACTGCCACTGTCTTCCCGGGCCAGTTGCCTGTGTGCTGATTCAGACCTGTGAGTGCGTTAAACAAGGCACTCTTCCCTGTATTAGGGTTGCCTGCTAAAGCAACTGTGTATTTCGGGTTCAGCTTACTCCTTGACCCCATGATAAGCGGTAGGGAGCAGGGGATGCGAGTCCTTGTACAGTTGGTTGGCTTGTTGAAAAGATATGGCTTCATCGGGCAAAAAAATGTCGGGTTACTATGAGGAGACAAGTGAGTCAATATGTCATCATCGGAAGATAATCCCGTATCAGAACGCTGCGGGTTCACTGTTACTATGATTTCGTCAGCCTGTTCTTTTCTTAGCGCAACTACAGCGCCGCTTACGGAATATGCTGTAGGATCACCTGCCGGACTTCGTCGGATAGGGGTGACTTGGGCCGTGGGGGCAAACCCTATATGCAGAAGGCGCTGTCTCGCCTGATCTCTCGAAGCAAGTCGACGGATTCTACAGGTTACATGCAGTGACACAGATGAAAGAGGGATTTCCTCCGCTGAATCAGTTTTCTCCAACGCCACGATTTCACCTCATTTCCCGGTAAGGTTCAGAAACGTAGCCCGAAGACCTGTAACGGTTCCGGAAGCTACATGAAGAACGTCTTTATATCCTATGACTTTGTGGTGGTCACAGGTTACAAAAAATGAATGTCAGCAGGATTAATTGATTACCCCGTGTGGGAATGGTAAAATACAAGTGTTCCACAATCTAATCTGAGACCTGACAGGTGCCCCTTCCAGGGGAGAATAGGGAAGAGGAAACAGGATATGTCCTGTAATCCCGCGGTTCCCGCCACTGTATCCGGTGAGTGCCCTTATTTCCGGCCACTCAATATGGGGAAGGCCAAAGGATATGCGATGACCCGGAAGCCAGGAGACCTGCCTGTCCACGGTAGCTTGTTACGTCTTCGGTGAAAGGGTGTCGCAGGCTAAAAACTTGTTTTAGCGTGGCGCCCTGACCGAAGGTCGGGGCATTGCTGTTTATGAAAGCGCAAAATGAGAGCTCAACGCGGGTTAGAAAGTAAGCGACAGCTAACCGGCAAATAGCAAGATGGGAGGTTGTGAAGTGGACGCAAACAGATGTGTGGGTGATTCCGGTTTTCGGATGCGCTCTGTAATTTTGAAAGGGTTAGTCTTTGCCATTATTATTGCGGTGTTTGGTGCCATGGCAATCGGGGTTTCCATAGATGCCGAAGAGCGTGGAATTACTGTTATTGATGCGTTAGGCTCGGAGGTCAAAGTAGAATTGCCTGTTCAGACCATTGTATCCATTGCGCCAAGCAACACTGAGATCCTGTTCGCTTTAGGCCTTGGTGAGAAAGTCATTGGCGTTACCGAGGCATGTGATTATCCTCCGGACGCCAAGTCAAAACCAAAGGTCGGCCAAGTAGAGATGAATATCGAAAAGATAGTGGAGATGTCACCGGATTTGGTGGTAGCAGTCGCAAGTATGCAGTTGCCTGCCATTCAAACCCTCTCCCGCCTCGGTATACCTGTCCTGGCACTGGACCCAAAGACCATCCAGGATGTTTTGGATAGCATAGTCTTGGTGGGTAAAGTTACGGGGACAGAGGAAGCCGCAAGACTGCTTACACAAAAACTTGGGAAGCAAATTCAAGACATTCAATTAAAGGCAGCCAAAGCCGTAGCCGAAGAAGGTAGGCCTCGCGTATTTGTGGAGGTATGGGACGATCCGTTAATGACTGCAGGGCCAGGCACTTTTATCGATGAACTTATCAGGATTGCAGGCGGGGAGAATATTTCATGTGATGCAGGTATGGAATGGCCTGAATTCAGTGCAGAGGTTGTTGTTCAAAGGGATCCTGACGTAATAATCACGATATGGCAAGATGTGGACAATGTCCGCATGAGGCCTGCTTGGAAACGGATATCTGCCGTAAAGACAGGGAGGATTCACAAAGTGAATCCTGATATCTTAACCCGTCCCGGGCCAAGACTGGTCGAAGGCCTTTCTGAGCTTCTTGAGATTATACACCCGGGATCTTTGGATTAGTCTTCTCACACCATGCCGTTTTCGATGTCCTGTATTAATGAGGGGAGATCGAATAACTAATGAAACCCGATCCTGTGACGCACTCAGCTTATAGGGCGAAACGCAAGAAGTCTCTCGTTATCCTGACAATTCTCCTTTTTGCAGCCATGGTTATTGCAGCGGGAGTAGGCGCTGTAACAATACCTATAGCTGAAGTCGCGTCAATTCTATTCAGGCGTATTCCTTATATCAGCAAGTACATACCGAATATAGGCGCGCAGGACGTGTATGAAACGATAATCCTTGAAGTAAGACTGCCTCGAATTCTACTTGCTGTGATAATCGGCGGCGCATTGGCAGGCGCAGGCGCCACCCTACAGGGTCTATTCGGTAATCCCTTAGCGGATCCATACATAATGGGGATATCTTCCGGAGCCGCTTTAGGAGCTACAATCGCTATTTCATACAAGTTGCCGTCCTTTTTTCCGGGGCTGAGTTCTGTGCCGATTGCTGCATTCCTAGCCTCTATCGCCACTATGACTGCGGTATACTTTCTTGCAGGAGTTTCAGGCAGGGTGTCTATGGACACATATCTTCTTTCCGGGGTAGTTGTCAGCTCGTTCCTGTGGGCGGTTATGTCCTTTATCATGATGCTATCCGGTGATTCACTGAGGGAAATCATGATGTGGCTCATGGGAAGCCTGTCAAACAAAGGCTACGCTCATGTGAAAATGGCTTTTCCTTATGTCGGGTTTGGCATTAGTGTTCTTTTGGTCATGGCACGCGACTTAAACCTTATTTGCCTTGGAGATGACGAAGCGAGGCACTTAGGCGTCGATCCTGAACCTGCAAAGCGCATTATTATGCTTGCTTCTTCTTTGGTGACTGCAGCTTCGGTTTCGGTTGGGGGGATAATCGGATTTGTGGGGCTTATTGTGCCTCACACAGTACGGATGGTTCTGGGTCCTGACCACAGGCTGTTGCTACCTGCTTCGGTCATTGCAGGAGGCATATTTCTTGTGTCAGCGGATACTGTTGCCCGTACGTTAATTGCACCTTCGGAAATCCCTGTCGGTGTCATTACTGCGCTTGTAGGCGCGCCCTTTTTCTTCTATGTCCTAAGACGACGGAAGATGTCTGAAAGCTGATGCGAGAATCAAGATTGAATGAGGTCTTGTGAACCAAAATAACGGAGAAATATGAGAGAGAAAGACTTAGAGTGAGACTGGATGCGTTTTCTGTATGTTACAATTACGATATAATAACAGCCGTAGATAATGTATCATTGTCCCTGGAGAGTGGGGAATTCGTCGGCATTTTGGGCCCTAACGGCTCAGGTAAGACTACGCTCCTCCGGGTGCTGACAGGTGCTTTGAAACCCTGGGCCGGAACTGTCCTTCTTGACGGTGAAGAGGTTCACAAAATGAGGCCGAAGCTGGTTGCGCAGAAGATTGCAGTGGTTGCGCAAAATGGATACATACCCTTTCCTTTCTCTGTTTTGGAGATGGTGATGATGGGTCGTGAACCTCACATGGCGAGGCTTTCCAGGGAGAGTCCACAGGATATGGACATAGTCTTCGAAGCCATGGAAGCTACAGGTGTAACCCATCTTGCCGAGAGATCTGTGCTTGATTTGTCATATGGTGAAAGGCAGAGGGTCGTTATTGCAAGAGCCCTCGCTCAGGAGCCGGGAATTCTATTGTTAGACGAGCCTACTTCTCATCTGGATCCCGGTTACCGTATGGAGATTATGGATATTTTCAAGTCCTTGACTCGACGCAAAAACATCGGTGTGCTGGCTGTATTACATGATGTGAATCTGGCTTCTGTGTACTCAGACAGGCTGATTATGTTGAACCGGGGAAAGAAAGTGGCTGAAGGGCTCCCTTGGGAAGTCGTAACGAAAGAGATCATGAAAAGCGTGTACGGGGTTCGCGCTGTAGTCCGGAAACACCCTGTTGTTGGTTGTCCCCAGGTTATGTTAGTGCCTGGCTTTATAGACGGGCGGGTTGAAGGAGAATCTCCGAAAGATTAAGGGTGATAGTATGGAGTTCGTGATTGAAGACCTCCCTCGGACCATGAGAGTTCAGGATGAGCCTGGGCCGGGCCTTGTGCAGGTCTATACAGGCAATGGCAAAGGGAAGACTACTGCAGCGTTAGGCCTTGCTTTAAGGGCTTGTGGCCATAGACTCACTGTGGTGATCATTCAATTTGCAAAAGGCGTCAGCTATACAGGAGAGCTGTTTTCTCTTCAGCGCTTGTATCCTGAAATCCGAATTTACCAGTTTGGGCGGGATTGCAAACGGTCTTCCGCGATAAGACAGGGTTTTCAGAGTTGCATGGGTTGTGGTGAATGTATGCTTCGAATTGATGAGGTAACCGGCGAAGATCGTTTATTGGCGGAGAAAGGGTTAAGTCTTGCCCGGGAGATTGCCACAAGAGATGAGGCTGATATCATAATTCTTGACGAAATATCTCTTGCCGTCAATTTCGGTCTGCTTATGGTGGATGATGTAGTTAAGTTGATCAAGGAAAAGGACAATCACATAGAAATTGTGCTCACAGGCAGAAATATGCCTCTTGAGATCTTGGCATGTGCGGATCTCATCACGGAAATGCGCGAAGTAAGACATCCCTATGTTCAGGGTATACCTGCCCGTAGGGGAATTGAGTACTAAACCACAACCAGGCTGAGGGGGCGACCATAATGAATTTCCTAGGGTATCGCAGTCGACGTGGATCGTTTATCGGTTATTTCTTGATAGGTCTTGTAGGCGCTCTCATAGGAGGCCTTGTTGTCGGGTCCGTTCTCATGGAGCAGGTGGATAAGCGTATTGCATCTATGCCTAAAGACGCACTTGATATTACGGAGCCTCAGAAGACTCCTGCGGTAAAATATTCAGATGTCAGCGGACAGGGGCTTAGCGTAGCTGCTATTGCCAGAGAAGTAGGTCCTGCTGTAGTCAAGATATCCACTCTCAGGGAACGAGTTTACTATACTTTTTTCCTTGAACGCATGGTTCAGCAGGAGCAAGGGTTAGGATCAGGTGTGATATTCGACAGGCGAGGGTTTGTGCTCACGAATTACCATGTAATTGAGAAGGCCAAGGAAATCGGGGTTGTGCTTTCCGATGGGCGGGAGTTTGCTGCCACTGTGATCGGGGGCGACTACTACACTGATCTGGCAGTGTTGAAAATCGATGGAGATAACTTGCCTTGTGCCACGTTAGGGGATTCTGACATTGTGCAGGTAGGAGAGGCGGCAGTCGCAATAGGCAACCCCTTTGGATTTGATAATACGGTCACTGCAGGCGTAGTCAGCGCCTTGGGAAGGTCGGTCCCACTTGACGCAGAACAAGGCATCTACCTTGAGAACTTGATTCAGACAGATGCCCCGATTAACCCGGGAAACAGTGGGGGCGCGCTCGCGGATGAGCGCGGTACGGTTATGGGAATCAATACCGCGATTTATGCGGAGGCTCAAGGTATTGGGTTTGCGATTCCCGTGAATACTGTGCGGCAAATAGCAGCGGAGCTTATAGAGTTTGGAAAAGTAAGACGCCCCTGGATCGGGATAACCCAGGTTTGGGTAATCACGCCACGGGTCGCTCGCGATTACCGCCTGGGTATTGACTATGGCTTGGCTATCGCAGGGTATGTACGACAGAGCCCTGTGGGTTCAGCAGGCCTTCGTCGTGGTGACATTATTACGTCAGCAGGAGGCAAACCCACAAAGTCGGTGGCTGACTTGAGAGAAGCCGTGAATTCAGAGGGCATAGGGGGCACGCTCGAGTTAGGGATCTACCGCGACGGAAGGACTTTTACCGTGTCAGTGAATGTAAGGGAAGCCCCTTGATATCATTAAAGTCCGGTAGGGGCAGAGATAAACACTGTAGGGAGCCCGAGCGTAGCCTCTATATGTTTCCCCAGAGCTTTGGGGCCCAGTGTTTCTGTGGCATAGTGGCCTGCAAACACAATATTTATTCCGGCATCCTCAGCCAGAGCGACTGCCTCATGGGATGTCTCGCCTGTAAGATAGAGATCCGCTCCTTTTTCTATCGCTTGATTCAAGTCTGGTCCGCCGTAGCCGCTGCATATGGCTACCTTTGTGATTTTGCGGTTACCCATAGGAAAAACTCTGATATCTCCGCCAATGCGATTTTCTAAGAGTTTTACCACCTCATGGATGTCCATGGTCTCTATTTCCCCGATAAGGCCAATCAGGGAGCCTTTATACCGCAGGAAGGGCACAGGGTTTGTCATGCCAAGTATTCCGGCGAGTTCCGCATTATTTCCTACTTCTTTGTGCATGTCTAAAGGGAGATGAGCAGCATAGAGGCCAATGCGATTTTCAATAAGATATCGAACGCGCCTGTAAAGGGGTCCTCTAATCGGTGCCTTATCCCAGAATAGTCCATGGTGGGCAATGACGAGTTCGGCCTTGTGTTCCTTGGCTTGCTGGAATGTTTCCAAGGTTGCGTCTACTGCCATGGCTATTTTACTAATGTCCCGATCTGTCTCCACCTGCAATCCGTTAAGAGAGGAATCGGGTATGTGAGGAACCATAAGATAAGTATCAAGGTATTCAACAATTTCAGATAGTCTCAATCAGAATTCACCACCTTAATGATTGTCTCTTTCCTTTTGCCGTCCAGTATGAATCAATCATACCACAACTTTTGCCGATACCGTCGGCTTTTCATCTCTGAATAGCAAACACGGGAGGCGGCATAATAAGCAAGCGCAGGTTTGACAAGAGCCAGAGGTGAAAGCAGTGTCGCACGGAGTTGGCAAGTTCATTTTTACAATTACTGTGCTTGTGGTAGTGGTCACAGTCTTATGGCATGTTCAATCCGGAAGAGTCTTTGGTGACAGGTCAGCGTATCATCGGGAGAATGAAGATCGACTTCGTTACATAGCGGAAGTTGACTTAGCTGATCCGGGCCAGAGCTACAGTTACGACTTTGATCTAATGGCGAGGGTAATTTCTGCAGAAGCGAAAGGCGAGCCGTACATAGGTCAGGTCGCAGTCGGCGCAGTAATATTGAACAGATTGGATCATCCGCATTTCCCCAAGACTATCTCGGGAGTCATCTTTGAGCCGGACGCCTTCACAGCGGTCAGCACCGGATATGTGTGGTTTCCTCCGGTCGAGTCCTCTTATCGCGCTGCACAGGATGCCTTGGCCGGTTGGGACCCTTCCGGAGGGGCGCTTTACTACTATAACCCTTCTAAGGCCACAAATTGGTGGGTTGCCACAAGGAGTTACATCACTCAAATTGGAAAACATGTTTTCCTTAGGTGAATTGCCATGAGGTGACGGTTATGAAGCAAAGATGGGGATGGATGGCATTAACTATAGTTGTGGTTGCAGCAAGCTTTATAGGGCTACGCGAGTACTCTTTGAAAAAAGAGGCGGAACTTAGGGCAGAGAATCAGTACCAACGCGCGTTCCAGGAAGTGGTCTATCATGTAGACTCCCTTGCAGCGGAGCTGGGGAAAGCAGCGGTTTCAAGTTCACTCCTGCAAACACAAAAAGCCTTGGCAGACGCTTGGCGGCATACTGAATCCGCAAGATCCGGATTAGGCCAACTGCCTGTAAGCGCAATTGAGCTTTCCACTACTGAGGATTTCTTGTCACAGGTGGCTTCTTTCACTTATACTCTATCGCAAAGAGGCACCTCCGGAAGCGGGCTTTCAGACAGAGAATGGGCAATCCTCAGAGACCTGCGCGACCAGGCCATGTTTGCCGCCGAAGAGCTTGCCGGTCTAGGCAGCTCGATTGCCTTGGGCAGGCTCAGGTGGATCGATGTTCAGCGTGAGAGCATTGCCGGTGCGGCTATGCGTCCTGAAAGGGCAAGGACACAGGGTGCGCCTTCAAATCAAGTGACAAAAGGCCTCAAGATGCTGGAAGACGGAATGACAAGGTTTCCCACGCCTGACTTTGAAGGAGTTATTCCGCCCCCCAGGAAAAAGCTGCCTACGATTCCCGGTCCAGCAATAGGGACGAATGAGGCAATAAGAATAGCCATGGATTTTACAGGGTATTCTGCAGTCGAAGGCGCTAAAGGGCAAGTCATCGCTACAATACCTTCAGAGCCTGAAGCCCACAGAGTAGAAATAATCCCTCCTCGGGGCTCGGACCGAAGAGCGTGGGTAGATGTGTCAGTTAGCGGAGGCAAAGTCTTGTGGATGTATATTGACTCGCCCATTGGCGCTCAGTCTGTTACACCTGCCATGGCTGTCAATGTAGCTAAGACATTTCTCGATGACCGCGGTTTTCAACATATGCGTGAGATTTCCAGACGTGATTATCAAGGGGTGTGCTCCATAGGGTTTGCTTATGAGCAAAACGGCGTCATAGTATATCCGGACTACGTTGTAGTCAGGGTAGCCTTAGACGACGGACAAGTAGACGGATTTGAAGGCACTAATTATCAAGTATTTCATAAAATAAGACCGCTCAAAGAACCCGGAATTTCTGAGGCCCGAGCAAAAGAGGGGCTGAATCCCAGATTGACTGTGATAGACTCAAGGTTGGCTGTCATACTTGACGATTTCTATCGGGAGAAGTTGGTGTACGAGTTTAAATGTCAGCTTGACAAGAAGACGTACTTGGTTTACATAAACGCCGAGACAGGCGAAGAGGAAGAAGTGAAGAAAGCTGAAATTACAGGTTTGGAATTAGTATGACATATGGACCTTGATTTCTTCAGCTACCCTTGTAATGAATAAGGAGTTAGTAGGTACTTGCTCTTCATTTAAGTTTGAAAACGCGCCGAAAAGCTTCTTAAGGTGTTTAGAGTTCCCTCTTTTCCAAGTTTGCCGGATTGCGTATCTAATAGCAGCCTCCACTACAGAAGGCGTAGTCCCGCGTTCCTCGGCGATTCTCGTGTAGATGGCGGTGGCTGTCGGTTTATAGACATCCACATCTTCAGCTACCATGCAGATAGCGTCTTTGAGGTATAGGTAACCCTTAAAATGCGTAGGCATATGTAATTCGAAAAGGAGTCGTTGAACAAGCTTTTCTGTATCTTTCTTAGGCGATTCCATTAGAGCCTCTTGGTTTTCGCATATTTCCCGGGGAGTAAGTCCTGCGACTTGCTTAATCCTATCGATGAGAATCATGGCATCAATCGGCTTGAGAAGGTAATAATCAACTCGCAGTTGGGTAAGGTTCCTTGCGAGTTCTTGATGGAAAACAGCGCTTAATATGATTATTTTCGGCGTTTTCTCGGGATACATTGCAACCAGCTCTTTGAGGAAAGCAATTCCGTCAAGGCGTGGCATGATGATATCCAAGAGGATTACGTCAGGATTCAGCCGGCCGATTTTTTCAAGAGCCACTGCGCCGTCTTCAGCATAGCCTACTCATTCCAGAGCGGGGTCACTCTCTATGACAGCTTTAAGCATCTCGCATATATCTATGCTGTTATCGATAGACATTACCCTTATTCTCTCGTTCATTTTCTTTTGCCCCCCGAGCCGAGACCACAATGAGGCGTGCCTATTGGCTCTATTCGCCACGGGTTTCAAGGATCCTTGTTGGTCATATATTTCCTTAAACTCCTTTGGATAGCAGGAAGGAAAGAAGGGAATCAGGTAACATGAAGTTTGTCATGGAACGCGTTGCAGAGAAAGATGTCGGGAAGTTTCCTCGCTCAAGAAAGCAAATAATATGGTGCGCCTAGCAGGACTTGAACCTGCGCACCCGGCTCCGGAGGCCGGTGCTCTATCCCCTGAGCTATAGGCGCACTACACGCGTACATCATAGCAAGTTAAACCATGTATGTCAAACAGTCTTCCCCATTAGTCTGAGTCAAGTTGTGGTGGGTACTATTTCATCTACCCTCGAAAAGTAGCTATTTGTGCCGTCTGGTTTTCAATCAAGCATATGTTTTTGTCTCCAATGCCTTAGTAGTGAATACATAACTTAACCACACTAGTAAACATCGTATTTCTGCATGGCTTTAGATAACTGGGCTGTTCTTCTATAGATTCCGGACGAGACTAATCACCATCCTGCCGCGAATTTCTGAAATACCTTAGA
>Ga0208198_1000189_pt1 | contig 75847 bp, 68 predicted proteins | sample AD_JPNTR2_MetaG_FD_184446 | JGI IMG/M metagenome (GOLD analysis project Ga0208198, IMG submission 184446) | Active sludge microbial communities of municipal wastewater-treating anaerobic digesters from Japan - AD_JPNTR2_MetaG (SPAdes) (version 2) | ecosystem: Engineered > Bioreactor > Anaerobic...
ATGGCTTCAAACACTAACCGGACTTGTGGGTGAAGAAGCAATGAACGAAGCCTTCAGAGAATATTACAGGCAGTGGGCCTTCAAACACCCTTCAGGCCAGGATTTTGTCAACGTATTTAATACGGTTATCCCCAAAATATACGGTAATAGATATGGAAGCAACCTTAACTGGTTCTTTGACCAGACACTTTATGGAACAGGTATCTGCGATTATAAAGTTGTCAATATAATCAACAGAAAAGTGAGAGATTATGAAGGAGCATATTTTGTGAATGATTCTCTGGAGGTTAAAAAGGGTAATTATAAAGATGATACCCTCTGGGTTTCAACAGTGCAGCTTGAGCGTAACGGAGAATTAATGTTGCCTGTGGAGATCCTGATCCGTTTTGATGACGGTTCAGAAACTCTTGAACAATGGGACGGCAGAAGCAGAGTGAAAGATTTTACTTATACCGGCACACGGAAAATTCAATGGGCTAAAATAGATCCTGAATATAAAAACATGATGGATGTAAATTACATCAATAATTCGATGAGTGTTAAACCTGACCGCAAGCCAGTGAGGAGTATTTTTTCAAAGCTTGTAACCCAGCTAATGCTATTTATTGAATTCATTTCCCTTTAACTGACTGACTATGAAAATACTATTGAATTTATTATCCGGCCTTATGCGTTCAGTCAGAATCTGGAAATGGATTCTTGCCGTATGGCTTGCCACCCTGCTGCTGGTTACTCTTTTTACTTTTCCACTTAAAACTGGTATAAACGCAACCCTTGGTTCGAGTATGATTACCGAAAAAATTGCAGCAGGACATTTTTTTGATGTCATTGTCAATGATGGATTTAACCTGCAAACTGTTCTGGCAATATTTTTTTCCGGTTTGTTTCTGGTTGTATTTGCCGGTTCAATTCTTAATATATTCTTTGCCGGAGGATTGTTCAATGTATTGAAAGAAGATGGCAGGAGAAGAGGAGCAACCGATTTCTTCGGTGGTGCAGGGTCAAATTTCTGGTCATTTCTTGTCATTTCAATAATCTCTTTTTCAGTTATTTTTCTTCTGGCTCTGATAGTGGCAGGAATTCCTGCAATTATTGCAGTAAGCAGTGATTCTGATCTCATCCTCAGTAAAACAATGAAAATAGCTTCTGTTATTTTAATGATACTTATACCTGCAGTTGTTATTGCAGCCGATTATGCCAGGGCATGGCAGGTTACATCAAATGAAAAAAATGCCTTCAGAGCATTTGGCAAAGGAATTAAATTGATGTTCAGAAGTTTTTTCGTCTCTTATATTTCTGTGGCTCTGATTCTGGTTATAAATTTTTTGTTCTCATTTTTTGCAGTGAAGGGCCTTCTTTATGCAAAAGCTTCAGGCGGTGGTGCTATATTCCTACTATTTCTATACGGTCAGACGCTTGCAATAATTAAAATATTCATCAGAAGCTGGAGATATGGTGTGGTTACCAGCCTTTATGAATCATTTCACTGATAATATTCTACAGGTTCTGGATCTTACTTGCTGATGTCTGATTTTTTTCCGGAAGAGAGATAAACTTTCAGGGGAAAAGAATTTCTTTTTTTATTTTTATTAATTTCAGGTGTGAATTTTTAAATATGTTTATTTTCAAATATTTCCTGTCATGAATAAATATGTCTGCAAAAAATCCTGTATTTATCGTCTGACTATTTTTCTTATTCTTTGTTTTTCTTTTATCCTGCCTTTACCTGCCCAGTATCCTGCAAATTACCAGTACACTCTGCTGCCTGAGAAGGTAATAGATGAGATACTGAATGCATCTTCAGGCGAGCTTGCCTGGAGGCATATTGTTGAGCTTGCACCCTATACAAGGCCAAGATATGATGCGGAATTTACTGGAAACCTCAGAGAGACTGATTATATACTGGGCAAACTTAAGGAATATGGCCTTGATTACTCCCTCGAGATTGTCGGAAAAACAAGGACATGGAGAGGTTTGAAAGGCATCCTTCAGGAGATAAGTCCAGGAAATGCGAAGCTTGCTGATTTTGAGGAAGTGCCGGAGATGCTGGTTGAAGGCAGTGAGCCTGCCGACCTCGAGGCTCAGCTTGTCTGGGCAGGAGACGGTTCGCAGGAATTCTTTATAAGAAACTCTGATGCCATAAAGGGGAAAATAATAGTTACTTCGTCCTATCCGGCTATGGTTCATGCAAGGGCTATAAGTGCAGGTGCTGCCGGGACAATATCGTTTTATTCACCCCGTCCGATGATAGACCCCATACAAATTCCCAATTTATCGGTTAACGGCGGAGGGTTTGCCTTTTTGTTGCCACCCCGCGAAGGCATTATACTTAGAGACAGACTGATGAGCGGAGAAAAGATTACTGTTAAGGTGAAGGTTGAAAGCAAATCGGAACAGGTTGATCTTCAGGTCCCACAGTGCATAATAGCCGGTAGGGATACTTCAGCGGGGGAAATAATACTTACGGCACATCTTTTTGAAGGGTATGTTAAGATGGGTGCCAACGACAACATGTCGGGTTCGGCCGTGATACTTGAAGTTGCTCATGCACTTAATGAACTTATTAAAAGCGGGAAGATTAACAGACCTGAGAGAACAATCAGATTTCTTTGGGTTCCTGAATTCAGTGGAACGATACCCTGGGTAAACCTTCACCTGCAAAAGGTGAAAAAGGCTCTATGTAACATAAATCTCGACATGGTAGGTCTCAATCTAAGGGCAAACAGAAGCTTTTTCTGCCTGCACCGTTCAGGCTTCTCTACAGCTCATTATGTTAATGATGTTGTTGAAAGCTATATGAGGTTCGTGGGAGAGACCAATGTGGAGGGTATAACTGACGAGCTCGGCAGAAGAGGCTTTGCAAAAAGAATAGTGGCACCTACTGGCACTGACGATCCTTTCTATTACAGGATCCTTTCGCTGCATGGCTCATCGGACAATGCAGTTTTTAACGACTGGGGCATTAATGTTCCCGGTGTGAAGCTTATAACCTGGCCCGATAATTATTATCATACATCTGAAGATAACCCTGATAAGTGCGACCCCACACAATTAAAAAGGGCTCTCTTTATCACTGCTGCTTCTGTTTATACCATAGCTTCAGCCGATGATAAAATGGCAAACAGAATACTTTCCGAGATGCTTGCCGGCGCCTCTGTCAGGCTCGGTATCCAGATGGCTAAAGCGGCAGATATGGTTCACAAAGCAGATGTATCCGGACTGCAGAATGCTTATAAGCGAGCTGTATACAATTTAGAAGGAGTCGCCATGGCTGAAAAGGCTGCTATGGATAAAATAACCCAGTTATCTATTAACCCTGCAGTTCTGAAGGCAATTTCCACTTCCCAGCAAAGTGTTGATGTTATTCTCCAGACACATCTGGCAGCACTGCGTGAAATAATGACGACAAAAGCACAGGAATACGGTATCAAAGCTGTTGACATGACGCCGGGTGAAACTGAAAAGAGAGCAGCAAAGATTGTCCCTGTGCCGACTGAGAAAGCTCTGACAATGGGGTATGGCGGCGAAAGAAAATACATATCAGCACTTTCGTCCGATTTTCTCGCGACTCATTCTTATTATGGAATTGTAAACACCAGTGAGGCGGCAGGACTTGCCGACGGCAAAAGAAACCTGCTCCAGATCAAAAAGATGATTGATGCCCAGTTCGAGGAAGAATCGCCGCTGCAGGATATCATAAATTATTTCACCGTCCTAAAGGAAGCGGGATTGATGAAATACTGATATCTGTAAAAACTCCTGTTGCTCCGGGAAGTGACGATAGAAAGAAGAAGTGAAAGCAAAAAAGAGGCTTTTTTAGAGCCAGGGCTGGGATGAGAGTAAGAAATGCTTGCAAAGAACGCAGAAAAGTGAAAGACTAACAATCAGGAATTTATAAAATTTATTGCATATGAAAAGAGAAGAAATAGTTTCATTGAAGGCTGAGGTTGAGAATCATTTAAAAAATGAGCTTTTGCCTTTCTGGACATCACGGATGATTGACCGGGTTAATGGAGGCTATATAACTCATTTCGACAGGCACGGCAGAGATACCGGCGAAGATGAAAAATCGCTGATATCCCAAACGAGATCTCTTTACACTCTTTCGTCTGCGCTGAGGTCTGGCTTTGTAGAGGGTGATTATAAAGGGATGGCATGTCACGGAGTAGAGTTTTTGCTTGAAAAGATGTGGGACAGGGAATATGGTGGTTTTTACTGGATGGCTGACCGCAGGGGTAATATTAAAATTGACAAAAAGATAATCTATGGTCATAGTTTTGCTATCTACAGCCTCAGCGAATATTCACTTGCGACAGGCGACAGCCGGGGGTGTGACTATGCCTGCAGGGTGTTCGATCTGATACAGAAATATTGTGCAGATACTTTTTATGGAGGATACTGGGAGATGTTCAACCGCAACTGGACACTGTGCGGGCCGGGCAGTCAGGGTGGTGACAGAAAAACGCTCGATGTGCATATGCATCTAATGGAGGCATTCACCACGCTCTACGAATGCACCGGTGAGGAAGTTCACCGGAGGAAACTCATAGAGGTGATTAACCTGCTGTTGAAGAGGATTATGCACCCTGTATACAGAACAGGTATCCCGCAGTTTTTTGGAGACTGGTCTATTGCTCCGCAGATTAAATTCGACATTATCTGGGGATGGGACCGCTTCACTGGCGAAGGGGTGAAGCCCAATCTGACTGACAATACATGCTATGGGCATAATGCAGAGTTTGCATGGTTGTTGATTCATGCCCTTGAGATACTGAAAGAACCTGTTGAAAATTACAAAGATGATCTGAGGAAGATATTCGACCATACTGTTGATAACGGAATAGACTGGGAATACGGTGGTGTTTTTGTTGAAGGTCCACATGCAGGTGGGGTTTCGGACCGCGAAAAAGAGTTCTGGCAGCAGGCAGAAGTGCTTATCGGACTCCTTGATGCATACATGATTTTTAAAGATGAAAAATTCTGGGAAGCATATAAGAATGTACATCGTTTCGTGTTTGATAAAATGATCAATCGTGAAGTGGGAGAGTGGTTTCCGCTCATGACCCGTGAAGGTGAACCTATATGGACACATATGGGACACTCATGGAAAATTAATTATCACACAGTAAGAGCAATGATACAATGTCTTGGAAAACTAAACCAATTACTTGAAAAGGTATAAAAAACAGTCTCTAACCTGATAACACCTGAAACTAATTTTTTAGTTATATTATGAATCTTGTTTTAACGAATCTCGACTGGATCATACTTTCATTTGTTATTATTAGCACTCTGTCGTATGGCCTTTATATGGCATTTGCAAAGAAAGCGGGTCAGAGCAGTTCCAACTTTTTTCTGGGCGGACGTTCAATAAAGTGGCCCATTGTAGGTGCTTCGCTGTTTGCTACAAACATTGGAGCAGAACATCTGGTGGGGTTATCGGGTGATGCTTACCGGTACGGGCTGGCAGCAGGCTCGGTTGAACTTACAACTGCTATTACACTTGGCTTTACCTGCGCATTCTTGCTGCCATGCTACATGAGGAACAAGGTGTTTACCATACCTGAATTTCTTGAATTGAGATACGACAGGCGGGCGCGCATATTCTTTTCGGGTCTAATGCTTTTAATAAGCATCATGACAAAACTTGCCTTCACACTCTTTGCCGGAGCGCTTGTACTGAATGGGATTCTCGGCTGGGATATAATGGAGACAATACTTTACATAGGCATTATTGTAGCTCTTTTCACCATACTGGGCGGGTTCACTGCAGTTGCCTATACCGATTCGCTGCAGGTAATAATAATGATTCTGGGTTCTGCCATAATGCTTTTCATAGGTCTGCATAAAACAGGAGGATGGAGTGGGCTTGTTGAAAAGGCTCCACAGATGATATCAATAGCAAAACCTTACGATGATCCTGTTTATCCTTTCTGGGGAATAATTGCCACTGCATTTTATGCAGGCATTTTCTACTGGGGCATTGATCAGGTGAATGTACAGCGGCTGCTGGCAGCACCCGACCTGAAACAGGCCAGATGGGGCGCAATGTTTGCAACATTCCTCAAGCTCTTTCCGGTGTTCCTTTTTGCTCTGCCCGGTGTTATAGCCTTCGCTCTTTACCCGGGTGAACTGACTGGCGATGCAACCCGCCAGACATTCGTCCTGCTGCTGAACAAACTTATGCCCCAAGGACTGCGAGGCCTTCTCATTGCATCCCTGCTGGCAGCACTGATAACTTCACTTATCGGCGTGCTGAACTCTGTTTCAACGTTGATAGTTAGAGATTTTATTGTAGAATTTCATCCGGCCACTTCAGAAAGACGCCAGGTCACTTATGGACGTCTGTCAATATTACTGGTGACTCTTCTTGGCATCGGGGCAGCATATCTTGTTTATAAAAACGAGGAAGGAATTTATAAATACCTTCAGACTATTTCAGCATATCTGGTAATACCTGTATTTCCTGCTATCTTTTTCGGAGTGGTAAGCAAAAGAGTTAATATGAAAGGAGCTATAGCCTCGGTTATAGCAGGTATAATACTTGCTACAGTTTTTGTCATCGACCAGTTTCTGGGTTATGATACCGGAAAAACGGTTTTTCCATTTCTTCATCATAAACTCACTCTGAATTTTGGTTACAGAGGACTCTGGGCTGAGATGTTAATTACAGTTATCCTTTTTGGCGTGTCTGCTTTTACAGAAAGGACCGATGCTGAAAAACTGGAAAAGGCAACAATAAACCTGAAAAAAGGAGCCGGGAAATTTGAAGGTTTAAAAGATTGGAGGCTCCAGCTGGCGGTATTGTCAGTTGTTACGATTATATTATATGTGTGGTTAAGCTAAAAGTGAATGATTGTTATGCTCACTGAGGCAGTTGTATAAACCTGTCAGAAAATCTCGGTTGTCGGCAGTGATATATCTCATTGTGCCGCCCATCCGGGAGAAGGTTTTGTTGTATCTCATGTAGTATGCCGGATTATCTGAGGGTGGCTCTCCATTTCTTAGCCAGTCCCAGTCAGATTTTGCAAGGTCCACAACGGCTATAAAATGGTTATCAATATGTCGGTTTTCCTGAATAGCTATATTCTGAGCCATTGAGAGTGCTTTCTCGAAAATCATGGGTGACATAATGGCTGAGCCAACTGATAAATATACTCCACCGTCGATGTTACTGATGCTGTGTACAAATCTCAGGAAGTCTGTCAATGCTGTTCTGCCGATGGCGGCGCCATGGTTGAGAGGGTGAGTATAGATAATATCGTGTCCGAACATCGGATGGATGGTAAAGGGTATATTAAGTTCTGCGGCAGCACACAGCACCGAATATTTTTTCCACCGGTGAGGTATGTGCATGAAGCCTGTCTGCAGCTGTTCACTTTTTATGATACCCAGAAGATCGGCAGCAGCCGCTGCCTTACCGCAGTTGTCGGATAAAAGGTTACATACCTCCTGTTCGAGAAGTTGAGGACCGGGAATTTCAAGCCCTTCATGGAGAATCATTTTGCCGACAGCCTCACCGTAACCATACCCGTAATATGCCCCTGTAAGCAGGGCCAGATTGATGTATTTACCGGTCTCCTCCCATATTCCGAAGCAGCCGTTTCTGACATTTTCACGCACATCCTCGCTTGTTTCCCCGGCAAAAGAAAATTCCCAGTCGTGAATACTTACCGCTCCATTACCGGCAAGATGGGTAATCCATCCTTTTTTAATCATTTCGTTGATTACCAACGCCAGCCCGTTTTTTATAACATGCGCTCCAAATGCCATCACAACAGGCTTATTGTTTTTACGGGCATCAATGATCCTTTCGGCACTCTCTTCGATAAGCCTTATTGTTTCAATATTTTCGATAGAAGGCTTTGTGCCGGGCAAAATAAGAATCTTTTCTACAGAGAGTTTATTTACCCTTTCCGATAAATTTCTTATATACAGTTTTTTGCGATCAAACTTCGGAAATTCCATTTTACCTGATATTTAATAATTGAAACAGGTGTTCAGCCTGGGAAAAGTCTGGAATAATTATGTCGGCGCCGGCCTTGACCAATCGTGTGCGTTTTGTTAAGTTTAGTCCATGACGCCTCTGTTCGTTACTGGCTACGCCTATGGTTATCCCGCCTCGTTTATGTGTTTCCCTTATTTCAACAGGTCCGTCACCGAAAGTGACTATCATTCTTGAGTCTTTCTCACCTATCATGTCAAGTATCCTGTCGAGTACTATCTTTTTGGCATCTTTTTCCACATCACCCACGGCACCGAAGATACGGCCTTCAAAAAAGTGGGCATACCCAAGTACTTCAGCTTCGTGAACAACATCTTCAACATCGGTCCCGCTTGTGAGGTAAAGTTTTATGCCACGGTCGTAAAGCATCTGCAGAAAATTTATGCTGTTTTTGATTGTAAAATCTTCAACTGAAAGTTCACCGGCTTTCAGCTTTTCTTCACGTTTTTTTACCATTTGCATCAACTCATCGTTGTAAATCTTTTTGTATTCGAACTCGTTAAGTATTTTCTCCTCCGGAACCATTCCGAATTCTCTTACTATTGATGGGAGCATTTTCATCTGTACAAGGGTCTGTACACCTGTTGTCTGATCGATGAATTCCTTTACACGCTTTTTTACTTTTCGCAGGATTGCTTCATCAGCATCTTCATACCTGTCGCCAAGGATGGCTTTTTCCATCACGGGTGCCATGATGTTTTCCCAGCCTTCCCTCAGTGTGGAGATGGTTCCATCATTGTCGAAAATGGCATATCTGATCTCAGCTTTATCTGAGAGGTGGTTTATGATTTCAATTTCTGTTTTACCGAGGTATCTGGCCATATGCGGATTTTCTGCCAGGTCGGGGTTATAAATGAAATCAGGGTCTCTGCCAATATTAAGAATCTCTTCAGGTGTTGCAGTGCCTGTCTGGAAAAGTTTCTGAATGGTCACGCCTGCTACCAGTGTACCAAGCTCGGCAGCTGTGTCAACAGAGTATCCTGCAGCGAGGGCTGAGGCAACACCTGCAAGGTAACTGTCGCCAGCACCTACAGTATCAATCTTTGAAAGAATCATAAGACCGGGTATTTCGTAGGTATTCTTCTCATCGGCTACTACCGAGCCTTTCTTCCCGCATGTAACAAAGACGGGTTTTTCATACCTGCCATATAACTCTCTTGCAACTTTCTTTACTTCGGAAACAGGTATTTCTTCATCGGCAGTCTTCGTTACGCCGCAAAGTCTGAAAGCTTCAGTGTCATTCATTTTACGGTATGCACCATGATAAGAGTCGCTATATTTCCTGCTGTCGGCAATGAAGATTTTATCCGGAAACTCTTTTATCACTCCGGTAAGCCTCATTCTGAAATATTCCGTGTTGATCCCCGAGAGAACCTGCTGATTTAGGATAACAAGATCAATCCTGTGCATAGCTACGGTAAGTCGCGAGATAAGCTTGTCGGCTGTTTTTCGTGAAAGCCTGTTGAAGTTTCCAAAATCAATGCGATTCGCTTCTGTTTCTCCCGAATAGGGCTTGATATATACATGGGTCGCCCACTCTTTTTCCTGAATCAAAAGATTGGAAGTATTGATGCCTTTTTCATTTAATATCTTAACCATCTCTACGCCGAAAGGATCTGGTCCTATGACTCCAAAAGCGAGAACTTCACCCACTTCCATGGCAGCAAGGTTGTTTGCCACATTTCCTGCACCACCGGGCGAATATGCCTGTTTTCTGACTGGACGGGTCGGAAGACCTGTTTCAACTGAGATTTCACTCTTCGATTCATCAACAAACCAGTAGGCATCGAGGCAAAAATCACCAACAACAGCAATACGCACATTCTTTATTGATTGGAGAATCTCTTCAAGAAGGCTGGCTTTCATATAAACTTTATTTTTGAAATGTTTTATAAAAATAAAAATATACCTCGAAACATCATTATTGTCATAGCCTGAAACATGTTTACAGGAAGATACCTCTGGCGTTTTCTAAAAAGATGTGTATCAGGTAAGTATAATGAAAACACGAAAGCTAAAATATTGTATATCAATAAGTTTTTCCTCATAGCAGCCCGGCTTTACAGTAGTAAAGGCTTGGATTCAGGGGTGAAAGCAAAAGGGGCTTTTTAGACAGCCCCGTTGATGGGTGAGAAAATATTTTTTCAGTACGGAACACATTTATGATAAGGAAAGAAAATTGCATTTTTCAAAAAATAAATGTTTTATTTGTAAAATGGCTTAAATATTTAACTTTGACAATAAACGGGATAGAATGAAAAGATTATTTATTTATTTTATTGTTATTCTGCTGACTATATCCTGTGCCTCTCAGCAGCAGTTAGCAGATTATGGTCTTCCCCGAAGTTCCGCTTTTAATTTTATTATTATAAGTGACTATGGCCGTAATGGTTTTGCTCATCAGAAAGAGGTGGCAGAAATTATGGGAAACATAGCAGAAAAGGTGAACGCAAGGTTTATTGTGACCGGGGGAGACAATTTCCAGATAAGTGGGGTAGAAAATGTTTCAGATCCTTTATGGTATTCCTGTTTTGAAAATGTATATACACACCCGTCGCTTCATGTTGAATGGTATCCGGCTTTTGGCAATCATGATCATTTAGGCAGTCTTCAGGCACAGATTGATTATTCAAAGATTAGCCGCCGCTGGAAGATGCCTGCTCCGTATTATACTTTAGTTAAAACAAGGGATAGTGTGAGTCTGCGACTTGTAATCCTTGACACCCAGTCGCTGGTTAATGGACTTGGCAATCCATCTAAAAGATACACAACCGAGGATGCCATGAAACAGATTCACTGGGCCGACAGTGTGCTTGCCTCGGAGAAAGAAGACTGGGTGATAGTTGTTGGACATCATCCTGTTTACAGCGCGCATCCGACAAGGGGTAACACTGAAGAACTTGTGGAATACCTCCGGCCGGTATTAAATAAATATAATGTTGATTTCTATATTGGTTCACACGACCATATCTTCCAGCATCTTAAAGATTCGACTTCTGTCATTGATTATTTTGTTAATACAGCCGGTTCTTCAGTGAGGGATGTGGCAAGTAATAACATGACAGTTTTTGCAGCATCCTCCCCTGGTTTCAGCATCATTTCAGCTACAAAAAAGGACCTTTCAATATACTTCATCGGAATCGAAGGTAAAGCCCTCTATAAGTACATCAGGGAAAAGAAATAGCTCATTTGTGCTTCTAATCTAAGTATTAATACCTATTTAAAAATAGGTTTTAACCCTCTTTACATCCTGTTATTCTCTGGTTATTTTTGTAAATAACCTGAAGATTTTGTCTGAATTATTTAATTGATGGAGAATCTTTATAATCTGCTCACTGAAGATATACGTTTTGTTGAAGGGCTGAAGGCGTGCCTTAACTGTGGTGTTTGCACCGCCATCTGTCCGGCAGCAGAGTTTTACAATTACGATCCACGTAAGATTGTAAACGAAGTCCAGAAGAAAGACAATGAAGCTATTGAAGCTCTTTTGAAGTCTGAAACAATCTGGTATTGCGGTGAATGCATGTCATGCAAGACACGTTGCCCGAGGGGGAATACGCCCGGACTTGTTATTATGGCTTTAAGGGCTCTATCACAAAAACTCGGCTATTTCACAGAAAGCGAAAAGGGTCGTCAGCAGTTTGCAATAAAAAGAACTGTTGGTGAGAATATTTTCAAATATGGTTACTGTGTGGCAACTTATGCTGTTAAGCCGGAGTTGCATCCGGAACAGGGGCCTGTTTGGGAGTTTATCATCGACCATTCAAGGGAAATATATGAACGACTGGGCTCAAAATACGATGAGCTGGGCGAGGGACCAATGAGGAAGATTCCTGAAGATGCAAAGGAAGAACTTCGTAAGATTTTCGATGTGACAGGAGGAACTCGCTTTATGAATCTCATCGAGGAACATTCACAAAGGAAAGCCGCAGAACTGGGATATCATACAGGCGAAGGAATAAACAGCGAATACTTTGTGAAAGTTTATACTGAAAACAGCGGAAAACATAACCAGAAAGAACCCGGAACATTATGAAGGAACCTGAAAACAAACGTATCTGGTCGGAATACCAGAAGGAGATAGCAGATGACCACTTTTTCTATGTCAGGTCATGCATCAGACAGTCATTTTTCCCTGGCTCCGAACAGTTCTTTCTGAAAATGATGAGAGAAATTCTCGGAAAAGATATTTATGAAAATCCTTCACATACAACCTGCACCGGTATTGGTTACCATACCGACATTGTTCCTTTCGAGACAATCATGACTGTTATTGCAAGGCATTTTGCACTGATGAAGGAAGCTGGTTACAGGAATATAGCAATTTCGTGTGTTACTTCCTTTGGCATCTACACCGAAATAATTGAAACATGGAAACATTTTCCAGAAACTCTGGAAAAGACCAGGGAATATCTGTACAAGGCTACGGGCAGGGAGTTCGATGTGCCTGAAAATATGGCCCATACAAGCGATATTGTATATAAATTCAGAAATGAGATAGCGGCAAAAGCAAAATACAGGCTTGTAAACAGATTTACCGGGGAGCCTTTAAAAGTGGTAGAACATATAGGTTGCCACTATTCTAAGATGTTTCCAAAATACGGCGTGGGAGGGGCTGAATTTCCCAAAGTTCTCTCTGGCATGATTGAAGCATGGGGAGGGCAGGTTATTGATTACCCTGAACGCCGTCACTGTTGCGGGTTCGGATTCAGACAATACATAGTACAGGCAAACAGGGGCTATTCGCTCAGTAATTCTGTCAAGAAATTTGAATCTATGAAGCCCTACAAGCCAGATTTTATTATAACCAACTGTCCGGGATGCAATATGTTCATGGACAGATGGCAGTATGCAATGAGGGAGATGGAAGGGAAGACTTATGGCGAAAACGGGCTTTCAATTCCGGTTCTTACATATGAAGAGGTTGCGGGATTGGTACTGGGTATAAATCCGTGGGAACTGGGATTACAGTATCATATGGTTCAATCAGAGCCGCTTTTGGATAAAATTGGTATAGAATATAATCCATCTGATAAATACCTGACCAAAGATGGGATACGCATTCCTGCGCCTGAAAATCTGATAAATATTAAATAAGCGATGGAGAACATTGTTGTTATAGGCGGAGGTGTTTCAGGTCTGGAGGCAGCCGGACAGCTTGCCAGGATGGGTTACAGTGTTACAGTTGCTGAAAAGAATGAAAAGACAGGAGGAAATGTTAAGAACTGGTACCACCTGTTTCCCGACAGGCGCGACAGTAAAGAAGTTATTGATTATCTGAATAAGCTTGCAAGCCATCCTGACATCAAGATACTTACAGGAAAAGAAATCACAGAAATATCTTCAAGAAACGGAAAATTTGACATTAAATCATCCGACGGGACGGTTCTGGAAGCTGATGCTGTAATTGTTGCAACGGGCTTTGAATTATTTGATAGCCGGAGAAAAGAAGAGTACGGCTATGGCATTTATGATAATGTTATCACTTCAGCAGACCTGGAGAAGATGTTTAGAAGCGGAGGTGTCAGGCTGGTTAACGGGAAGCTGCCTGAAAAGGTCGGTTTCATTCATTGCGTTGGCTCGCGTGATGAAAAGGTGGGAAATTATTATTGTTCAAAACTCTGTTGTGTTACTGCTGTTAAGCAGGCAATAGAGATTAAGGAGAAGATTCCCGGTGCGGAGATTTTCTGTTTTTATATGGACATGCGAATGGGAGGACCATATTATGAGGAACTTTACAGGGAGGCGCAGGAGAAATATGGCATAACTTTTATCAGAGGTAAAGTTTCAGAGATTTCGGTAAATATCAACGGCAAACTTGTCACGAAGGCTGAAGATACTCTTGCCGGCAGACCTTTAAGAATGGAACTCGACATGGTTGTACTTATGGTGGGAACAGAGATGCCTGAAGGCAACATTAAACTTGCTGAAAGATCACTCCTGAAATGCAGTGAAAACCGTTTTTTCAAGCCAGTAGATAATCACTACGGAAGCAACCTGAGTGGAAAAAAAGGGATTTTTTATGCCGGTTGCTGCGTGGCTCAAATGAATATCACTGAATCAATATCGCATGCAAGAGCTGCTGTGAGTGAGGTGGTTAATTATCTGAAAAACAGATAGTATGAAATCCAACAAGTTCGGATTTACTTTATCAGAACCGAGGGTTATAGACTATGAAGCCAACAACAGGCAGATAGCCGAATATATATTTGATCACGAACCAACTTTCAGGCTTTGTATTGAGTGCGGAGCCTGTGCCGCTACATGTACTGCAGGACAATTTATGACTTTCAGCCTGAGGGAACTTAATGTGTTACTGAAAAGGGGTGAAAACGACATCCCGCGGCAGAGAATAAAAAATTGTATGTTCTGCGGTAAATGTATATTGGTTTGTCCGCGCGGGGTTAACACACGAGGTGTTATTTTTCACGCAAGGGAAGCTTTCAGAAAAATTGAAGGTAATGAAAGATTTTGATCCATTTGTGATACCTTTTAACGTAGGCCTATACTTCATACTTATCTACAGTGTGGTGAGGTGCGTTATCTGGTTTCGCCAGCTTTCAAGAGCCGATAAACTCAGACTGCAGAGGGGATTCTTCAGCAGAGCCTTTGGCGAAAGCCTGAGGGAGATTTTCATGGAGAGTTTGATACATCGAAAAATATTGAAGGCAAAACCTGTGCTCGGTTATATGCACATGAGTCTTGCTTTCGGATGGTTTCTTTTAATAGTGTTTGGAACCCTTGAGGCAGATATATTCGGCAAAAGTCATCTCAATCCTCCATATAAAGCTATCTTTTTCAGATTTTTCAATCCCGGTCACGGAAATTCACTTCTGGCAGAAATATGGGAGTTTATAATGGATCTGCTTCTTGCCTTTATTCTCTCGGGCCTATTGCTTGCTATTGTTAAAAGGTTTTTGCCTGGTGTGGTTGGCATGAAGAAGACTACAAAACTCAGATTGCGTGATAAAATAGCGCTTACAGCTCTCTGGCTCGTTTTTCCCAGCCGTCTAATTGCCGAGAGTCTTACCTGTGGTGCACATGGTTCGGGAAGCTTCCTTACAGGAACAACAGGTGCATGGTTAGCATCTTTTCTGCCAGCTGAGTCACTGGCTTATCCATTCTGGTGGCTCTATTCACTCTCACTGGGAGTATTCTTTATTCTACTGCCTGTGACACGTTATATGCACATTCCTACTGAGCTGTTTCTTATTTTTATGAGAAACTCGGGAATTACCACCGGTGATAAAGCAGGTACATTTGCAGAGGTGGAGGTTCATTCATGTTCTTCCTGCGGAATGTGCATCGATGCCTGTCAGATGAGCTTCGTTACAGGTATAAACAACATACAGCCCGTTTATCTTCACAGAGCATTGAGGAATAATGAAGATGTAACCGAGAAGGCATACAATTGCCTGATGTGCGGCAGGTGTGAGGAAGCATGTCCAGTCGGGATTGAAGTTTCAGCCGTTAGAATGATACAAAGAAGAAATAAAACAGGAAAACCGCTGTACGAGAACAGATGGATGGGATACTTCCGTGAACACCTTAACCATGAACCTGCATCAAGCGGTAAAACTCAGAATTACAAAATAAGAAGCAATATAAGAGTTGAAAAAGCTGATACAATCTATTTTGCAGGATGCATGACTCATCTTACACCAGGGATAAAGGAAGCGATGATTAAGATTTTCAGGGCAGCAAATGAAAAAGTATGGTTCATGGATGAGGTAGAAGGTGCATGCTGCGGAAGACCCCTGATGCTGGCAGGTAATGACAGGGAGGCAAGGGAATTGATAAACTTTAATTCGGATCTGATATGGAAATCAGGTGCAAGTAAACTTGTTACTTCGTGTCCTATTTGTTATAACATTTTCAGGTCAAGTTATTACATTGATACTGAGATACTTCATCACTCACAATATATTAAGAACCTTATTGATAACGAAGCAATCAGATTCAATTATTCACATAAGAAAGTTGTTTATCACGATCCCTGTGAACTGGGAAGGGTTGCAGGTATTTATGAGGAACCGAGAGATGTTGTTTCATGGGTGGCAGATCTTGTTTCAGTTCCCGAAGAGGCTGAAAAATCGCTTTGCTGTGGCAATTCACTTGCCAATATATTTCTTCCTCCTTCAAAGAAAAACGCAATTGCAGTAGATGCCATAAAAAGACTTACAGCCGGAAATCCTGATATCGTTGCCACTTCATGTCCACTATGTAAAAAGACCTTCTCCAGGGTTTCAAAAACAAGGGTGGCAGATATAGCAGAAATAGTTGCCGAAGAAATTTCCAGTGTTCAGAGTAAAAGAATCAGAACTGCATCAGTGAATCTCAGGGAGATGGTCAATCAACTCCTTGGGTAGAAGCTTCCATAGTAAAACTGTTCAATTCACTTAACAAAATCCAATAAAAATTTTATTAGATTTACACCAAAATATTTTTACCTGTTGATACGTTAAAATTGTACAGCAAAACCGGGTTAAAAGAAGTATGATATTATTTTAATTAATTGATTATTAACACATGAAATTTGGTTGGATAAATTTATTGGTAATATTGTCTTTTATATCACTGTCATCATGCAGCAATAAAAATAAACTGTCGGCTGAAAGTGATACTGTTGTTATAACTCAGCGTGATGATGGTACTATATCTCTTGATGTTGAAAAGGCGACGTGTTATCATAACAGGACAGATCCTTCTCTTAATACTGCCGAATGGAGCATAAAAATTACAAAACCCGGGCGTTATGGAGTGTGGTTGGTGAGTGCTGCAAAGGACACTATGAATCTTGGTTATAGAGCTCCGGTAACGATTGATATTAACGGGGAAAGGCTCGAAGTTAAGCCTGTTGGGAATAAGATTGTGAGGAATGCCGGTAATGTTAAATCTCCTTATTACAGAGCCGATTCGTATGCCGGGACTTTCTATGTTCAGAACCCGGGTGAATATAATGTACAGGTTATCAGTGAGAAAATAATTGCCCTGGATAACAGAAAAAACTGGCAGAATGAGCCGGTTAATACAATGCTGATGTCGGTGATGCTTACTCCGATGTCAAGATAGCCTGAGGTGTTATTTTTCCTTTATTTTGTTTTCGATCCACTTTCTTGCATTAACAAACGCCTGCATCCATGGGGTTATATCGTCTTTTTTCCTCTCTTCGGGGTAATAGCCGCATTGCCAGGGGAAGAAAGCTCTTTCGAGGTGAGGCATCATAGCAAGATGGCGGCCGTCTTCCGAAGCGATTCCGGCAATATCATAATCTGAACCATTGGGATTTGCAGGATAAGTATGCCTGCTGTATTTCAAAACTACATGGTATCTCTCTTCTTCGTATGGAAGGTTGAATCTTCCTTCACCGTGTGCTACCCATATGCCGAGTTCCATACCCGACATATTTCCCAGCATAACAGAATGATTGTCGGGGATTTTAACTCCCAGGAAGGCCGATTCAAACTTATGTGATGCGTTATGCAATAGTTTTGGCATCTCTTTGTGATGGGGGTAAATAAGCCCGAGTTCTGCCATAAGCTGGCATCCGTTGCATACACCCAGCGAAAGAGTGTCGGATCTTTTGTAATAATTTTCGAGTGAGGTACGTGCTTTTTTATTGTATCTGAATGCACCTGCCCATCCCTTTGCGGAGCCCAGCACGTCAGAGTTTGAGAACCCACCCACAAACACAATCATATTGACATCTTCAAGTGTCTCCCTGCCTGATATAAGGTCGGTCATGTGAACATCTTTCACATCGAAGCCGGCAAGCCATAGTGCATAAGCCATCTCACGGTCGCCGTTTACACCTTTTTCCCTTATTATGGCAGCTCTTACGCCGCTTTTCTTGCGCCGTGTTGGGGTTATACCTAACGCCTTGAAGGTGCCTTTAAAATTGGGTATGCTGAAGTTGATAACATGGTTTTTGTAATTTTCAAACCTCTCCTTTGCAAGTTTTTCACCTGACTGCCGTCTGTCGAGCAGATAAGATGTTCTGAACCATGTGTCGCGTAATATGTCGATGTCAAACTCGTATTTTTCTTCTCCGTTTACTACTGTCAGTTTTCTTTCATACACCGGATGTCCTATAGCGTAATATGATATTCCATGTTCAGCCAGTATTTCTGATACCTCCATCTCGTCCTTTACCTGGATGATGATTCCAGGATTCTGGCTGAAGAGCAGTTTTACAGTGTCGGGTTCATCAATAGCTGAAAGGTTTATCGACAGTCCTCCCTCAGTGTTTGCGAAACACATCTCCAGAAGTGTAGTTATCATTCCGCCTGCAGAGATGTCATGGCCCGATATAATATTGCCCGATTTAATGAGACTCTGAACGGTGTTGAAGACGTCCCTGAAGTATGCAGCATCGTTTATTGCAGGCACTTCATCTCCCACACAATTAAGCACTTGTGCCAGACAGCTTCCGCCAGGTTTGAAACTGTCGCGGCTCATGTCAATATAAATGAGGCTGGTATAAGGATCTACCGATACGACTGGTTCAATAATTTTACTTACATCTGTAACTTCTCCTGCTGCAGAAATGATTACTGTACCGGGTGCATAAACTGTCTGATCGGGATATTTTTGCGTCATTGAGAGGCTGTCCTTGCCAGTGGGTATGTTGATTCCCAGTTCAATGGCAAACTCACTTGCAGCCTTTACTGCTTCGTAGAGGCGTGCATCTTCTCCCGGGTTTTTGCATGGCCACATCCAGTTGGCTGAGAGTGAGACGCTTTTGAGACCGTCTTTCAGAGGGGCCCAGATAATGTTTGTCAGAGCTTCGGCTATTGAAAGGATTGCACCAGCCGCGGGGTCAGGAAGACCTGCAACAGGTGCATGACCTATTGAAGTTGCCATCCCTGCTTTTCCCCTGTAGTCGAGTGCAATAGCTCCAAGGTTGTTGAGCGGTAACTGAAGCATTCCTGCACACTGCTGCTTTGCTATACGGCCTGTAACTGAACGGTCAACTTTGTTAGTAAGCCAGTCTTTGCATGCAACCTCTTCGAGCTGAAGAACCATGGTAAGGTATTCATGAATCTTCGCAGGGTTATAGGATATACTCCTGAAACTGTTGGTAATTTTTGTGTCTTTAATTACTGTTCTGGGAGGCTTCCCGAAGAGAGCATCTAGGTCAAGATCCATCGGCTTTTCACCCGTTGCTGAGTTGTAGAATACAAACCTGTGGTCTCCGGTTATTTCTCCGATGATATAGAAAGGGGCTCTTTCTCTTCCGGCTATTTTTTCAAGTGTTTCTGCATCTCGTGGCTTCAGTACAAGTCCCATTCTTTCCTGCGATTCGTTGCCGATTATTTCTCTGGCAGAAAGTGTTGGGTCACCAATTGGGAGTCTACTGATGTCCACTTTTCCACCTGCAGGGTCGACAAGTTCCGACAGGCAGTTCAGATGCCCTCCGGCACCATGATCGTGAATTGAAATTATTGGATTGTTATCCGATTCACAAAGGGCCCGGATGGCATTATATACTCTTTTCTGCATTTCAGGGTTTGCTCTCTGTACGGCGTTCAGTTCGATGGAAGAGTCGTATCTACCAGTCTCGACCGAGGAAACAGCTCCACCTCCCATGCCGATTCGGTAATTGTCACCACCAAGAAGCACTATTATGTCGCCCTTCTCGGGTTTGGCTTTTTCACTGTCTTTCTTCTTTCCGGTTCCGATACCTCCGGCAAGCATTATTACTTTATCATAACCGTATATCTTTCCGTTTTCTATGTGTTCGAAAGTCATTACCGAACCACATATCAATGGCTGTCCGAATTTATTTCCAAAATCGCTGGCGCCGTTGGATGCTTTTATCAATATATCTTCCGGAGACTGGTAGAGCCATTTCCTTGGAGGTATGGCTTTCTCCCATGGCCTTCCTCCGTCAGGACGAGGATATGAGGTCATGTAAACGGCAGTACCTGCGGCGGGAAAAGCACCTTTTCCCCCTGCCATTCTGTCTCTTATCTCACCTCCTGTTCCCGTGGAGGCACCGTTAAAAGGCTCTACTGTTGTAGGAAAATTGTGTGTCTCGGCCTTAAGCGAAAGAACCGATTCAAAAGTTTTTACCGTAAAATAATCGGGTTTATCCTGCGATGAAGGTGCAAATTGTTCAATCACGGGTCCCTTCAGAAAGGCGCAGTTGTCCCTGTAAGCCGATACAACATAATTTCTGTTAAGATGGGTGGTGTTTTTAATTAGCTGAAACAGCGTTGCTCCCATCTCCTCACCATCTATTATAAAGATGCCGTTGAAAATTTTATGACGGCAGTGCTCAGAATTAACCTGTGAAAAGCCAAATATTTCACTGTCAGTAAGCTTGCGTCCGATAGAAACCGACAATTCTTCGAGATATTTGATTTCTTCGTCACTCAGTGCAAGACCTTCCTTCTCGTTGTATTCCTTTATGTCATCAATATAAATGATTGGGTCAGGTTTTCTTTCTATTGTGAATATATTCTGGTCGAGTCCTCTGTAGAGAGCCTGAAGCATAGGATCATATTCCGGATTGTTGCCGGAAGCTGGCAGGAACTCTTCAATCCTTTTTATTCCTTGAATACCCATGTTCTGGGTAATTTCCACCGCATTGGTGCTCCATGGAGTTATCATCTCTTTTCTGGGGCCAATAAATAAGCCGTCTACTGTTTCCCGGCTCAGCAATAAAGCGTTTCCGAAAAGCCAGATGAGTTTTTCAATCTCCTTTTTTCCCGGAGCTTCAGGAGAGTCAACGGCGTAAATCCTGTTACCTGATACCTCAAAAAAAAGAATCATTTGATCAGAAACAAATATTCGAAAATAATGTATCTGTTTCTCAGATACACAATATTAATATTATTGTATAACATGCCTGCCGGAGCACTAAAAAGGCAGATCACTGAATTCTTCCGGTTCAGGTGGTACATTTTCCTGAGAAAGGTTCGTTATGGCTTCCGGTTCATTTGTCCGGGCTGAAATCTTTTCAATCTTCCATGCGTCGAGATTGGTAAAATAGCTTACCCTTCCATCTTTTTCCCACCTGTTGCCTTTAATATTGAAATAGACTTTTACTTCCTCATTCAGGAATGAATCGTCAATAATGTCGCACTTTTCCTGAACAAGTTGAAATTTTATGTATTCAACAAAGACGATGCCTCCGCCTGCATCTTTTTTTTCAATTACAAATTCCCTTTTCCGGAATCTGTCACTTACATTGACAACCGGCAGAATGTCGATGATTTTTCCGGTAATTTCGAAAGCCATTTCCGGTACAGAACTTTATTTATTGTTGTTTTTTAACCTGTAAAAGTTCGACTTCAAAGACAAGAGTTGTGAATGGCTGGATAACATTTCCTGCGCCGCCTGCACCGTATGCAAGATCGGGTGGTATATAGAGTACGAATTTTGACCCTTCCGGCATCAGCTGAAGTCCTTCAACCCAGCCTTTTATAACGTTTCCTACAAGGAACTCAGCAGGTTCGCCGCGGTCGTATGATGAATCAAACTTGGTGCCGTCAATAAATGTTCCTGTATAATTGACTTTCACGCTGTCATTTTCATCAGGTTTAGGCCCTGTTCCAAGTTTTAAAATTTTGTATTGAAGTCCGCTTTCTGTGACGATAACTCCGGGTTTATTTCTGTTTGCCTGTAGAAAAGAGTCACCCTTTGCGATGTTGCTGCTGAAGAGCTCTTTGTTGATTTCATCCTGTCGGGCTGCCTGCTCTTCCTCCTTCTTGCTGAGATATCCGTAGAGGAAAGCCCTGGCAATATCCTCACTCATGAAGCTTTTGTTATTTTTCGCATCTACCATCGCTCTAGCTATTGCAAGAGGATTTAAATCAATGCTGTCCTGCAAAAGAGAGTAATAAATATTTACTCCAAATGCATACGAAAGGGTATCATTGTAGTCTTTTAATTTTGCACCTGAAACGGCTTTTTTCCCGCATGACGAAAGAATCAGAGCCGACCCGGCAATTAACAGAAGTAAATGTTTGAATTTCATGATTAATTATTTAAAAATTTTTTACAAAGATAGCACAATGCGGATAAGAATTACAGACATTAAAAAATAATGTTTAAAATTTTTTTCAGGAACATTTTTCTGATAATATTGTTTTTTGAATCAAGCATTTAATGAAAAATATCATGTTGATGGATTTTCTGAATATAAAAGAATATTCAGATTCTGATACCTATTACAAGAACGTCGTCGACCTGTTCATAATTCCCTTTCCAATCATCGAATGTTTTTTCAAGAACATTTTTCTGTTGCTCCATCGGGAGGTGATGGTTATTCAGTAGAAGTGCCTGAAATTGTTTATACATGAACTTTCTTCCTTTTTCACCTCCAAACTGGTCAGCATAGCCGTCGGTAAAGAGATACAGCACATCGTTAAGCTGGATATCCGAATACTGGTTTGTAAATGGAATGAGTTCTGTGAAATGAATACCTATAGGCATTTTGTCGCAAGGGATCTTTATAAGCTGGCTGTTGTGGACCAGGTAAAGCGGATTATTTGCACCGGCAAAGTTTAATTTGAGCCTTTCCCTGTCAATTATGCAGAGTGAAATATCCATTCCATCTCTTGCTTCACCTGTTACTCCTTTTTGTTTGAGAGCGGTAATCACTTCGTCTCTCAGCAAATTGAGGACCGATGCAGCATCGGTGACTTCTGTAGTATTGAAAATTTCGTCGAGGAAGGCATTGCCCAGCATGCTCATGAATGCGCCTGGCACACCGTGGCCTGTGCAATCGGCAGCAGCAACAATGATTTTATTGTCTTTTCTCTTTCCCCAGTAAAAATCTCCACTCACAATGTCTTTAGGGCGAAACAGGATGAAGCTTTCAAACCCCCATTCAGAAAGAAAATCGACAGGCGGAAGTACAGCAGTCTGTATCCTTTTCGCATATTGAATACTGTCAGTAATTGCCTGGTTTTTCTGCTCTATGATTTCTTTTTGACTGAGAATTTCCACATTCTTTTGCTCAAGATCAGCATTAATCATTTCGATTTTGCGTTTGCTTTCTGCCAGCTGCTGGTTTTTTCTCCTTGTCGATATGAGTCCGACCAAAATCATCACAGCAACAACAGCCATAAGAACACCGAGCCCTGTAGCCAGGCGTCTTATCTGTTTCTCCTTTTCAATGGTTAACTGCTGTTGCTGTTTTTCCGATTCAAGTAGCCGGTTGTTCTGCTCCAGTACCAGTGCTTCGTTTCTTTTCTGGACAAGTTCCAGACTGTCGATTCTCTGTTGCTGTCGAAGTGCCATAACTTCCTGCTCCCTCCTGTTAAGCTGGAATCTTTCACGTTCAAGGGCAAGCGACTGTGCCAGCCTCTCTCTTTCCGAACGGTCAAGCTCCTGCTGCTTGAGGAGAAGTTTAAGTTCATTCTCCCTTCGTGCCGACTCAGCCCTTAAAGTTTTCATTTCAAGGTTGCTGATTTCTTCACCTGCAATATCGAGCTTAATTCTCTGTTCAACCTGGTCGAAATAATTCTGCCTGTCAGCTTCCTTCTGCTCTGCCAGCCTTTTTTCAAAGTTAAGTGAATCCCTCAGGTTGAGGTATTTCTCATAATACTCAAGAGCTTTAATGAAATCATTCGATTTCTCCATCACACCCGACCAGGTTTGGTAGCACTCCTGCATTATTGCATATGCACCTGACGCACCTGCCGATTCCACACACTCCTTGCAATAAAGGTCGGCATGATAATTATCTCCTCTGTTGAAATATATCAGCGATAGCAGGTAGGCTATTCTTGCCTGTTCATCTTTTCTCTCCGACTTACGGGCATAATCGAGTGCCCTGCTGAAATTCCTCATCATTTCTGCCTGGTTGCCCGCAGCTTGTAATGTTATAGCAATGTTCGAGGAAACATCTGTAAGAAAATAATAATCTGGCTGATTTAATTTGTTCTTTTTCAGCTTCCCTGAAAAAGTTCAGAGCTGCCGTTAGTTCTTTCTGACGGTATTTAATAACTCCCAGATTATTGTATATCAGCGATATGTTTCGAGAATCATTACGGCTTTTATAAATATCAAGCAATCCGAAGTATTTTTCTTCAGCCTCTTTATAATTTCCTGTTTCAGCGTAAAGCGAAGCAATTTTTCTGGTACATCTTATACTACCTTCGACATTTCCTTCAGTTTCAAAATATGAAAGAGCTGTGTTGTACCATTTTAGCGACAGTGTATCATCGGGCAGGTTATACCATGCAGTTGCTGTAAGTTCAGCCAGTCCAGCCAGGTTTAATGATTTGAGTTCTTTATAGAGTTCGAATGTTTGCTGATACCATAGGGCAGCCTTTTTGTAAAGCCCATTCCTGAAATAATTATCAGCTATAATTTTAGTTATTTCGGCTTCTTTTTCCCTGTTACCTGTTCGGTTATAAATGGAGATCGCTTTCAGGTAAGACGTAAGCATTTCTTCCCAGGAATCAGACCTCCGGCTATAAATATCACCTGCCAGTTTCTGGCATTCTGCTTCAATGAGTAAAAATTCGTCTGACGATGCAATTTCTTCGGCTTTAGAAATTACTGAGAGAGCACTTTCATCTTCTCCTGCTTTTATCATGGTTATGGCTGTCTGAAGCAGGTTAACTGTAGTGAGAGAGTCATTCATTCTCTGTTTTAGGAGAAGTGTGTCGGTTGTTTTGATATCCTGCCCGTGGAGGCTCTCCGAAAAAGCTGGAAGCCACGCAATTAGCAGGTAAAAATATATTGGATATTTAATTCTCAACCGCATCAGTTTAACGTATAAGTTAATCCGATCTGTATGCTTCTTCCAAGCTGCGGGCTGTAGGGTAGGGGAGTATTCATTCCCGAATAGGCCGGTCCACCATACTTTTCATCAAAAATGTTATTGATTTTAATGAAAGTACTGAGATTGCTTCCTATCCTGTAGTCAACAACAGCATCCATGCTGTAAAAACCGTCAAAATCTTTGAAAATATTGTTATAAATGTCTTTGAAAGGAATAATAACCCTAAGCCAGCTCGATTCCCATATGCTTGATACCCTTATATACAAATTCTTTGCAGGTTCCATTGAAACATTAAGTTGTCCGAAATGATTCGGAACAAGCTTGAAATTGCCAAGAAAGTTAGTAGCTAACTCAATAATATCGGGAAATGTTTGACTCGATTTGCCAAATGAGAGACTCAGCTCGGCATCAAGATTTATTGATTTTACAATATCATTCATTTTGATATTTATCTGAAGGCCGTATAATCTGGAAACGGCGCTCTTTTCGTTCTCTTTTACAAGAACGGTAGCGGTGTCGGGCTTAATAATTGCGCGGGGTAGACTGAGTTCACTGAGCCTGACATATTTGTTCAGAATGAGATTTCTTATAGAATTGTAATATATTGATATGTCATACGTTACCCTTTTTCTGGTTGTTCTTGCCACACCAAGTTCGACTGACATATATTTTTCCGGTTCAAGATTGGGATTGGGGATAGTTAGATAAATCAGGCTATCGTGATTTGTGCCGGCTTTATAGGCCAGCGACTGGTATGACATTGACGATGGTGGCGCTTTATAAGCAAATCCTGCTGAAGCTCTTATACTTGTACGCTGGTTAAATATATAGAGTGCTGCAAGCCTGGGATTTATACTTGATCCGTAAAGTGAATTCCTGTCGAATCGCAATCCTCCCATAAATCTGAAGGAACTTATAGAATAGTATGTTTGCGTGAAGGCAGAAATATTATGGTAGACGATTGGGTTTATTCCAAATCTGCCTGAAACAGAATCTTCTACATAGACGTATTTACTGAAGTATTTATATTCACCCGGCCGGAATGGTGAATCCAGGAAATTTGTTTGCGGCAGGTTACCTGACAGCTGGTAAGTTATACCCGACATTATTTCGAGACTGTTAACCGGCATGAAGGTGAAAAGCTGTTCGAATAGCATATCCCTACCGGCAGCATAACGGTATACTTTATCTGTGTAATCGATAAACGTCACCCCCATACTGGAGTTATTGTCCATGCGGTAAGTGACGTTTGAGAAGTTTGTTGTGGTCGAAAATCTGGAAGTCCAGTCCCTGCTGTAACTGAGTGTTGTGGTTCTGATATTTTCTCCCCAGAAGTTCTGGGGATTGTTATATTTGAACAGATAGGTCGATTGTCCGATTGAGCTATGAAGCCGCCGGTACATGTTGTTGTATGAAATGCTCACGCCTCTGAACCTGAGGTTGAAACCCAGAAGGGAACTCATACCGGGCAGGTCCTGCATTTCGGGATTATTTATTGAGCCATCATAGTTTATCATGTAGTTTTCGCGCATGAAATCAGTCGGGCGTATTCCATAGTTGAAAAGCACCTGTTCGGTTATGTCAGCAGGATCAAAATATTGTGAGCCGAGCAGGTATCTGTAACCTTTTTCATGAAGGTAGTGCATTGGATTATAGATCTGCTCATATTTCTTCTTAATGTTAAGATCGCCTGTTTCGTTCAAACCACCGTAAAAGCTGTACTGGAGTATATTTTTGTCTTTTCCTGCCTTACCGCCAACCATAAAGTCAGTGTTTCTGAAATTATCCTGGCCTATGCTCACATCTCCCAGAACGAAAGTTCCTTTTTCGGCTTCACGGGTTATAATATTGATTACGCCAGAAACTGCGTCGGCACCATATATTGCTGCGGCCGGGCCATAGATTATTTCTATTCTCTCTGCCTGACGCACCGGCAGCTGTGCCAGCACAGGCATACCCACTACTGCACTGGGCTTTACAGGCAGACCGTTTATAAGTATCATGGTATAAAGGTTGCCAGTGAGACCTCTTAGCTGGAAGCTTTCCCCGAGCTCACCCGAACCGGGTTGCGAAACGCGAACTCCAGGTAACGTCTTTATTGCATCTATCAGAGTATAATAATGATTGCGGATAATCTCCTCACGGGTTATGACATGTATGGTAATTGGCAATTCACCTATCTTCTTTGAACTGCGGCTTGCCGATATAACACTCATCTCAACAGTGTCGACAGGCAGATAAAGGTCTTCTGCCCCAAGCCTGAAAGGAAATACCCTCTCCGGCTCCTGAGACCTGACTGGAATTAGCAGTAGTGATAGAAAAAATATCAGAACTGAATTCTTCATGCCAAGTAATAATACGGTAAAGGTATTAAAAATTTACGCAGAAATATCCTGCCTTTTCCTGTGAGCTTCCTGTACCATAATTGAAATTTATACTTTCGCTCCTATTCCTTTTTTTTAATTAATTCGCAATTACTTACCCCCAACGCCTCTGGTAGGGGGCCTGACATATTTCACCCCCTAACCCTCTGAAAAGAGGTATTTTCCTGTCAATTTTTTCATAACGGCAGATAGAATAAAAACATCTTTTTCATTTTTATATTAATTATGAATGTTTTAATTTTATTCCCCGACTGAAAGCACAGATTTTTTGAGGAAAGGAGAAATGTGAAATTGTTTAAATAATTATAAATCAGATATTTATTAAAGTTTAACTAATTTAACCGCTTATGAAAAACAGACATTCAAGAAGAGATTTTATCAGGCTGACCGCTGCAGGAGCAGCCGGTGCCTTTCTGCTGACACAAAATGCCTGCAAGGGCACAGGAGCAAAGAAGGCAGCTCCCGATCCAAAGAGTTTCGGGATAGGTCTTCAGCTGTATACCATCCGTGATGAGATATTCAAGGATGTTCCCGGCTCACTGAAGAGAGTATCCGACATGGGATACAAATATGTTGAATTGGCCGGTTATGAAAATGGAAAATTTTACGGTTATGAACCTGAGGAGTTCAGGAAACTGGTAGAGGATCTTGGAATGGAGATTCTCAGCAGCCATACTCAGGTTGAGGCACAGGGCATAACACTCGAGAATGCCACAAAGATGGCTGAAGACCATGCCAAACTCGGTGTTAAATACTGCATCCAGCCATGGATTGTTCCGGAAGCAAGAACAACAATTGCCAGCTACCAGAAAATGGCAGCCGACTGGAACCAGGTTGGTAAGATAATGAAGGATCATGGCATAATGTTCGGATACCATAACCATAACTTCGAATTTGATACCGTTGAAGGTAAGATCCCTTATTTTGATGTTATGATGGCCGAACTTGATCCGAATTACGTAACCCTTGAACTTGATGTTTTCTGGGTAACAAAAGCAGGTCAGAACCCGGTGGATATCATTAACAAATATCCCGGCAGGTTTGAACTGTTCCATCTGAAGGATATGTATACAAAGCAGGAACCTTTCTTTACTACCGAGGGTGTTGACGATTTCGCACCCGTAGGTGAGGGATTAATTGATTTCAAGGCAATCATTGCCGCAAAGCAGACGGCTGGCATGAAGTACATGATCGTTGAACAGGACCGTACAAAGGACGGCGACTGCTTCGGTGCAATCCAGAAAAGCATTACGAATCTGACAACAAAAATTTTAGTGTGATCAGAAACCATTACCGGTAGGTAAAAACCAATAAAAGATTCATTTATTAAAAGCAGGTTACACATAACATAACCTGCTTTTATTTTTTATGAAAAAGGAATCAGTTTCTATATTTTATCGGCACAAAGATTATACAGATACAACAAATAGCATTTATTAATCTGTGAAAATCTGTTCAATCCGTGTCATCAGTGTGCTATTGAAAAATCATAATCCATTAAATCTCTCAGCAAGAGTATAATCATTAATCATTGAAACTATATTACAATATTCATTTTCGGTTTCAATAAGCCTCTCTTCAGTATCATATATCACCGAGATGAGGGCAAAATATTCGGTAATGGTTATCTCTCCTTCAAGCAATGCCTTCTCAGGTGCTGCAGTACTGCCTGAGGATTTCAGTATGTTCTTCAAATCGTTGATTGCTGATTTAAGAGATTCCATTACTGCATATTCCCTTTTTATCTCCGACTTAAGTTTTTCAATTGTTGAGTTCATCGAAGCCTCAGCCTGATAAACCCTTGCCCTTGCACTTTTCAGCTTACCCGAACTTGCCCATAGAGGTATTGAAATGCCTATAACCGGACCGGTATATGTTTCCGATGGCAAAATTTCTGAGGAATACCCGGCCATCAATTCGGGAAGGCCGGATGAGCGTCCGAGCGACATCTCACTGAAGCTGAGCTCATATTCCCTTACAGGAATGAGAAAGGCAGGATGTTTTAACAGCTTAATCTTTATCAGAGAATCAGGCTCGATGGTTAGATCTTCAGGATATTCGATTGCTTCAGGAAAGTTAATTTTGCCACCGGCGAGGTATAAAAGTTTTTGCTCAAGCGACTTTATCTCAGCCTCAATATTGCTCTTTCTCAATCTGACTGCCGACAGCTCAAGGGCAATTCTGTTATATTCGTTTATGGTAGTCTCACCCTCTTCAAGTTTTTTCTTCCATGCTTCCAGTAAAACTGAACAATCATTACTGCGTTTCTCGTAGAGTGCCAGAAGTCTTTTCCTGAAATGATAATCATATGCAGTTATTTCTGCTTCAAGCAGTATATTAAGTTTTCCGAGTTCGAATTCCTGTTCGGCAAGAGATATGGTATTCCGGCTTATATTTTTCATTGCCAGATATTTTGCAGGAAAATCAAATTTCTGGCTTACCGACCAGGTCTTCTTTGTTCCGGCAGTCGAACCGCTTCCAGGCATATAGCCAAATGAAGCTTCAGGTCCGGAAGGATATAGATTTGTCCGGGCTTCAGCCTTGCGGGCTTCAAGCATTTTACGGTATGCTATTATCTCAGGATTGTTCTCAGCAACCTCTCTGAGAAAGGAATTCAAATCCTGACCGGCTAACGGAATGCTGATTAATATAACTAAAAATTTCGTTATAGTTTTAACCGACATATTATTCTGATTTAGCATTTTCTTGTGAACTATTTTTTTCGGCAACAGAATAGACTGCAGGCACAACAAATAGATTTAGCAGTGTTGAACTCAGGAGTCCGCCCAGTATGACAACAGCCATAGGGCTTTGAATTTCGTTGCCGGCTTTATCACCTCCCAGAGCAAGGGGGATGAGGGCAAAGGCTGCTGTCAGGGCTGTCATGAGTATAGGGTTAAGACGGTCAGCAGAACCTCTTATAATCCTCTCCTTAATAGGTACACCTTCTTCTTTCAGGTGGGTGTATCTTGAAACAAGCAGTATCCCGTTGCGGGTTGCAATGCCAGTGAGGGTTATGAAACCAATGATGGCAGGAATGCTCACAACGCCTGAAGAGAGTTTTACAGCGAAGAAACCTCCTATCAATGCGAGGGGCAGGTTGAGAAGTATTATCAGCGCCAGTGATTTTTTTCTGAATTCATTGTAAAGTATCATAAAAACAGCAATCAATGCTGCAACTGAAGCCAGAAGAAGCCTTCGTGCAGCACGGGCTGCGTTTTCAAACTGCCCGCTGTACTCAATGCGGTAGCTTACAGGCAGTGTGATATTCTTTTCAATCCTGTTACGGATGTTCTTTGCTACTGTTCCCTGGTCACTACCCGAAACATTTACCGAGATGACTATTCTGCGTTGCACATTTTCCCTGTTGATGCTATACGGACCCGATGATGATTCAATTTCTGCAACCATAGTAAGAGGTATCTTCCTTCCATCATGTGTGTCGATGAGTGAGCTCTTTATGCCTTCAATAGATGCTCTTGTTTCGTCGTTGTATCTCACAACCATCGGGAAACGCTTCTCCTCCTCATATACCTCCGAAATCGTTTCACCTCCCAGCATACATCTGATAAAAGATGTAAACTTTCCTGCAGGTATACCATACATTGCAAGTAACTCGCGCCTTGGTTTGATCTTCAGCTGGGGTGTTTCAACCTGCTGTTCAACCGTTAGGTCTGCAATGCCTTTTATATCAGATATTTCATGCTTTATTTCCTGTGCAAGGTTGTATAGAACATTTAGATCATCTCCGAAAATTTTGATGGCAATGTTTGCCTTTGAACCCGAAAGCATGTTATCGATACGATGTGTTATCGGCTGTCCAACCTCCACGCTGGCACCTGGTAGTTTTGCAAGTCTGCTGCGAACATCAGCAAAGAAGTCGGCCCTGCTCCTTTTTCGCAGCTCAAAGGGAACATCAAGCTCAGAAAAATTCTCTCCGAAAGAGTGTTCTGCAAGTTCTGCCCTTCCTGTTTTGCGCGATACTGCTTTTACTTCGGGAATTCCCAGTAATATTTCTTCTGCCATTCGTCCAATTTTATCCGATTCCTCGATGGAAGTGCCTGGCATAAGTCCGATATTTACCGTAAGTGCTCCTTCATTGAAGGGCGGAAGAAAAGAGCTTCCGGAGGTGACAAGCATTATCACTGACACAGCAAGAAGTGTTGCTGCAGAGGCTATGATAATTCCGGGTCTCTTCAGTGCAGGCTCAAGCACTTTTTTATAGGCTGAGGTGAGATTTCTTTCTACCCATGCACCTCGGGCAAGCTTAAGCAATCTCTTTTCGTTAGTCAACAGATAGCTGCAAAGAACCGGAGTGACAGTAATGGCTATAACCATTGAGGCAAAAAGTGAAACAATAAATGCAATTCCAAGCGGCTTGAGCATTCTCCCTTCGAAGCCTTCCAGAAGAAAAAGAGGAAGAAATGTTACAATTATTACCGCTGTGGCATTTACAATAGATGACCTCATCTCAACCGATGCCCTGAGTATTACTCTAAGTGGATGCTCTTTTTCTGTACCGTGCTTCAGTGCGTTTAACCTCAGCTGTTTCCATGAATTCTCAACATCAATAATGGCATCATCCACAAGTGAACCGATGGCTATTGCCATACCTCCCAGACTCATTGTGTTGATGGTATAGCCCAGCAGCCTCAGTGTGAGGACCGACACAAGCAATGAAAAAGGGATTGCAAGAACCGAGATAAAGGTTGTGCGGAAGTTGAAAAGAAAAATGAAGAGAATCAGGATAACAAAAATACCTCCTTCGGTAAGTGCCTTCAATACATTGTTAATAGCAGTTTTTATAAAAGCAGCCTGGTTGTAAACCCCTGTGTGAATTACAATCTTGTTCCCTGCATTTTTTTGTATTTCATCTGTTACTCTGATTATTTCACCGGCAAGTTTTACTGAGTTTGCATGTGGTTGCCGTGTAACAGTAATAAGTACTGCATTGTGTCCATTGTATGAAGCCGTACCTATTTTTGGTGAAGAGCCTATGGTGACCTCAGCCACATTGCCGATTTTAACAGGCTGATTGTTAACCGTTTTAATGACACCTGCGGCAATGTCACCGGGATCACTGGTTCTGCCTATGCCTCTGACGATATATTTATTTCCGTGCTGGTTTATGAATCCTCCCGGACTGTTTTCATTTATGTTTCTGCATGCTTCCAGCAGTTCATCTATTGATACGTTGTAATAGTTCATTTTCAGGGGATCAGCAAGAATCTGATATTCTTTTTCATCGCCTCCTATAACATGCACCTGTGCCACGCCGGGAATGGACAGGAGTCTGGGTGTGATGCTCCATCCGGCAAAGGTACGCAGGTCCATGGGGTTCAGGGAGTCGGATGTAACTGCAATTATCATCATTTCGCCGAGCAGTGACGACTGCGGTGCCAGAACCGGTTTGCCGGCATCTGCAGGCAGCTGTTCCGATACCTGGTAAAGCCTCTCGGTGACAGTCTGCCTTGCCCTGTAAATATCAGTACCCCAGTCGAATTCGGCCCATACAATCGAAAAACCCATTGAAGAGTTGGACCTTACCCTCCTTATGCTGGTCGAACCGTTAATGGCAGTTTCAATAGGGAAAGTGATGAGTCTTTCGACTTCTTCAGGCGACATACCCTGAGCCTCGGTCATAATGACCACTGTTGGAGCTGTGAGTTCCGGAAAGATGTCAATGTCCATCGTCAGGGTTATCCATGTGCCAATGAGCAGCAGTAATAGTGTGCAGGCAAGAACTATCAGCCTGTTCCGCAGTGAAAAGTCAATAATTCTGTTAAGCATGGCACTGACTATTAATGATTATGCACATGAGCAGGAATGTTTCCTGACATCTGCTGGAGCTTTACCTGATATGCTTCATCTGCAACAAATACTTCACCGGCCGAAAGGCCTTCTGTTACTATGACTTTTTCCCCGTCATTGCCTGCTGTTGTGATATATCTTTTGATAAAGTCACCATCTTCATCTTTTAGAAATACGTAATATTTTCCGAACTCTTCCATGACTGATTTAAGGGGAACTGTTATTACATCATGTGTTTCTTCACCTCTGAGGAAAACTTCGGCAAAAGAGCCTTCAGGTACACCGGGGAGGAAGTCAATACTGAAAAAGAGTGGCAGGTAAAAGGAATCTTGGCCGGTACTTCTGCCGTAGGAAATTATTTTTCCGTGCAGCTCTTCCGTTTTATAGAGTTTTTCTGAACCGGCTGTTTTAAACCAGGCGCTTCTGACAGAAGCAACTTTATTCATTTTGTCGGGCGGTACAAGAGCTTTAAGAACCATACTCCGGGTGGTCTGTACCGAGGCAATAGCTTCACCCGGGCTTACTTTCTGCCCTTCAGAGATAAATACATCTCTTATGAAACCCTCATCTTCAGAAAGAATCAATCCTTCATTTTCTCTGAATACCATGCTCATATTGTCGTATTCCGCCAGCACTTTTTCATATTCATTTTTTGCTGTAAGAAATTGTTCCTGTGTAATGATTTTTTCAGGATAAAGTTTTTGTGCCCTTTCGAAGTTTGCTCTGGCTCTTTTGAGGTCGGACCTCAGTTGCTGAAATTTAAGGAAAGAATTTTCTCCCGTGAGATTACCGCCGGAAACAAAAAACAATATCTGCCCTTTGTTTACCTTCATTCCCGGATAAACAGCAGGTTGGGAAAACCTGATTATACCAGCAGACTTTGCAGTTATTGTGACAATATTGCCGCTTCCGGCAAGAACAACTCCTCCGGTTTTTATTATTTCAGAGAATGAGTCTTTTCTTACGGTGTCGAGTCTGACTGATGGGGCAGATTGCAGTGGTTGATGCGCTTCCGGGCTTTCATTAATATGAAGAGCATCTTCTTGGGTGTGGCTCTTTTCTGAATTACGGAAGCATGATGAATAAATAAATGACAAAACTATTAAAAAAAATATGACAGGTTTTTTCATTTTCATGATGATTAAAAAAATGAAACAATGAAGCAGTTATGCTGCCTTTTCAGTGAGTAAACAGATGAAAAATTATGAAAGGGGAGGTGCTCTCAGGTGATTTGAATCGTAACCCGGTGGGTTATAAAATAAATCACATCCGGGCAGGTGCACTATTTCGCTCCTGCAGAATATGTCAGCTGGGATAGATGCTGAATTATCAGGTAATCCGGCTTCTCCGAAGTTTTGTGGATGGCAGAATACAGGGGAGAAGTGGCATATTATAGTATTGTTTTCGCCTGCGCCTTTGAATTCAGTTTCGTGTGTGCAGCATTGTTCTGTGGTTATTGTTTTGTGGAAGAGGCTGTGGCAGTAAAAAGGCTGCTCGTCCTGATGGTGGTGAGGAATTATATTATGAAGAAATATCACCATCCACGCAAGCAGGATGCTGTAAGCTTTTAATTTTTTGTACCGGTTCAACACTTCATTAAAAATCATCCAAAGGTATAAAACTTATTCATAGAATCAAAGATGGTTACCTCAGATAGTTCCCGATACGCTTGGCTATCAGGATTTTAGCGGCGTTTATTCCCCAAAGGATTATCTTTATTAATATTCATTCCTCATCCCTCACTCCTCATTCCTTATTCCTCATTCCTCAACTACAGCTATTCGGAATTGCAGAACTTCACTTCTCATCCAGGGACTCACCCCCCGGCCCCCTGAGAGTGGGCAACCCTGTCTTGTCCTGAAATAGGTTGACAAAAATTATGAAAAATGTAAACTTAAAACAGGACAAAGATGAAAAGAGTAAACTATTACACGGACGAATTTAAGAAGAAAGTTGTTAATGAGGTTTTTAATGGGCTCATTAGCAAGGAAGAAGCCAGGCGGCTATATGGGATAAGAGGGAATTCGGCAGTTTTAAACTGGATGCGTAAATTTGGTGTATCAAAAACATTAAACGATATGCCAAAAAGGAAGTATGAAACAAAGGGAAAAAATCTGGAGGAATTAGAAGCTGAGAATCTCAGGTTGAAGGAGGAATTGGAAGAAGAGCGAATAAGGAACAGGGCGTTAAATATAATGATTGATATAGCTGAGAGGCAGTTTAATATTCCGATAAGAAAAAAACATGGAGCCAAACAGTCGAAGAAGTAGCCTGCACAGATAAAGGTTATGGTATTGATAATATCTGTGGATTGTTTGGCAAGACACGACAGGCATACTATAAACGGAAAGAATACAATTACAAGGAGAGGTTGAATGAGGATTTGATTCTTACAATAGTAAACCAGATTCGGGAGACACAAAAAAGGCTGGGAGGAAGGAAGATGTTAAAGATATTAAAAGAGGGAGTTCCTCAGCAGCTGCAGATTGGCAGGGATGCTTTTTTTAATCTTCTTCGTCGAGAGGGTTTACTGGTTCGCAGGCGCAAGTTTCGGGTCACAACAACGAACTCGTTTCACTGGCTACACAAGTATCCAAATTTGATAAAAGGACTTTCGCCGCAGAGGCCTAATCATGTTTGGGTGAGTGATATTACGTACATAAAGACATATAAAGGTTTTTTATATCTGTATCTTATTACTGATGCATATTCAAGAAAGATCATCGGATGGCAGTTATCAGACAATTTGGGGTCTGATAACGCCATCCTTGCTCTGTATATGGCAATAAGTCAGCTTTCAACAGCATGTAAGGAGATAATCCATCATTCTGATCGAGGTATACAGTATTGTAGTGTCAAATATGTTAAGGTATTGGAATCACATGGGATTAGAATCAGCATGACAGAGAATGGTGATCCTTATGAAAATGCGATTGCCGAAAGAGTGAATGGGATATTAAAGACTGAATGGCTTTATGATATGGATCTTAAAGATTATAGTGATGCATATAGAGCTATTGAACAGATAATTAATATTTACAACTCTGAAAGACCACACGCGAGTATAGAAATGCTCACGCCATCCCAGGCACATATGTATACAGGAAAGCTTCAAAGACTCTGGAAATCATACAAAAAAGAAGTTGATAATCAACAATATAATAATGAAACGAATTTAACAATGAGTCATCAAGAGATTAATGAAAACAAATTTGTAAACTTATATCAGGATTAAATTAAAAACTGTCAACTTTTTTTAGGACGAGACACCCCCCAACCCCCCTGGGAGGGGGGCAACCCCCCAACCCCCCTGGGAGGGGGGGCAACCCCCCAACCCCCCTATATTTGTGCCATTTGGCAATATATTTTAGAACAAGAGTTCTTTGACATATTTATTAAGTTTGATGATATGTTTTGTGGGATGAAGCGCAGGCGTAGCCGAAGCGTAATCCCACAAAACGATACCTTAAAAGTTACTACTTATGATAAAAAATTCTTCACTACAGAAGTGGGATCGTCTTAAGCAGAAGCAATTAGACACCCAGTTTGTTAACAAGCTTATTCAAGGCATGAACTGTTCACAGTTTGAAGCTATGGCCATTCTGAATGCTGTCTATGAGACCTATCAACCGTTTTTTGATAACTCAGGGGCGATGAAGCCCGGACAAGTTTTATTTGAAGTGGTATCGGTAGAGGATGGAGCTCAAAAGAAGCTTTCCGAATGCAAGATGGTCACCGTAGTTCTTACCCTTGATGCTGGAGAAGAAGATCTTCAGGTTAGGGAGCGACTTGGTGTTCAAGGACTACGCAGGCATCGTTTGCAAAGGATAGTAACTGAAGCATTCCAGCAGGGTGGACTTCTAACTGTTGAGGACATAGCCAACCGATTGCTTAACTGCGGTGAGCGAACTGTTTGTCGCGACATCAAAGCACTCAAAGATCAGGGTATTATTCTCCCGTTGCGATCAACAGTGCGTGATATGGGCAGATCCCTTACACATCGTGCATTGATTGTTAAGAAGTGGTTATTGGGTAAAGAATATACAGAGATAGCCCGGGCAACACATCACAGCATCGATGCAGTAGCAAACTACGTGGACAAGTTTAAACGAGTGGTCTGTCTGGCGAAAAATAACTATGAGATTAAAACCATAGCATTTTTAGTCAAAATATCTCCAGGCCTGGCCCAGGAGTATTACGACCTTTATAATTCAATTGAAGCCGTACCTCACAGGAATGAGGAATTGGATGATCTTATAAAAAAAAGTATCCAGAACGATTAAATCATCAAAAAGGAATGATACCAACAGCATCATCAATAAAACATTACAGATCTGCACATGACAGGTTCTTAAAGCCTGCTATTGTGAACTTTTTTGCACGCGAGTTCTCTGGTGTTTTTGGTCCTATTGTCAGAGAAAATATCGCCGATGCTCTTATTGATCTTTTTAACTCTCTTTGCCCTGAATCATCCAGATTAAAACCAGGCCAGATAGTCTGGAACGCTCTGGATAAAAGAACTCGAGCAGATAGTGAGAAACGGCGGTATAAACCTGTAATACTATCTCTGGTAACTGATGATGAAGTATCTATGTTTGAGAAAGGAGCTTCAATCTCGACCATACGAAAGAATGTAATGGCAAGAATGATAAGAGAAGCATATCAACAGGGAGCTGTGTTATCTACAAGAGATTTAAGCCTTCTGCTGGTATCAAGTTCATCTTATCTCTCTAGCTTAAGAATCGAATATGAACTGGAACATGAAACAATACTTCCTCATACCGGAGTCATTCATGATATGGGAACTACCTTAACTCATAAACGAATTATAATCTATAAGTATGTGGTTGAAAAGAAAGATCCTTCCATCATTGCGAAAGAAACAAACCACTCTCAACTTGCTGTTGATAAATACCTTAAAGACTTTAACAGAATAAAAACACTGGTAAAGGACAAGAAGGATATCAACTTCATTCATCATACAACAAATATTGCTAAACCAGTAATTAATCAGTATCTGCAAATTATTGACAAATATGTCAAAGAACTATAAATATTTTTTCAACCCCCTTGCAATGTCATTTGGCATTATCTGAGAGGGGGCAACCCCCAGACCCCCTGAGAGGGGGCTAGATTGCTACTGATCCCCAAAATATCAGGGGCTGTCTAAAAAGATGTTTATTGGGTAAGCATAATAAAGACATAAAAGCTAAAATATTGTAATTCAATATGTCCCCTCCCAGGGGATTCAGGGGTGAAAATGAAACCCGTAAACCCTTAAACCCTTAAACGCTGAACGCGAAACTCTGAACGCTGAACGCGGAACTCTGAACGCTGAACGCGGAACTCTGAACCCCGAACGCGGAACTTTGAACCCTGAACTCTGAACCCTGAACGCGGAACTCTGAACGCTGAACGCGGAACTTTTTTCATTCATCTATAAAATTCCTCCGTTCATTTACATTAATTATACATTCATCAAAAAAAATTGATAGGTATTGATTTTATTTTTAACTTAGATATAAAATTTATTAACGAATTATTATTTTCATTTAAGGTTGCCTGTCCCCGGATTTCTCAACTCCCGATCTCCAGAGTCATTCAGCCTGAGGAAATATAAGATAAAACTTGTAAACCTAAAAATTAAAAATACTTTTTAGAGTTTGCCTTCTTCCGGAAGAAATCGAAGCTACTCGGGTATGAAGCTGTATAATAATAAATCTTCCATTTGTGGGACTACAGGGGGCAAATCAAAGGGCAAATAAATCGAGTGTGAGTATACAATAAAATAATACAGTCATGAAAACAAGATTTATTTTCTCATTAATTCTTACCCTCCCGTTTCGCGGGACTTCGCTTCGCTTCGTGCGCTCTTCGTCTTACTTGAGTCAATAAAACAGGTAAATAACATAAATACAATAATCTGATAAAACCTAATAACAATGAAAACAAAGATTTTTCTTTCAGCAATTCTTACCCTGAGCCCTGTGCTCTGCGCTCTGAGCCAGATCCCGCAGGGATTTAATTACCAGGCCATCGCCCGCGATGCCTCCGGTAACCCCATTGTAAACACCGCCATGCCTGTGCGCATCACCATACAGAGTGAACAAACAGGCGGTACAATCTTCTGGCAGGAGTTGCACTCATCGGTAACAACCAACGATTTTGGCATGCTAACCCTTGTTGTGGGACAGGGTACCAGAGAGGCAGGTACTGCCGCAACTTTTGCCGATATTGACTGGAGTGTTACCCCGAAATACATCAAAACCGAAATAGATTACGGCGGATGGAAGGATATGGGGGTTAGCCCATTGTGGTCCGTACCATTTGCCATGCGGGCGAACTCCTCTGCAAGCGAAAAATGGCTGCAGGCCGGAGCCAATATTTATCACAACGCAGGAAAGGTAGGTATATGGACAAGTAATCCGCTGACAGCCCTTACCATAACAGAAAACAATAATACCGGAATAACCTATCCGCTTTATATCCAGAATGCCAGCGGTGACTGGACAGCCACGGAAAAAGGTGTAGGACTGAAGTTCGGAAGGTTGAATCCTACATCAGGACATGATTACGGAACCATTATGGGAACAATTGCAAGTAACAACGGTGGTGCAGGAAGACTTCAGTTCATTGGAGGAGGAGGAACCGTTCCTCATATGACAATTGATTACACCGGAAATGTGGGTATAGGCACAACATCACCTTCAGCAAAGCTTCATGTGAACGGAACAATTGCAGGTGATATGCTCCTTCTGGGCAGTGCCGTACAAACAACCTTGAGATTTACCAAAACTGATAATGAGGTTGATCAGAGAATTACTGAATTTATGTCATATGGAACAGGCTTCGTGGGCAGATTTGTCAATGATGCATATACCGCTGCAAGTCCATGGCTTACAGTTACCCGCAATCCTGGCACGTATACTGTAAACAGTGTGCTGATTTCAGCAGATAATTTTGGAGTCGGCACATCATTACCCACAGGCAGGGCCGAAATACAGGCTCCAGGAACGTGGCCCGATGATGTCCCCCTCTTCCAGGTTAAGAACAAACTCGGTGTTCCGGTACTCGCAGTATACAACAATGGTGTTAAGATACTTGTAGAGGATACTGATGGCAAGGGTGTGAAAGGAGGATTTGCTATTGGTGGTTTCGACCCTACCAAGGCGCCGGGTGCCGAGACAGTGAATCTGCTGACCGTCAGTCCCGACAGCGTAAGAATAAACATTGATAATAATCCGGCAAAAGCGGTCAAGGGCGGGTTTGCCATCGGAAGCTTTGATGCATCGAAAGCGGTTAATCCAAAAGCATTTATGAACGTCACACCCCAGGCCTCAGCAACCGGTCAATATAATACATTTCTTGGCTATCAGTCCGGTAATAGTACCCAATCCACAGGTATATACAATACTTTCATAGGCTACCAGGCAGGTTATAGCAATATAAGCGCTGACAATAACACATTTATTGGCTACCAGGCAGGTTTTTATTCAAAAGGGCCGCACAATACATATATCGGATTTAATGCCGGAAAAAGTGCCGCCGCGGGAAGCAGTTCAGCATGGAATATTTTCATAGGAGAAGGTTCAGGAATGAATAACAGTGGAGGATACGAGACATTTACATTATTTTTCCCATGGGGAGGCTCCACTACTGAATACAGATCCTGGGGAGGTAATAATGTAGCTATTGGTGCATATACCGGAGTTAACTTAACGGGCGATTTCCTGAACAAATCTTATGGCAACAGCAATGTGATGGTTGGTCATTTTTCCGGTTACAGCCTTGTGACTGGATATGCTAACACCATAATCGGCACTGATGCGGGCAAAAATCTGGTTTCAGGTCATCACAATGTTTTCCTTGGATACGGCGCAGGAGGTCAGGAGACCGGATCAAACAAATTATATATTGCCAACAGCAATACAACAACTCCTTTGATATACGGAGATTTTAATTTAGGAATCCTTACAGTCCATGGTTCTCAAACCATAAGTAGTCCGGTACCTGAACTTCTCCTTTATACACAATCAGGCGCAGCAGGAAGGAAATCAGCCGTGTATTTATACGGAACCTTTGGTCCGGGAGCAACAGATCTGACTGCAAGGAACTTCGCCACTATAGAGGTTGGCAGCACAAATACCGGCTGGACGGGAGCATATTTCCGGGTTCTGGGCCGTGTCAATGACGGAGCACCATTTGAAACTATGAAGATAAATACTTCCAACGGGGATTTTTATGTGTCGAGCGATGCTTACAAACCCGGTGGCGGATCGTGGCTAAACAGTTCTGATAGCAGGCTTAAGGATCTGGAAGGAGAGTTTACAGGTGGTTTAAATGAAATCCTGAATCTAAATCCATCATATTTCAGATACAAAAACGGAAATGCAAGAAATCACTCATCCGAAAAAGAATATATAGGCTTTGTGGCACAGGATGTGCAAAGATACCTTCCTGATGCAGTAAGCACAGGCGAAGACGGATACCTGAACCTCGATATGCACGTTATTAACGTGGCCCTGGTGAATGCAGTGAAGGAACAGCAGAAAATTATCGAATCACAGAAAGAAGAACTTGAATCCCTCAAAGAACGCCTTTCGGTACTTGAGGCGATGATGGGGAGGAAATAAGGGTTAACGGGTTGACTGGTTAACTGGTTGACTGGTTAACTGGTTGACTGGTTTATGGGTTAACTGGTTTATGGGGTTTTAGGGGTTAAGAAGTTTTTCACACAAAGACCACAAAGGACACAAAGGTTGCACATGGGTCAGTAGTTTTGAGCATCTATTTATGGTGTGCATGTAAGTATGCCGTAACTCTGCCTGCCATTTATTTTTTTGGTCATTTGCGCCTCGCGTTGCTCGGCGCGTCATTCAGTAGTCATTCAATTGTAATTCAATAGTTCCCGACACGTTTGGCTATCAGGATTTTAGCGGAGTTTATTCCCAAGAGGATCATCTTTATTAATACTCATCCCTCATGCCTCACTCCTCATTCCTCATTCCTCACTCCTAATCCCTCAACTCCAGCCCTTCCGAATTGCAGAACTTCACTTCTCATCCAGGGATTCACCCCCAGACCCCCTGAGAGGGGGCAACCCCCAGACCCCCTGAGAGGGGGATAGATTGCTACTGATCCCCAAAATATCAGGGGCTGTCTAAAAAGATGTTTATTGGGTAAGCATAATAAAGACATAAAAGCTAAAATATTGTAATTCAATATGTCCCCTCCCAGGGGATTCAGGGGTGAAAATAAAAAAGAGGCTTTTTAGACAGCCCCATATTTTAATTCGTAAATAAATATCATCAACCGTAAGGCTTAATATTTCTTTCAACTCATTCCTCATACCTCATTCCTCATACCTCATTCCTCATCCCTCAACTACAGCCTCTCCTGCCTTGCGGGACTTCGTTTCGTATATTTTGAGTATCACCATGTTGCCGGGATAAATTCCCTCACATCGGTAACAATCATGCCCGCTCTTCTGGCAGCCTCAATGCCAAGGTCACCATCTTCAAAGACCTGAATAAACCGTGGCTCGACATTCATTAATTCGGCACACTTCAGGAAAGTCTCAGGATGAGGCTTGTGGTTTTGGACATCATTGGCAGTTATAACAATATCAAAATATTTCTTCAGACCGGTTACCTCCAGCGTCCGTTCAACAGCATCGCGGTGACCACCTGTACCTATTGCCATCGGCAATTTCCCATAATACTTCTTTACAATTGCCACAACCGGCTCAATAGGTTTTATAAGATGCTGATTGCTGTAAAAATCTTCAAGCTTGACTTTTAAAATATCATCAATAGTTATACTGCTGTCGAGTTTGCAGGTCTTGATTATTTCTGATGCAATTATCCAGCCCGGCGACCCGGTATGCAATCGCAGAAATGAAGGATCAATATCAGCACCAAACTTCTCGCACGCTTTTTTCCATCCGGCAAAATGATACGGCATCGAATCAACAAGTGTTCCGTCCAGATCAAATATTATACCTTTTACTCCAGGCTTAATGTCAGGGTTCATCATCATAATTTAAAGCGCAAAAATAATAAAAGGCCCGGATAATCTCTCGAGCCATTAGTATTTAAGTTGTAAACAGGAATTTCAATTAAGTTGGCTGTTCCCGGAAAAATACCTCAAGTTCAGCACTGCCTTTCTCGATATTCATCTCCTTAATTACAACATTCCGGATATCGTAACCTGTTAGAACCGAAAGTTCCCTGAGTAAATCCTGCCTTGCTTCAGGCTTGAGCAAATTAAGATTTTTATACTGGATGATGAATGATGTAAGTGTCCTTTTTCGTGTGTAAAGTTCGAGCAACCATGCAATAATGATAATCAGGGAGTTAATTACAACAGCACCTATCACCGGAGGTGGTATATTTGCCTGTGAATTGATAACAGATACCCCAATAACCGCAAAAATGTAAGTCATGTCCTTAACCGTATAGTTTACGGTTCTGAAACGCAGAATGGCAAAAACAGCAAATAGCCCCAGTGCCAACCCAAGCTGTATATCAACTGTTTTCAACAGGGCACAAATCAGAAATATAACAACTCCTATCAGGTAAAATGAAAAAAGATATTCTTCTTTTTTCGAATGTTTGTAATAAATAAAATAGACCAGAATGGTAAGCACCAATAAATTAAATCCAAATCGAATGAGAATATTTGCCAGGGTTACTTCTGAAAGCAGTTTTTCTAACATATTGCATCATATTATAAGTTAAACTTTTTACAATCGTTAATCAGTTTATGTACTATCGTATTTTTCCTGTCAAAGTCATGATAGAAACTTTCGAGGTACATTATCATATCCTTTTTTGATTTTTCCCTAAGATAAGGGAATGAATTAATTACGTTGTAAAATTTTTCCTTTTTTTCAACAAACTCAGCCAGCGATTTTGTAAAGCTTTCTTCACTTCTGCAAAGTCCAAGATAAAGCCTTTCGCGGATAGATTTTATTGGTAAGCTTTCAAAAGGATGTGCATATTCAGCATTTACTATTCCTGAAAAATCAAAGTCGTAAGGAAGTATTGTTCCGAGATCCTTCGGACCCGTATGAGGCTGGCTGAAGACAATCACATTGTGCATCGCTGGAACCGACCAGTCGGTGTTACCGATCATGTAATTAAATATTGCAACCCTGTTCATCATCTCTTCCCTTATCATTCGCTGCGAGACTTTTGTTTTTACTTCAGTTGAACCCGTTCGTTTTTCAAACAGGGATACGGGCTCAATTACGAAACCAAATTGCGTAATGGGCTTCGCCTCAGGCTTTGCAGAATTGATATATTTTATTCGCAGAAGCCTTACCCTTAAGCTGTAATCGGTAAGTACATTATACAACTTGTAAACAAGATATTCCCTGAGAACATAATCCTCATAACCCGGCTTGCAGTATGGAACCAGTTTCAGTTTGTCAATGCCACTGAATTGTCCGCTGATTGTATCTTTCAGTCTGAAATTAAGATGTACAGGTGGAAAATCACAGAATGTGCGCCTGAACTCACCCCGTGCCCTCACTTTAATTTTCTGATAAATGGTATCCTGTTTATCAGAAAGATATGATATTACAGCATCAAAATATTCTGTATCAGATCTTTTTCTTTTGAATGTTGTTATGTCAAATCTCAGGGTAATGTCAAGAAGTTCATCACTTTCAAAGAGCTTCGTATCAACAGTTCTTGTGATATTGATATCCTGCAGCGGAGGAACTGAATCGGTCTGGCTTAATGCCTGAGAGACCTGGAGGAGGTAATATATTACTGCTGCAAAGAAAATCTTTTTCATTGCTATCGGACATTCAGTTTAAATATAATCAATTTTTTGAAGGAATATGTTTTCCTCCTTCCAAGTTTTTCAGGAAATAAAAACCTTTAGAAGAAACTCTTGCGTAAAATGTATAAAAGCCTTTTTTCTTACATGGCAAGTAGCTCTTTCACCTGTCTGTAAACGTTATCCGCAGTAAATCCGAATTTTTCGTCGAGCACTTTGTAAGGGGCTGAATATCCGAATGTCTCAAGTCCCCAAATCTTTCCTCTTTGCCCTGCCAGTCCCTGCAGAGTGACAGGTAAACCCGCTGTTAAACCGAATACCGGGGTGTTATCCGGAATAATTGATTTTCTGTACTCTGTGGTCTGTTTTTTGAAGAGTCCTTCGGAAGGAGCAGATACTATCCTCACTTTGATACCTTCATTTTTCAGCAGAGCAGCTCCGTCAACAAGGGTTGATACTTCCGAACCACATGCTACCAGGATGACATCTGGCTGGCCCTCACAGTCTTCCACAATATATGCTCCTTTGTACAGGCCGAGGGCGTCATTATATCTGTTACCTGAAGGGGAGGGGAGGTCTTTGATGTTTTGCCGTGAAAGAAGCAGTGCGGTGGGTGTGCGGCGGTTTTCCAGGGCAAGCTTCCACGCTACGGTTGTCTCGGTAGCATCGGCAGGTCTTAAGACAAGCATGCTATTTTCGCCGTGATGGTTTTTGAGGTGCTCCATCAACCTCAGCTGCGCTTCCTGTTCAACGGGCTGGTGGGTTGGCCCGTCTTCCCCAACGCGGAAGGCATCATGGGTCCAGATATATATAACCGGCAGACTCATGAGACATGCCAGACGCACCGCAGGTTTCATATAGTCGGAAAAGACAAGGAATGTGCCGCAAGCCGGGATGACTCCCCCGTGCAGTGCCATGCCGTTCATTACCGCAGCCATGGTCAGCTCCGATACGCCAGCATTAAGAAATGCACCTGAGAAATCACCCTTTGCAAATGGTTTTGTCTTTTTCAGAAAACCATCGGTCTTGTCAGAGTTTGAAAGGTCAGCCGATGCAACAATCATGTTTTCAACCTTTGTTGCCAGTACTTCAAGTACTGCTGCCGAAGCAGCTCTTGTTGCGATGTTTTCTTTCTGCTTTATCTGGCTGAAATCAATCTCAGGCACCTTTCCCGAATAGAAATCTTTTAGCTTTCTTGCAAGATCAGGATTTGCCTTTTCCCATTCTGCCATCTTCATTTTCCATTCACTCGCTTTTTCCCGTTTTCTTTCAAGCACTTTTCTGTAATAGTCTTTTACTTCATCGAAAATCTTAAATGGCTCATCAGGGTTTCCACCAAGATTAATCACTGATTTCTCAAACGAAGCGCCTGCTTCACTTACAGGCATGCCATGCGTCGACGTCTTTCTCTCAAAACTGTTACCATCTTTATCGAGCAGACCTTTACCCATAATGGTTTTACCTATGATGATAGTAGGCTTCTCTTTTTCGATTAATGCTGCATCGAGAGCTTTACGGATCTGATTATGGTTGTTGCCGTCAATTTGCAGAACGTTCCAGCCCCACGCACGGTACTTCATGGCTGTGTCTTCGGAGGTAACAGCTTTTGTTTCGGTTGAGAGCTGAATATCATTTGAGTCGTAAAACATAATGAGATTATGCAGCCCAAGATGCCCTGCCAGACGGCCTGCTCCCTGCGATATTTCTTCCTGTATTCCTCCATCAGATATAAATGTGAAAATTTTATGTGAGAAGAGTTCACCGAACCTGGCAGCAAGAAATCTTTCAGCTATTGCAGCACCAACGGCAATGGTGTGCCCCTGTCCAAGCGGACCGGAGGTGTTTTCAATCATCCTTTTACGGTCCAGTTCTGGATGCCCTGGCGTTGGACTACCCCACTGGCGGAAGTTTTTGATATCATCAATTGTAAAATGTCCTGTCAGGGTGAGTACTGAATAGAGCATCGGCGACATATGTCCTGGATCAAGGAAAAACCTGTCGCGGTTTATCCATTCGGGATCGTCGGGGTCGAAATTTAGATATTCCGAGAAAAGGATGTGGATAAAATCGGCTCCGCCCATAGCACCTCCTGGGTGACCCGATTTTGCCTTTTCAACCATTGCCATTGAAAGAATCCTGATGTTGTCGGCACAAAGCTTGCTTATGTCAGTCATGATGAATATGTTTTTAACCCGGGCAAAATTAAAACTATTTGGGAATGAAGAAATATATCTAAAACAAAAAAGAACGCAACCCAATTTTTAATTGCTTGCGTTCATGGCGATAAATGATAATTTGCGGAAACCTGATATTAATTGCTTACGGAATTACAGATATTTTCTGTCTTCTTCAGGTACCTCAAAATATTTTGAATAACGGTCGGCATCGGGTCCGACTTTTTCCTCAAGTTCTGAATTCCTTATTTTATATGTACATTTTTCGCCTGCTACATCGGAGAAGTAAATGTCATACTCCTTCTTATCTTCATCAACCATAATTATTCTGACCAGATGGTCATATTTCGCGCTGTTGAGCAACGAGTGGCAAATCGGACAGGTAAAAATATACTCTTCACCTTCCTTCAGCTGAAACGAAGGATGTGTGGTAACAGTATAGTTTCCGATTTCCGGGTTGAGAAACACAAGCCCTCTCTGGGAACTGTTCATTTTTTGTGCTGCCAGGACGATTGAAGTTTTTACGTTAAGGTGTCCCCTGCATGCTTTGCATAAATATTCAACTGCCATGGTGACCTCCTCTTTATTTAATTGTTTTATAATTATTTATCTGTTTGATAATATTCTTTGCTGATCTGGCAACAATATACGAAATTTTTTCACCAAAAGCAACACTCAGGGGCTGAATTCCCAGAATAAATACCTGGGCATTGAAAAATTCAGAAATCTTTTTAAGTGAGATATTATGTGTATTTGTAGTGAAATCTTTTATCTCGTCAAGTTTGAGCAGTTTAATGGTTCCCGGTTGTTCGCCCATATCGGCACAGTCAATGAGTACCAGAATGTCAGGTTGTAAGGAATTTATCTTTCCGATATAGTTTTCTATGCTCATCTCAACGGTAAGGGCTGAAATTTTTTCAGTTTCTCTTATTCTGCGACTGATATAAACTCCTGCACCGTCGTCGCTTTTAAGCAAATTGCCGATACCAACAAAAAGAATCTTTTTGCCGGGTTGCGACAGCAGTTTTTGCAGATCTGGAATCACTCCCTAAAGGTATTTTACCAGCACGAGTCTCAGGCAATTGGGACAGAGGATGTTAAACATATCTTTCCTTTTAAGGTGATCTTTCACCTCAACTTCAACATCCTCTCCTTCGGCAAGTTTCAGTTTTTCATTCAGAACATTAAGGTTTAAAACAGAAGCAAAGGCTTTTGGCCCAAGTTTCTTATGCAGAAACATCAGGTGTTCTTTTGTAGTGATAACAGCGCCGCAGTTTTTGCAGATGAGAAGTTCTTTTTCCTGGTATTCAACATTTTTTGAGCGGTCGAGTACAGCAAGATCAAATATTTTATCAGAAAGCTTTACACCTTTCTGCGTTATGCAGTGTTCTTCACATTGTCCGCAAAAAATACATTTTCCGTAGTCTCTTTTGATTATACGTACACCTTTTACAGTATCGTCGGTGAAGGTTATGGCATGTGGCGGACAAACGTTTGCGCACGTTTCGCATCCAACGCAGTTTTCGTTGTCAACTACCGGTTTCCCCCTGAATTTTTCGAAGGGAACATGCTCCACAGCAGGGAACTTTGTTGTGTATGCCGGCGAGAACAGTGAAACCAGCGCTTCTTTCAGTTCACGTATTTTTGGTTTCATTTTGAGGCACTTTTATAATCATCCTTAACACTCTTATCGCTCATTTTAACACCGAAATGATAGGTGCCGCGTATCAGTGCATGAGCAGCAACAGTAGCACTGAAGAACAGGAGGGGAATTGCAATAAGCCCCTTGATTCCTGCATCTGTAAATCCGAAATGAATAAACACACCCAGAAGGATGCTGCAACATCCGAGAGTGACGCATTTTGTGGCTGCCTGAAGCCTGTTGTACACATCAGGGAGTCTTATGAGCCCGATACAACCGAAAAAATTGAAAAGGACACCTATACTTATGATGATCATTGCAACCATAGTCATTCATTTAATTTTTTACCGCTAAGATATTTGGCAAGTGTTAACGTGCCGATAAAACTCAATATAATCCATGCAATACCGATATCCACAATAAACTTTTTGCCTGTAAGGATTGAGATTATGGCACATACGCCCACCACAAGTATTCCGAATATATCAATTGCAACCATCCTGTCGGGTATTGTCGGACCCCGGATGATCCGGTAAAGACAGACGCCACTCAGGGCAATCTGCACATACAACAATATTTCAAGCCAGGTGTTCATTCGGCAAATTTTTTAATATACTTTTCAAAAGCACCCATTATCATTTTTGTATAAACCTCCGGATCTTCAGAACGGATGTAGATCCAGTGTATATAGAAACAGTCGTCAATTATATCTACAGTCAATGTACCGGGTGTCATGGTAATTGAATTTGCAAGAAGGGTTTTGGCAAAGTCCGATTTCAGACTTGTTTTAACTTTCACAATACCCGGCCTTATTGGCATTTTAGGGTGAAGTACCCTGTAAGCCACATCGAGGTTGGCTTTTATGCAGGAGAAAATAAACCTGACAAGGTAAACCAGAAACCAGAACCACCGCTGTGGCTGAATAAATTTCACGACACCCGTAAAATAATATCTTGCAAAAATTATAGTGCAGAGCAAAGAAGCCACTGCTCCGACTATAAGGTTTGCCACTGTCAATTTGAAGGTTAACAGCAGCCAGAATACCAGACCCAGAATAAAAAATGCCACATATCTCATATCACATTCCTAATATTGGTGAAATGTACATTTGTGAATTCATCAAAATATCTATTGCCGGTTTAAGAACAATATCCCTCACCTGAGGCAATACAAGCAGACTGAGAAGAAGGCACAGAATACCAAGTGTCACCATGCTGGCGACCATAGGGAAGGGTACTTCTTTCGGACTTTTTTCATCTTTCTGTACCTCTTTGTTGTAGAATGCATACCTCTGGAACTTCATAAACGATGCAAGAGTGATTATACTGACAATAACTGCAATAAGTGCCAGCAGGTAAAATTTAGCCATTATTGCGGCTATGATGATGATCAGTTTACTGAAAAATCCATTGAATGGCGGGATACCTGAGATTGCCATCGATGCCACGAAAGAGGTTGATGAGGTAGCCGGCATAAACTGTGATAATCCGCCCATCTCCTGGAGATTACGTGTTCCGATCCTGTATTCGATGGCTCCAGCATTGAGGAAGAGAAGGCTCTTGAAGGCGGCATGGTTTATAAGATGAAACAGACCGCCTGCAATGGCAAGAGATGCAACCTCAGGCTTAGTGTTCCTTGCAACAAGAATCATACCTACTCCCACCGACATAACAACATATCCCATCTGGCTGATGCTGTGGTATGCAAGAAGCCTCTTGATATCCCACTGGCCTATTGCAAGGAAAACGCCTACAGCCATTGAGAGGGCACCGAGTGTGGTAATCAGTATTGCCACTTCTTCGCTGATAATGAACATATTAAAGAAAAGTCTGAGTATCACATAGATACCGGCAGCTTTTATCAGCACGCCCGAAAGCATTGCAGAAATTGGCGAGGGAGCTGATGAATGTGCGTCGGGTAACCATGCATGAAAAGGAATGATAGCTGCCTTCAGTCCAAAGCCACTCAGAAGAAGCATCTGCACAAGGAGATAATGGGTCTTTTCAGGGGCAGACCCGAGGGCAACCTTAATATCAGCAAGATTGAGTGTCTTAGCTTTCCAGTAGATGAATCCTATACCAAGCAGAATAAGCAGCGAAGCAAGTCCGCCAAGGACCTGATATTTGAACGTGGCTTCGAGCTGTTCCCTTTCGACGCCGAATGCCACAAGCGCATATGAAGATATTGCTGAAATTTCGAGGAAGACGTATATGTTGAACAGGTCGCCGCTGAGCACAACACCATTCATTCCTGCAACCATCAGGCAGAACAGGGCATAGAAATAATTTTCGGAGGTGTACTGGCTGATATAAGTAAATGAATAGAATACTGCCAGCAGTCCAATGGTGTTTATGATGCAAAGAAGGATGGCTGTCAGACTATCCATTACCATGTAGATGCCTATCGGAATACCGTTAATAGGTTCCCAGCCTCCGACCTTGTAAACCGAAACAGTGCCCGAAACTGTAACTATAGAATAATAGCTTATTATGGCAAGGAACAACAGGACAATGAGTCCGATATACCTGTTAAGGTTCTTTACAAATTTTCCGAAAATCATCGTCAGGAAAGCTCCTGCCAGCGGAACAGCAACAAATAATGGTATCAGCGGATTCATCTTTTATCCTCTTAGATTTTTTATTTCTCTGATATCCAGAGTTTTATATTTTCTGTATATTCTGATTATTACCGACATAAGCATTGCCGTGGTTGCAAGCCCTATCACAATTGCTGTAAGCACCATTGCCTGGGGTAGTGGATCCACATATCTGGCATCAGGGTTTGCAGGATCGACTATCGGTACAACGCCGTCGTGCACGTAGCCGATTAACGCAAGAAACAGAAAAACACTGAATTCCATTATCGAAAGTGAGATGACGATTTTCACCAGGTTTCTTCTGGTAACCACCCCGTAGAGTCCGACAAGGAATAATATGAAGCAAAGCAGGTAGACTACCATTTTGTTACCTCCTCTTTAAATATTAATAATGCAAGGAATATTGTCAGTATTGAGGCTGCGACCTCCATACCGACAAATATGTTGTACAGTGGTATTACTCCGGCGCTAACAAGTTCTCCAACTGTTCCGTGGGGCAGCCAGTTAAAGAAGAAAACCTTAATTCCGGTAATCATGCCTGCCAGTGCTATCATTAGGGCAAGCAGGATACCGAGGTTTTCGGTAATGGTCGAGCCGGTCTCCTCTCGGGTAAGATGCATAAAGTCACTTCCATAGGCAAGTATAAGTAGTATGAATGAGCCGGCCACGATTACCCCCCCGGCAAAACCACCTCCCGGAGTAAGATGCCCGTGAACAATTATGTAAATGCCGTAAAGAAATACTATTCCAGCAATCAGCTGGGTTGTTTTCTTTACTATCAGAGTCATTCCTTTCATCGATGTATAGTTTTGAATATCAAAAACCGGTTAACGAATTATAAATTTTAAAGTATCTTTTCTTTATTCAATGTTCTTTATTCATTTCTTTCCTCTGATTCTCAGTATCGTCAATGCTCCAAGCACTGCTGTTACAAGAACCGTTGCCTCGCCCAGGGTATCATATCCTCTGAAGTCGAAGATTACTCCAGTTACAAGGTTTGCACTGCCGGTCTTATCTGCTGCACCTTCGATATAGTGTTTTGCCATCCTCATGGAGCCTTCTCCGAATGGGTCGAGTGAACCTGTTGCTGCCTTCAGAAGGAAGAAGACAGAAACAATCAGCAGTAATGCTGTTGCTATGGCAACATAGTCGTGAGGATCGGGCTTAGTGAAGGGCTCCTGCCGTGTGCTGTCGAGTACTACAGCCACCATTATCACCAGAGTAATAGTCTCAACCACTATCTGAACTATTGCCAGGTCGGGTGCCCTCAGCAACAGAAAACATATCACCAGTCCGTATCCGACAATGCTGCAGGAAATGACCGCCGAGAGCAGGTCTTTTGCATGGATGGCAAACAGCGCCCCAAGTATCATTAAAACCAGAATAACCGAAAGAGCCAGTTCCATAATTGCCTTATTATATCATAATCAGTAACATAATCAGCAAACCAGCAATAACCCATATTGAATAAACCGACAGAACACCTGTATGAGCATTGCTTAACACATGACTGCACCACAGCACAGCTTTCTTCGACAGATCGTATATGTCGAACCATTTCTCCTGTGCCTTTCTGTAAATTGAAGAAAGGAATCTGAATTCCAGCAGCGTTTTGTAAAATTCAGGTGCGGGATAGGCAGTCTGTTCGTAAAACTTTTCGCCTCCGATAAAGCTGTCGGATGTTCTGAACTTCTTTATGCCGGTGGCAAGATAAATAAGTGCTCCCGCAACAATTGAAACCAGAACGAGCAGAGATACGAACCCGGAGTTCCAGAAGCCTGAAAACTCAAACTCACCTGTAACCGGCATAAGAAGATGAGGAACCACGAGCCTGGTGGCAAAAACACCGAAAATGATACAGAGAAGTGCTATAACTGTGAAAGGTATCCACATCGGGGCAGGTACTTCCTTTACACTCTCAAATTCAGGTTTCCGCCTTCCAAGGAATATTCCTCCAATGAATTTTATGAAACTTGCAAGGGTAAGTGCCGAACCCAGTACTGCAAGAACCAGCCATAGTACCCAGAGTTTCTGTGGAAGGCCATCTCCGCCGCCAAAGTCGATGATAGCCTGGTAAATCATCCATTTGGATGCGAAACCATTAAGTGGGGGAATACCCGAGATTGACATGGCGCATATAAGAGCAGCAAAAAACGTCAATGGCATTGCCTTTGAGAGCCCTCCTACGTCCTCCAGATCGTTTTTACCGGTGCGATGCTCAACGGCACCGGCTGAGAGGAAGAGTCCACTTTTATAAAGGGCATGGTTTACCATATGGAACAATCCTGCTGCAATCCCGATAAATGAGCCCAGACTTAATCCAAGAATCATGTATCCTACCTGCGAAACAGCATGATAGCCAAGTAGTTGTTTAAAGTTGTGTTGAATCAGTGCCATCATCACTGCCGTGATAATAGTTGCAACTCCTAGTGTAAGCAGCAGAAGAGTCATCCATTCACCCGGTATGAAGAGTCCGGTTACTATTCTTGCGAGAAAATATATTCCAAGGAGTTTATCGAGTGAGGCAGGGAGGTATGCTGATGATGATGCAGGAGCATCTTTAGCATAGTCGGGCACCCATGTGTGGAAGGGAAAGGCACCGGCTTTTGTAAAACTGCCGATAAGAAGGGCGAGAAATGCAGTGCAGCTCAGCGCCGTTCCTGTCGGAACCTGTATTTCACTCATGTTGATAAAGCCAGTCATCTTCCAGAGAATCGCTATACCAATAATCATTATACTGTCCGACGCTCCAATCAGTATTAATGTCTTCTTTGCTGTTGCCGAGCTCTCCTCATTGTTGCCCTGTATAAGTTTGTAAAGGGTAATACCCAGTATTCCCCAGAAAGTTAAGAAGATAAGCAGATTGTCAGAAAGTACGGCACCATATGAGCAGCCCAGCGTGAGCATGAAATATTCATAATAGTTTTTAATCCTCCCGCCTCTGACATAAACCAGCGAATAGAGCAGGATCAGAAATGTAAAGAGGCTGACAAACAGAATGATAAGTTTTGCCAGGTTGTCGCATCTGAAGGCAAAGAATGAGCTGATGCCGGGTGATAGTGAGGCTGGAATCAGTGAAGCCGGCAATAAAGCTTTGAGGTCCAGTTTTGCCTCATCAAAGTTGTAAATTTTGAATGCCAGCCAGAAGGTAAAGGCACTGATTAGCAGTGAGAAAATTCCCTTTGCCGTTTTTATTTTGTCGGGAACCAGGAAGAGAAGAATTCCTGCAACGACCGGGAGAACTATTATTGAAAAGTATTCGTTCATACTCTCATTTTAGTTTTGACATAATCTCACGGGTTTTTTCTGCTGAGGCTTTCAGTATCTCAGCCCCGTTCATAATTCTTTTACCAGTGCTGATGTCGTACGCAACCGCCATGCGTTCGGTACAGCAATAGCATGGATCAACAGCGGCAAGCGATATTGTGGCATCGGAAATGCTCTGACCGATGCATGATTTCTTGAAGGTGGCAATGTTGACATAGCTTGGTGCCCTTATTTTGTGGCGTGCCGGTGAATTTGAACCATCGGAGAAGACGCAGTGGAACACTTCTCCGCGTGGTGCTTCTGCACGCCCGGTGCCCATTCCTTCAGGAATGTTTTTTACTTTCACAGCTATATCACCTTCTTTTTCCTTAAGCAGGCCGTCGAGGCACTGCTCGATGATTGATATTGATTCATACATTTCGAGCAGCCTCACTTTTGCCTTTGCAAACACATCCCCTTCCTCGGCAGTAATGACTTTCCAGTTCACAAGTGGATAAGCGGCGTAAGGGTCATCTTTCCTCACATCTATTGCTACGCCCGATGCCCTTGCAGTAGGACCAACCGCACCATAATCGAGAATGTCTTCTTTTGTTAGTATTCCCACACCTTTCGTTCTGGCATGTATCACAGGATCATCCATTACCGCGCCGGTCAGCAGGTCGGTCTTCTTTTTTACCTCCGCCAGAACCTTGCGAATGGCAGGTATCTTTGCAGCCTCAATGTCCCTTCTTACACCTCCAACCTTGAACATTGCATAACTGTTGCGGTTACCTGTAATCATCTCAAAGAGGTCGAGTACCGGTTCGCGGTATTTCCATGCCCACATAAAAACCGTGTTGTACCCGAGGAAATGGCCTGCCAGCCCCACCCACAACAGGTGACTGTGAATGCGCTCCAGTTCCCCGATGATGCTCCTTATATACTTTGCACGGTCGGGCACTTCTATCCTGCATATTTCCTCCACAGCATTTGCAAAGGCAAAAGGATGCGACGTGGAACAGATGCCGCATATTCTTTCAACAAGGAAAAAGACCTGGTCGTATGTTTTTGATTCTGAGAGTTTTTCAATACCCCTGTGGTTATAACCTGTTTCCCATTTTATATCCTTTACTATCTCTCCCTCACAGTAAAGTTTGAAAAGCTCTGGCTCTTCCTGAAGGGGGTGATAAGGACCAATTGGTATGAGAAATTTCTTGCTCATTTCAGTTCTTTTTAAAATCTTTTCTGTAAGGATAAACTCCCTCAGCCCAGTTACCTTCTGATATCAGTTTTTCCTGATTGGGATGATTCAGAAAATCGATCCCGAACAGTTCATGCATCTCCCTTTCAATCCAGTTGGATGCGTTAAACATGTTTGATAACGATTCAATCTGCGGCTTTTCGTGGCTCAGAACAACGTGGATGTTTAGTACCAATCCGGTAGCATCTTTGCTGAAATGGTAATGAATTTCAAAGCCTCTTTTTGTATGAAGTGCAGTTGCAATAATAAACCTGCACCCAGCCTCCCTGTAGAGATAATCAGCCACCTTCAGCAATGCACCCGGGTTTATCGATACCACATACCGTTTTTCATTACGTCTAATTGTGTCCGTTATCTCCGGGCCAAATTTTTCTTTTAATCCTGTTATTATTTCTTCAGTGGTCATTTATGTTGTTTCTGGTTATTCAATTCATGCAGTTTATTCTAACCGTTATTTATCACGTTTAAACGGATTGCTACTGTTTACCAATTTCACCAGGCCTGCAATAATTGCTTCAGGTTTCGGAGGGCAGCCGGGTATATAGGCGTCGACAGGTATTATTTTGTCGACAGGTCCGGCAAACGTATTACCTTCGGCAAATATACCCCCTGTGCATCCGCATGCACCTATTGCCACCACAAGGATTGGTTTGGGGGCCTGGTTATAGATTTCAATCAAACGGTCCCTGTCGCGCATATTAATTGAACCGTTGACCAGCAGCACATCGGCATGTCTGATACTGCCAACGAGCAGATCATATCTCGGTGTAAGACAGTCGAGTATCTCTATGTCGCAGTTGTTACACGATGCACCGCCGAAATGGAACACCCAGAGTGACTTTTTAAAACAAAAACTTTTGAATCCCACGTATCTGTTTTTTAATATCCAAAATATGCAAGAACTATTGCCAGAATAGCAAGCAGGTTCATCCATACGAGGAAGAAACTTACTGCCTGTTTGATTTTCAGTCGTGGATTTGTGTTCCTGATGAGTGTCAGCAGGAGCACTATTCCCAATATTTTCAGAGCAGCCCATAAGATGCCGATTCCTTTCAGCACAAATCCGTTAAGCAGCAGGGCTGTAAGAAAAGCCGGAAGAATGAACAGCATTATGTATTTCGTCAGTTTTATCAGAGCATAAGGAGCTCCGGAATATTCAATGAATGTACCTTCGGTTATTTCCGTTTCAGCTTCTGCCATGTCAAAGGGTACGAGTCCCAGTTTTGCCTGTATGCAGAATATTGCAACGATGAACAGTATTACACCGGATACGCTTTCAATAAATGGCCGCGAGTTATGCTGTATTGTTATAATTGAATTAAGGTCGAAGTACTGGGAGGCTTTTATTATTACGCCTGCAATTACAAGCAGGAAAGTTGACTCATAGCTGAGTATCAGTTTCATCTCGCGTGAGCCTCCCACTGCTGCTAGTGGGTTACCTGAGGCGAGTGAGCCTATCACATATGAAAACGATGGTATTGTGAGCAGATAGAAGATGACGATGAGGTCACCCCTGAAGCCTGAGGAGATATTTAATAGTGGCAACAGGATCAGCACTGCAGCAGTTGTTGCTCCAAACACGGCAAAAACAGGTGCAAGAAGAAAGACAACAGGCGACCCCTGTTTCGGCAAAATTGTTTCCTTTACCAGCAGGAGTTTAAAGAAGTCGTAGAATGGCTGTAGTAGGGGAGGTCCTTTGCGGAACTGCACCCTGGCCGTGATTTTCCTGTCGAACCAGGAAAGTAAGGCTCCGACTACTGCTGAAAACAGCAGGCCGGGGAAGACAAGAAAATAAAACAGGTTAACTGCCATGTTTTTTATTTATCAGATTTGTAAATAAAATCTTTTATAAGTACTCTGTCGTTAAGCTTGAAAATGTTTTCCTCCGGCGACTCTTTCATATCTGTAAATACCACCGTTCCGGGCGGACAGGCAGCGATGAATTTTTCAATCTCATCGCTGTCGGTAAGGTCAAAATATAAGTCCTTGTTTCTGTGATGTTTGAAGAAATCAGTCATCATGGTGCCGAAGGGGCAGATGGTGACGCACGACTTGCACGAAACGCACAGGTTGATGTGCCGGTTAATGATACCATCTTCGTCTTTTTCGAGTGCATCGGCAGGACATGCGGCGATGCAGGGTGCATCCTCACATCTGCGGCATGAATACCTGAAAACGGCAAGTTCCCTTATCGTTTTCAGCCCGTTGCGGTTGGGAACAGGGTAAAAGACTGCTTCCGGCACCGGCAGGTCAGGTTGCATGGCCAGTGCTTCACGCAGTTTTATCATGTCAATAAGTATCCTTCGTGCCATTTCAGCTCCATATATGAGGTTGATCCTTAATTTCATCATAGGTAAAGACGGGCCCGTCTTTGCACACAAAATATTTGCCCATCATGCAATGACCGCATTTTCCGAGGCCACACGACATATTCTTTTCCATCGAAAGATAAATATCGTGTTCAGGATATCCCATTTCCAGCAGTTTAAGTGTGCTGAATTTCATCATGATGGGAGGCCCGCACACTACTGCAACAGAATTTTTTACATCCACCTTTACATCGTCTAACAGAACGGTTACCACGCCGACTTTTTCTGTCCATGTGCTGTCAGCCCTGTCGACAGTGCGTAATACTTCGAATTTTGGTATCTTCTTAAGTTCGGTTATATAAGGTTTGTAAATACATTCCTCCGGTGTTTTTGAACCGTAGCACAGGGTTACTTTTCTTAATTTGTCAGTAATCGCTGCCAGATTATACAGAAGTGAACGTATAGGAGCAAACCCGCACCCGCCTCCGACAACAAGTATTTCCTTATCATGAAATTTTTCAACCGGGTATCCTCTGCCGTATGGTCCCCTTATTCCCATCATAACTCCGGGCTTGAGGTTATGCATGTATTCAGTGACATATCCTGTTTTCATCACTGTCACTTCTATTTTATCCTTTATAAGAGGTGACGAAGATGGAGTGAAGGGTGCTTCGCCGATCCCATCAACCGAAAGCTCAATAAACTGCCCGGTTTTGAAGGAGAACTCTTCTTCAGGAATAAGAACAAAAGTCTTGATAGTCGGTGACTCAACTATTACGTCAACCAGTTTTGCCCTTATAGGTTTGTATATGTTTTTTTCAGCCGGCATAATCTGTTATTTAGCCAGTTCTATAAATAATTTGTTCTTATTAATCTTTCCTATGCATGCTTCAATGCAGCGGCCACAGCCTGTACAGGCGATGTGTTTGAACTTTTCAGGTTTCCAGACATACTTGCACATATATCTGTTTCTGAAACGCTCGTGCAGTTCTTTCAGCGGGTCTTCACCTCCGGCAGTCTTTTCAAATCCCGGATACTGGCATGCATCCATCTGTTTTACCTTGTGGAAGCCGGGTTTATCAATCAGCAGAAAACAGGTGCAGGTTGGACATATCGTTGTACAGGCTCCGCACGAAACACAGGTGGATGAGTGCTTTACCCATATTGCTTTTGAAGAAGATTTTACAAGTCGACCTGTTTCTTTATAGTCGGGAAGCTCTTTGTTTGTGCGGTTGAGGAGATCTTCAATCTCTCTGTGACGGTTTTCTATGCTGGAAATCAGACCTTTGTCGTTAAGAGGAGAAGCCTGAATGGTTTCAGTAACAAATGTTTTGCCCTTTTCTGATATAACCCTCAGTATAATCTGGTCCTTAATCAACGTAACAGCAAGATCGGCCCTCTGTTCACTCCATGGTTTTACTCCGTAAGAGGTGCAATGACAGTGCTCCTGTAAATCAAAGCAGTCGGTACTTATTATCAGGGTCTTCTGCCTGCGTTTTCTGTAAAATAAATCTTCAAAACTTTCATCAAGGTAGATTTCATCTAGAATGCCAAGCGCTTCCACATCACAGTTAGGTACACCCATTATTATTATGGGTTTTTCATCTTTCCCCGGAGAAGTTACATTTTCCTTAATAGGTGTGAAAAAGATTTTAAGCGGAGATGCCGGTTTTGGCTTGTTATATGAAACAAGAGGGATCAACGAAGGCGTGAGCACTTCATAATCCAGACTGAATTCATTTGGTACCGGAGCAAAAATATTATGGGATTCAAGCAGTTCTTCCAGCTTTTTATCCCACTCTTTTCTGTTAATGAAGTAATAATCCATTTATGTGATTTAGTTCACATATAAAAGTAAAAAATATGAAAATACATTCGAATAATTTTAATAAAAAAATTATGTGAAAAAAATCACAAAAAATATAAATATCTAAAAATCAATAAAAAATAAATTATTGTAAATTAAAAAAATTTTTTTAACTTGCATCAGGAATAATTTAATAGACATACTTAATGTGAAAAAATTCACAAAAACACTGATAAAGAACAGTCTCAGAAGGATATTTCTATACAGGGCATGTCTCAACAGATTAAAGATGATGGGGATGGAAAAGGTCTTTTCTTATACCCTCGCTATGGAAGCAGGAGTGTCGCCCGACCAGGTAAGAAAAGACTTCTCTGAATTCAATATTAAAGGAAACAAACGAGGAGGATATAATATAGATGAACTCCTCGAAAAGATGGAAAACATTTTTTATAAAAACAGGGAGCATAATATTGTGCTGGTAGGAATGGGTAATCTCGGTCTGGCACTTTCGAAATATAGCAGGTTTCTTCAAAGAAATATGAATATCGTTGCAACCTTCGATATCGACCCATTCAAACAGAAAGCCCGTACAGAAATACCCGTCTACGGAATGGACAGGCTTAAAGAAATAATACAACGCTTTAAGGTAAAGGTTGCCATAATCGCCGTTCCCGAAATATCAGCACAGCAGGTGTGCGACGACCTTGTAAAAGCGGGAGTAAAGGGAATAGTAAACTTTGCTCCAGTCCTGCTTAAGACACCTCCCAATGTAATTGTAAATAACGTTAACCTGTGCGATGAACTTGAAAGCGTTATCTATTACGTTCACCACCAGCTGAAGATTGAAGGACTCAAAAACATCGAACTATTATACGGGGATATGAAATAATGGTTAAGGGACTCGTACAGGGTGTCGGGTTCAGACCTTTTATCTACCGCCTTGCCAATTCCCTTAACCTTAAGGGAATGGTTGATAACAGGACTGATGGAGTACTGATTATTGTTGAAGGTCCTGAAGAAAAGATTACTGAATTCCATGAAAAAATAGTAAAACTTGCACCTCAGGCTTCTCAGATTAAATCCATCGAAATTAAGCATAGAGAACTTTCAGGCTTTGCTGATTTCCGGATAGCCCCAAGCATCAATGGTGGTGCCCAGATAACAGAAATAAGTCCTGATATAGCAGTTTGCTCCGAATGCCTTTCGGATATGGTCAATGACCCCTCACGTATCGATTATCCCTTTGTAAACTGCACCAACTGCGGTCCGAGGTTCACAATTATTGAGAGTCTGCCTTACGACAGGCAGACCACTTCAATGAAGTATTTCAGCATGTGTTCAAAGTGTGAGTCGGAATACCACAATATCATCGACAGGAGGTTTCATGCCCAGCCTGTTGCGTGCAATCGTTGTGGGCCGCAATATCTATATGAGGGTCCTGAGGGAAGAATAGAAAACATCAGTGATATTCTCTTAACAGTTGCAGATAGGATACACAGGGGCGAAACTGTCGCAGTGAAGGGACAGGGAGGATACCATCTTGTTTGTAATGCCCTTGACGCTGCAGCAGTAGTACAACTGAGGCAACGCAAACACCGCGACGCGAAACCTTTTGCAGTGATGTTCAGGGACACGGCAGCACTTCTGGATTTCTGCCATGCCAATAATAGAGAACTTGAGGAACTAACATCGTGGCGCAGGCCTGTGGTCATTCTGCGGCAGAAAAAAGAATTACCACCCGAGGTCAACAGTAACCTTGGCACAATAGGTGCTATACTTCCATATATGCCGTTTCATTATCTGCTGTTCAGACATCTTAATACTCCGGCAATAGTCTTTACAAGCGGAAATATCTCAGAAGAACCTGTGATAAAGGATGATGATGCTGCCCGGAAGATCCTTTTGCCCGTTGCCGGCGCACTCCTTTCATACAACAGGGAAATTGTAAACCGTGCCGATGATTCTGTGATACGTGTTGCAGCTGACAAACCCCGAATCATCAGGCGCTCAAGGGGATACGTCCCTTCACCTGTTGACCTCGATTTCAATGCTGAAGGCGTCCTTGCACTGGGCGCAGAGCAAAAAAACTGCTTCTGCATCGGGAAAGGAGAGCAGGCAATAATGAGCCAGCATATCGGCGACCTGAAAAACATGCCTGCTTATGAATTTTTCAGGGAATCAATAAATAGATTCCGTGCTATGTTCCTGTTTGAACCACAGATTATCGCATGCGACCTTCATCCCGATTACCTTTCGTCAGTGTACGCCAGAGAACTTCAAAAAGAATACAACATTCCTCTAATAAAAGTTCAGCACCATCATGCACATATTGCCTCATGCCTTGCAGAAAATCATCTAGATGAGAAAGTTATAGGCATCAGCTTCGATGGAACAGGCTACGGAACCGACGGAAATGTTTGGGGTGGAGAGTTTCTTGTGGCTGACATCAGAGAATTTGTCAGGTACACTCACTTTGACTATATACCCCTGCCGGGAGGAGATAAAGTGGCAGATGAGCCATGGCGAACAGCCTTTTCATATCTTTATAAATATTTTGGCAATAGTATTGATTACGAAAGAATTCCTGCCTTCAGGTCAATCGGAGTAAAAAAAATGGAAGTTGTAAGGGAAATGATAGATAAGAATATTAATACGCCTCTTAGCTCAGCTGCTGGCCGGCTCTTTGATGCTGTTTCTGCATTGCTCGGACTCTGCACGGTCTCTTCCTTCGACTCTGAAGCTCCAATGAGGCTGGAATCAGCCATAAAAGAAACAACAGATGATTATTTTCCTTTTGAAATGGCCGAAACCTTAAGTTTCGCCACTGCAATAAAAGCAATACTTGAAGAATCTGAAAAAAATGAATTATCGTATATTTCGGCAAAATTTCACAATACAGTTGCAAGAGCTTCACTTGAGGTGGCAAAAAAGATAAGAACAGAAATGTCAATTAATAAGGTGGTGCTTTCCGGAGGTGTTTTTCAGAATAAATATCTCCTCGAAAAAACTTCAGAACTCCTCTCAGAAGCAGGATTCGATGTCTTTACAAATATGCTCGTTCCTGCCAATGATGGTGGTATAGCTCTTGGACAGCTTGCAGTTGCATCAAAATTTAAATGATATGTGCCTGAGTCTTCCAGCAAAAGTTATTGAGGTTAACGGTGACATGGCTGATGTATCGGTTGGTGGTACAATATTTAAGGCAGGACTCCAGTTGCTCGACGATGTGAAACCAGGTGATTATGTACTCCTTCATGCAGGTTTTGCAATTCAGAAGATAAAAGAAGATGAAGCCAGGGAGATTCTTGGCCTGCTCGAAGAGATGGAAGAACAGGCTGATTAATTTTTTGTTATGAAGTATATTGACGAGTACCGTGATATCAGGTTGATAAGAGCACTGGAGAAAACGATCCGCAGGGAAGCCATTGGCTCATATATATTTATGGAGGTGTGTGGAGGGCACACTGCAGCTATTCACCGTTTCGGTATACCGTCACTCCTTCCGCCCAATGTCACACTTCTGTCGGGTCCAGGCTGCCCTGTGTGCGTGACACCCGTTTCTACAATTGACAGAACCATTGAACTGGCATCACAAAAAGATGTAATAATCACATCTTTCGGCGACCTGATAAGGGTACCCGGTTCTGTGTCTTCGCTTGAGAAAGAAAAAGCACATGGAGCTGATGTAAGAATTGTCTTTTCGGCTCTTGAAGCCCTCGAAATAGCCAGAGCCAGCAAAGGAAAGAAAGTGATTTTTTTGGGTATCGGCTTTGAAACCACAGCTCCTGGTACCGCTGCAGCAATAATAAAGGCTAAAGAATCAGGCATCAGAAATTTCTTCGTTCTGAGTGCACATAAAATCATGCCGCCAGCCATGGAGGCTATAATTTGTGACGGAACTGAAATAAACGGTTTTATCTGCCCTGGTCACGTATCAACAATTACGGGTTCAAAGGGCTTCAGATTTATTTCAGAAAAATACAATCTTGGATGTGTAATCTCAGGTTTTGAACCTGTTGATATAATGATGTCTGTTCTGATGCTGATAAAGCAGGTCAACAACCATAAATTTTTGACAGAGATTCAGTATTCAAGAGCTGTCACTGTGGAAGGCAATTTAAAGGCTCAGAAGATAATGGATGAGGTTTTTACACTTGCCAGCAACGAATGGAGGGGTCTTGGAACAATAGAGAGGAGCGGACTTAAGATAAATGATAAATATTCCGCACATGATGCCGAAAAGGTTTTTAGTTTGAAAGGTTTATCAGAAAATCTGCGGGAGAATACTTCATGTTTATGTGGTGAGGTTCTGAGAGGAAGAAAAAGACCTACAGACTGCAGGCTATTTGCTGGAGTGTGTACACCTGATAATCCGGTTGGTGCGTGTATGGTATCTGCAGAAGGTGCATGCAATGCATTTTATAAATACAGAAGGAATGGATGAATTTATCACACTGAATCACGGTAGCGGAGGTAGACTTACAGGAGAACTTATAAGGGAGATGTTTGCAACCCGCTTCGGTATGAATGAGCCTTTTACCGATTCGGCAATCGCAAATATAAAAGGCAGGGAAATGGCTTTCACTACCGATTCGTATGTGATAGAACCAATATTTTTTCCCGGTGGGAACATTGGAAAGCTGGCAGTATGTGGCACAGTAAATGACCTGGCAGTGGCAGGAGCCATACCTCTTTACCTCACAGCATCATTTATTATTGAGGAAGGATTTCCGGTTAAAGACCTGATTACGATAGTTGAATCGATGGCACAGGAAGCAAAGAATGCGGGTGTAAAAATAGTTGCTGGTGATACAAAGGTGGTGGAGAAGGGGAAGTGTGATAAAATTTTTATTACAACAACGGGTGCAGGTGTAATAAGAGATGGATGCAGCCATATCGGAACTGCTGTAAAAGTGAAGCCGGGCGACAGGCTGATAATCAACGGTCCGGTTGGTAACCATTCCATTGCCGTTATGGGAGCCAGAAAACAGCTTAGCTTCACTTCACAGGTGGTTTCTGACTGTGCCTCACTGAACCATCTCATAAACAGAGTGTTGGATACCAGATGTGAGGTTCATTTCATGCGTGACCTTACCCGAGGCGGACTGGCAACTGTGCTTAACGAACTTTCTGCAATGACGGGTATGGGGGTTGAGGTTGAGGAAGATAAGATCCCAGTGGATGAACCGGTAAAGGGATTGTGTGAGATGATGGGTTTCGACCCACTTTACCTGGCTAATGAAGGTAAGGTTCTTATTGTAGTGCCTCCGGAGGAGTGTGATAAAGTGATGGCTGCAATACGTTCGGAGCCATCAGGTGAAAAAGCTGAAGTAATAGGAATAATAACCGGAAATAAAAACAAAATGGTGATTGTGAAAACATTAACAGGAGGAACACGCATACTCGATATGCACTCGGGCATCCAGCTTCCAAGAATATGTTAGAGGAATAAGTTATGCATGAACTTGGAATAGCAGAAAACCTTGTTTCGATTGTGCTTGAAGTAGCAGGCAACGAGAAGCTTACTAAAGTCACGAAAGTAAATGTAAGCATCGGAGAGATGTCACAGGTTGTGCCCGACCTGCTGGAGACAGCTTTCCAGGTAACCGTGGCAGGTACTATTGCCGAAAATGCAGAACTTGAAATGGAAATCGTTCCAGTGAAACTGAAATGTATGGATTGCGATGCAGAATTTGAAATTCATGAAAACATCTTTGTTTGTGAAAACTGCGGCTCACAGCAGGTAGAAATAATTTCAGGTACAGAAATGTTTGTAAAAAGTATAGAAGGAGAGTGAATATGGAAATAAAGGTAATGAAGAATATCCTCGACCGTAACCAGAATAAGGCGAATGAAGTAAGGAAAATATTGAAGGAAAAAAATGTCAAAATGATAAACCTTATCAGTTCGCCCGGTGCCGGTAAAACGACGCTTCTCGAAAGGATTTGCGAAAGGTTATCAGGAGAGTTTCGCGTTGGAGTTATTGAGGGAGATGTCACCACCGACCGTGATGCACAGAGGCTGAAGAGGTTCGAAATTCCAATTGTGGTAATTAATACCGAAGGCGGATGCCACCTCGATTCACACAGTATTTATAAAGTTCTCGATTGCTTCAACCTTGATAATCTTGATGTTCTGTTTGTGGAAAATGTCGGAAATCTTGTATGCCCAACTGCTTTCGATCTGGGTGAGTCGTTCAGGCTTGCAGTTGTAAGTGTTCCCGAAGGCGATGACAAACCAGCAAAATACCCGATGCTCTTCAGACAGGCAAATGTAGTAGTTTTAAATAAGACCGACCTTTTGCACCATACGAATTTCAGCCTTAAGAATTTTACTTACGATCTCAGAAAAATAAACCCTTCAGTTCCCCTTTTCAGAATTTCATGTACAGAAGGAGATGGCCTTGAGGAGTTTATGAATTGGCTCAGTAAACATTTAAAACCATAATCCAATTCCCGCAAACCCGTTAACCCGTTAACCCGCAAACCCGTTAACCCGTCAACCAGCAAACCAGTTAACCAGTTAACCAGTCAACCAGTTAACTTTTGTTAATTTTTTCACAATTTTTAAAAATTATGACAATTGTAAGTTTTTTTTAAAACACAGATGTGTTACTTTTGCATCTTCTTTGAAATCTATAAGGAACTAAAAGGATAAACAAAAAACTTACAGTAATGTATAATGTCGGAAATCTGGTTAAAGAACTCGCAGAGAAGCATGGAAGGCGCAGAGACAGCCTGATTCCAATTTTGCAGGGTATTGTGGAAAAACACAATTACCTTACGGATGAAGCCATGGTTGAGGTGGCAAAAGAACTTGATATATCTGCCGCCGAAGTTTACGGTACAGCATCTTTTTACTCTTTCCTCGATACCGAACCGAGAGGAAAGTATGTAATAAGGGTCTGTAAAACTATTACCTGCATGATGAAGGGGAAAAATGATATCCTTCAGACACTCGAAGACATGCTGAAGATTAAGATTGGAGAGACTACACCTGACAGGATGTTCACCCTTCTTGAAACAAACTGCATCGGTTGGTGTCATAAGGCTCCGGCAATGCTTATTAACGAGATACCTTATACTGAGCTCACACCAGAAAAGGTTGTTGAGATACTGAAGAGCTACATGAAAAAATAATTAAATAATTCAGAGTCATGGCAGAGACAGGTTTAAATAAAGTTGATCTCATATTTGAGCAGGTTAATCCGAAGGACGTGCTCAAAAAAGCATATGAAATGACCAGTGAGGAGATAATAAAGGAGATACTCGAATCTGGTTTGAAAGGAAGGGGAGGAGCCGGTTTCCCGACTGGTTTGAAATGGAAGTATACGGCAGCAGAAAAAGACCCTGAAAAATATGTGGTATGTAATGCTGATGAGGGTGAACCAGGTACATTCAAAGACAGGGAAATACTCGACAGGGTGGCTTACAAGGTTTACTGCGGAATGGCTATTGCAGGTCTTGCAATAGGTGCAAAGCAGGGATACGTCTACCTGAGGGGTGAATATAAATTCCTTCTTCCGAAACTTCTGAAAGAGCTCGAATCATTCCATAAAATCCTTGCTGAGACAGGTTACGATTTCAGAATTACTTACAGATTGGGCAGCGGGGCATATATATGCGGTGAGGAGAGTGCTCTGTTTGAGTCAATTCAGGGTGAAAGAGGTGAACCGAGGAACAAGCCGCCATACCCGACAGTTTCAGGTCTTTTCTTTAAACCCACTGTTATAAACAATGTCGAAACCCTTGTAACAGCAATGATGATAATTCATCATGGTGCTGAAGCGTACAGGAAATTAGGTACCAAGGATTCGAGAGGTTCAAAAGTGTTTTCGGTTTCGGGCGACACCCCTATACCGGGCATTTATGAACTGGAGCTCGGAATGACAGTTCAGCAGTTTGTTAACGAATTCGGTGATGGCGATACAAAAGCTGTGCAGGTTGGAGGTGCATCGGGTTTCTGCGTACCAAGGAAGAGATTTGCCGATACAATCATCGGTTTTGAAGGAGTGCCCACAGGTGGTTCGATGAAGCTTTTTAACAGCTCACGCTCGATGTACAATGTACTGCATAATTATCTGGAATTCTTCACCGAAGAGTCATGCGGTCAGTGTACTCCATGCCGCGTTGGATGCCAGCAGTTGCTGAAGGGTATCGAGAAAGTAAAGAAAGGAGAAGTCAAGTCATCATACCTTAACGAGCTGATGAAATTAGCCGATACAATGAAACTTGCTTCTAAATGCGGACTCGGCCAGTCGGTCGGTAATGCATTCAAAACCATAGTGGAAAATTTCAGGGAAGAAATTATTTATTAATCTTTTAAACTGGGAAAATATGGTTAACCTTACTATAAACGGACAGAAAGTATCTGTTGAGCCTGGAACGACAGTTCTGGAAGCTGCAAAGAAATTGAATATAAATATACCTACACTTTGCAACCACCCCGACCTTTGTGTTGCGGGTAATTGCAGAGTTTGTGTGGTTGAACAGGAAGGGGCAAGAACACTAATTGCCTCGTGTGCCACACCTGTTTCGGAAGGGATGAAGATACAGACCAATAGCCTCAAGGTGAGGAATGCGCGCAAGCATATTGTTGAGCTTCTGCTGTCGGAGCACAGGAGCGACTGCACCAAGTGTTACAAGAACCAGAAATGCGAACTTCAGGCTCTGGCCAACGAATTTGCATTCGGTGAGTCAATCTTTCTCGACCTTGTCGAGGATCATCCCTACACTATCGACAGGTCGTCACCTTCGTTTATTAAAGACGACAGCAAGTGCATCCGTTGCCAGCGCTGTGTGAGAACATGTTCTGAACTGCAGTTTATATCTGCTGTTGCAGTGGCAAACAAGGGAAAGCATCAGAAAATCTCTTCGTTTCACGATAAGCCGATGAGTCATGTGGTTTGCACCAACTGCGGTCAGTGTGTTAACCGTTGTCCGACCGGTGCTCTTGTCGAAAAGACATATATAGATTATGTATGGGATGCAATATACGACCCGGAAAAGCATGTTGTTGTGCAGACTGCTCCGGCAGTGAGGGTGGCTCTTGGCGAAGACCTTGGCTATGATCCGGGCGAAAGGGTTACCGGTAAGCTGATTACAGCACTGCGTCAGCTCGGATTCGACTCGGTTCTCGACACTGACTTTACAGCCGACCTTACAATCATGGAAGAAGGAACCGAATTGCTTACAAGACTCAAAAAGATACTGGTTGAAGGAGACAAAAAGACAAAGCTTCCGATGTTTACATCCTGTTCACCGGGATGGATCAAGTTTATCGAGCATAAATATCCAGAGTTTCTGCCAAACCTCTCTACATGCAAGTCGCCGCAGCAGATGTTTGGTGCGCTGGTTAAGACATATTATGCGCAGAAGAGGAAATTAGATCCGGCAAAGGTTGTGTCAGTGTCGATAATGCCGTGCACAGCCAAGAAATATGAAGCCGACAGGCCTGAGATGAGAGCAAGCGGCTACAAAGATGTGGACTATGTTCTTACAACCCGCGAGCTGGCTATCATGATCAAGCAGGCAGGTATTGATTTCAGGGCACTCGAGCCGTCTCACTATGATTCAATAATGGGTGAGTCAACCGGTGCTGCCGTTATATTCGGTGCTACCGGCGGTGTTATGGAGGCTGCTCTGCGTACTGCATACGAAATAGTAACCGGACGTGAAGTGCCGTTTAAGAATCTTAATATCACACCGGTAAGAGGACTTGAAGGTGTGAAGGAAGCTTCAGTAAAGATTGAAGGCTGCCTTAATGAATGGAAGTTTCTCGAAGGTATTGAACTGAGGGTTGCTGTGGCACACGGATTGGCCAATGCCAACAGGTTGATGAGGAAGCTGCGCAAGGGAGAAGCCGATTATCATTTCATAGAGATAATGGCATGTCCGGGTGGCTGCATCGGTGGTGGAGGACAGCCGATACCGACAAACGAAGAGATAAGGAAGAAACGTGTTGCAGCAATATATGAAGAGGATGAACATATGATTTTCAGAAAGTCGCATGAGAATCCTGAAATCATAGGAGTATATAAGGAATTCCTTGGCAAGCCCAACAGCCACAAGGCACACGAGCTGCTGCATACACACTATACGGAGAGGGAGAGTTACTGAAATACTTCATCACCTTTATCCCCCTCTCCAAGAGGGGAGGGGGATAAATTATTTTATTCTCTCTGCCACCCACGCAATATTCTCTCCTAAAGTTTTCATTGTGCGGATTCCTTCATCATCTTTCAGCACTTCGCCTTTTTCCCTGCCAACACCTATGTTCCAGTAAGAAGAGCCAGGGATGATCATCTCGTTTATCAAAAAGAAATGATTTATGCTGTCGAAAGCGTGGATGGCGCCGGCGCGTCTAACCGATACCACTGCCGCTCCTATTTTCCTCTTAAGCGGTGAACCCATACCCCTGAGCGCATACCCGGCAACATCAATCAAAGCCTTTGTCTCGGATGTTATATCGGAAAAATAAACCGGTGAACCTATAATAATCACATCCGCACCGAGCATCTTTTCAATACACTCATTTAAAAAATCATTTTCCTGGTGGCAGCGACCATCCTTCTTCTGCCTGCACTTCATACATGCAATACAGCCTTTTACCTTCTTCCCACCCACCTGAACAAGCTCAGTATCGAAACCCTTTTGATCCAGAACATTCAACACCTCCCTGAGAAGAATCTCAGTGTTACCTCCCTTGCGCGGACTGCCGTTAAATGCAACTGCTTTCATATATATAGCCATTAATTTGCTTACTGCTCTTCATCTTTCTTCTCGGGTAATGAATACAAGTCTTCGACCTTTATTTTATTATCAGGCTCCTGAGAATAATTTTCTGCTTCAAAAATATCTTCCCTTGCTCTGGCATTGAAATAAAGTATAAAAGCAAAAACAGGAAATATTGGAATAAGCAAAGCACTCGATATGGCAGACAGAGTTAACAATACAGGATTTGTTGCTGTATCAACAACCGATGATACATCCTGGGGATTCATAATGGCTTTAATAAATGAACCGGTAAAGGGAATCATTATAATTCCGGAAAGGACAACAGAAATAACAATATAAATCAGAATTACCACGGCACTCCATCCCAGGTTTGCCCAGAAATTTCGGTGCGACAGCTTGATAGTTCTTGCCATTACAATGCCGATATTATCTCCTTCGCACATCATCACCGGGAGAATAAAGAAGGAAATCATAAGAAGATAAAGGAGTGCAAACAGAACCCCGATAAAGAGAGCCAGTAAGCCAAGAACAAGCACAAATGACCCCACGAAAGAAAATATTATTATAATAATAAGGTATGGAATTATATACCTGAGAGACCTCCAGAAACTGCTGAACACATTTACTGATGAATCGAGGGGTTTGTTAAGGACAAAATAGCTGAGCACCACATTAAAATAGAGACTTAACACAAGAATACCAGCAAATGGCAGAATGTTGGATCTTACATAATCAACCATCTCGTCAGGGTCGGTGATAGAAAGTATTTTGTTAAAATCGAAAAGAAGGATGGCATATTGTGAGATCAGTGAGATTATCAGAGCAATAAAAAAGAGTCCCAAAAAATGTTTCTTTAAGAAATTCCAGAGCGACGACATTGCAGAGTCGAGGTCATGTTTTCTATAGAGCGGATGGCTTTTGATTTTGTCCATTTCAATTCATTTACATGATTATCGAAGCTCAAAAATATGAATTCTTAAAATAACTATATTAAGCTATGGGTAAGTTATAATATGGTCACCAGTCAGGCAAGACTTTTATCTTTTCATCTGTGTCTCACACGGGCATGGAACTGCTTTAACTTTTCTGTGCCTGTTTGTTGTTGCACAGCTTATTGAAAACAGCAGTATGATGATCAGTAATATTTTAGAAATATTCAGAATAATATTTGTTTTTCTGGCTCTTGTCATTGGTTCAGAGCAAATTCGGGTTTACAGATTGCAAATATATGAATTAATAGTCTCTCTCAATCATTCCTGCTGCTACTGTTTCGTTGGTAAATTCGTCAATAAGGATGAATGAGCCGGTAACATTGTTTTTACGGTAGGGATCATAAAAGATAGTCTGTGATGCTTTGATTACTACTTCAGCAATATCATTCATTCTGACGTTATTTTCGGAATAGTTTCTTTTCAGAGTATTTATATCCAGTATATAATTTACAGATTTGACTATACATAAGGTTTCGTTTGTATGATTTCTCAGGATATATTTCCGGCCTGTCTGAAGGTTTACTTCGTTGAACCAGCAAATTGTGGCTGTTAACTCAGAGCTGTCACGTGGTATATCATCTGCACTGCAAATCAGATTGCCTCTGCCGATGTCAATATCATCTTCAAGTGTTATTGTAACAGAATCTCCATCGTATGCTTCGGTTAATGAATTATTAAATATATTAATTGATTTGATTTTTGACCTCAGCCGGTAAGGCAATATAATTATTTCATCGCCTGTTTTTACAACACCTCCTGAAATTCTTCCCGCATATCCTCTGAAATCATGGAAATCATCGCTATGGGGCCGGATGACTGTTTGCACTGGGAGTCTGAATCTTTCGTTTGGATTCTTATTAACAGGTATCTCAATGTTTTCGAGAAGCTGAATGAGTGTTTGACCCTTAAACCATGGCATATTTTCAGAGGGATGGACCACGTTATCGCCGTATTTTGCGCTAATGGGAATAAAATACACATTTTCAGCTGAAAGCTTTTTTGCAATTTCTGTCAGGCTTGTTTTAACTGAGTTGAATGCTGATTCGCTGTAATTAACAAGGTCCATTTTGTTTATGCAGAATATTATATAGCGGATATCGAGGAGGGAAGCAATAAATGTGTGTCGAAGTGTTTGTTCGAGTACTCCCGTGCGGGCATCAACAAGAATGACGGCAAGGTCGGCTGTACTTGCACCTGTGACCATATTTCTTGTGTATTGTGTATGTCCTGGAGTGTCAGCTATAATGAATTTTCTTGAAGGTGTTGCGAAGTATCGGTAAGCCACGTCGATTGTTATACCCTGTTCTCGTTCGGCTCTCAGTCCATCAGTAAGTAATGAAAGGTCTATTTCCTGTCTTCCGAGTCTTTTACTTGATTCTGAAATATGTTGAAACTGGTCTTCGAAAATAGATTTTGTATCATATAGCAATCTTCCTATTAGGGTGCTTTTGCCGTCGTCGACGCTGCCTGCTGTTGTAAATCTTATGAGGTTTTTGAATCCAGGTTGGTTGTTGTGCATTTTAAGGTTAGTCATTTTTATTGCATATATATGATTTAGAAAAATTATTATATGAAAAAAATTATTATTTGATAAAATTTATCATTTAGAATTTTTTATTACTTAAAAAGTTTTACCATTTGATAAAAGTTTTTATTTGATAATTTATCCTGGCTAAAAATACCCTTCCTTCTTCCTGTCTTCCATTGCAGCTTCAGACCTCTTATCATCATACCTGCCACCCCTCTCCGTAACCCTCGTAATTGCTACTTCTTCAAGTATCTCCTTCACTGTGCTTGCCTTGGAAATTACCAGGCCAGTACATGTTATATCCCCAACTGTCCTGCACCTCACATCTGCTTCAAATACTTCCTCCTCAGGCTTGAGTTTCATAAATGGAGCCCACGCTAAATAAACCCCGTTACGGAAAAATATTTTACGACGATGTGAGAAATATATAGAAGGTAATTCAATATTCTCCTTTAGAATATAGAGCCATACATCAAGTTCTGTCCAGTTACTTATTGGAAAAACCCTGAAATGTTCACCCTGATTCTTTTTGCCGTTAAAGATGTACCACAATTCCGGCCGTTGATTCCTGGGATCCCATTGTCCAAACTCGTTTCTGTGAGAGAAGAAACGTTCCTTGGCCCTGGCTTTCTCTTCATCCCTTCTTCCTCCTCCTATCGCTGCATCTATACCCAGTTCTTCTAAAGCATCTAGAAGCGTAACCGATTGTGCTCTGTTGCGGCTGGCATTTATTCCCTGCTCTTCCTTAACTCGCCCTTTATCAATTGAATCCTGGACATACCTTATTATTAACTCTATACCAAACTTGCTTGCAAGATTATCCCGGAAATCGAGCGTTTCCTGAAAATTATGCCCTGTATCAATATGCAACAGGCTGAATGGCATCTTTGCCGGCCAGAAAGCCTTTCGTGCTAGATGTACAAGAACAATTGAATCTTTTCCACCCGAAAACAGAATCACTTTCTTTTCAAACTGAGCTGCTGTTTCACGTATTACATAAATAGCTTCGTTTTCGAGTTCTTTTAAATGAGAGTCGTTTATTTTCATATCTCTGGCGCCTTATTTTGTTATGTGTATTCCGCATTCTTTATCGCCTCCTTTTTCCCACCACCAGCGTCCCGCCCTGAAATCTTCTCCCGGTGCAACAGCCCTTGTACACGGCTGGCAGCCAATACTCACAAATCCCCTATCGTGAAGAGAATTATATGGAATACCATTTTTTCTTATATAATCCATAGTTTTTTCATAACTCCATTCAAATAAAGGATAGAATTTGAAAATCTTTCTGGCTCCATCAAATTCGAGCCTTTCCATTTCGCTACGACTAGCCGATTGATCAGCCCTGATTCCTGAAATCCAGCAACTCTTGCCTTCAAGTGCCCTTGCAAGAGGCCTGGATTTCCTGATATTGCAACATTCAAGCCGGTCTTCAATTGAATAATAAAAACTGAATGGACCCTTTTCTGACATCATCTTTTCAACGTCATTACTGTCAGGAAAATATACTTTGATGTTTAATTTGTATTTTTTAGCTGTCTCATTGAAAACATGATATGTCTCAGGAAAGAGCCGCCCGGTGTCAAGGGTGATTATTTCAACCTCACAACCGGTTTCAGATATCATATGAGTAATGACCTGATCCTCTATTCCAAAACTTGTAGTAAAAACAACTTTGCCCGGAAAAAATGAGCAAATCTTTTTGATAGCTTTTTCCTCAGACAAGCCCTCCAGGTTCTTCCTCAACTCTTTCAATTCCATATTTCACGTCTTAATTTAATTGTCCATCGTTTAATCCTGAAATTATTTATCCTTAACCAGAATCGTTCATGCAGATAATAAAGAATTGTTTTGCTGATTACCTCAATACCCCCTATTGAAATTGCAATTTTTATTTTGCCTGTCATTATAAAACTGATCAGCATTGTATCAAGTGTTCCAACTATCCTCCATGAGACTGCTTTTAGAGCACTCTTAACTGGTTTGTCTACTTTCTGCCCAGCCGGTTTTTTACTTTTCTTATTTGCAAACTTTTTTCTTAATAGCAGGTCTAACATTATTTCAGGCTTTAATCAAAAATATTTCAAATCAAATTAATATAAATCAGTATAATGACCCGTTTGTATGTAAGTAATATTGCGAATATGGAATAAGTATTTTCAATTATTTTATTAGTAAGCATAAATGAAGCGAGTAAGTTTTACTTTATTAAAAATGAAACTTGCATCCAGTGGTTTAAAATCAATTTTATATCTTTGAGCCGCGTTTTCAGAAGGAAAATGCAGAATTAATACACGCTCTTTGAAAAGTAATAAAGAAAGTGTCGGGATGCTCCCGATTCGCAGTGGTTTATCGGGATGGTCGAATGAGGCTTAAATTAAATAATAAGTTATTATGGAGAGATGCCAGAGTGGTCGAATGGGGCGGTCTCGAAAACCGTTGTCCCGAGTAATCGGGACCGGGGGTTCGAATCCCCCTCTCTCCGCCCCGGCAGGCAAAGGGCTGAAGCAATTCAGCCCTTTGTTGTTTACAGGCCTGTAGCGAGCCATGCTTGCATGGGCGAGCGTACGGGCTGTAAACTAATAGAATTCAGCGTCAGCTGAATTTTGCCTGCCGGGGCGTGGAGTTCCCATCAGGGATCACCGAAGGTAATCCCCGGGTGTTATTAAAGGGCTGAAGTAATTCAGCCCTTTGTTGTTTACAGGCCGGGAGCGAGCCATGCTTGCATGAGCGAGCGTACGGACTGTAAACTGACAAGATTCAGCGTCAGCTGAATTTTGCCTGCCGGGGCGAGGGTTTCACAAAAGGGATCACCGGAGGTAATCCCC
>Ga0208198_1000192_pt1 | contig 75618 bp, 55 predicted proteins | sample AD_JPNTR2_MetaG_FD_184446 | JGI IMG/M metagenome (GOLD analysis project Ga0208198, IMG submission 184446) | Active sludge microbial communities of municipal wastewater-treating anaerobic digesters from Japan - AD_JPNTR2_MetaG (SPAdes) (version 2) | ecosystem: Engineered > Bioreactor > Anaerobic...
GCGCGCCGATGTTGATCGCTACACGGCCACCCCGGCCGAAACCATGGCGCGCGCCGCCAAAATGGCCGATGAATCCCCCATTGTCCTGCAAACCATCAGCGCTCCCGCTCAGGAAGTCGCCGGCGCCTCCCTCGGCCTGCGCCTGACCTTCTAGGGCCCGGAACGGCTGGAAGGTCTGCGACCATTCCAGCCCTACAATCCAACCGGGAACTTTTGTAGCGCAGGAGGGGTTGAGGGAAGAACCCTTCCCGCCGGGCAAAGCTGGAAGGTCTGCGACCGTTCCAGCCCTACAATCCAAATTGATGAAAATGCGCTAGGGCGCTGCCGGCACAAAGCGCATGGTGATGGGGGTGCGGTAGGCGGGGACAATGTTGGTGTTGACGGCGAGGATTTCATCGTCGGCGCCACAGGGGAGGGGGAGGTTGACGATGGCGTAGGGGTCCCAATAGCTCACCACGTAAGATTCCTCGGCGAAGGCCTTGAAGTGGCCATCTTTAATCATGGAGCCGGTGAAAGTCCACGGGGTGTCCGGCAGAACAGAATCGGTTTCGTTGTTCCAAATGAAGGCTTCGGCGCGGGCGGTGCGGGTCTCGTCGCCCTCCTGCCAATCAACGAAAATGTTAACCGGGTCGCCATGCGGTGGGCCCTCGCCGACGGCCGGCATGGGTGGGCCGGATTTGAGGCCCGTGAGGAGGAGGGCAGCTTGCAGATCCAATGGGTTGAGCGGAATGACAAACACCGATTCATGGACTTTGCCTTGAATGCCGCAGGCCAACACTTCGATCAGGCCGGCGGTCTGGTTAACCCAGCCGGTGGCGGTGACGGTTTTGGTGCTGGCATCGAGCGTGACTGCGCCAAGAGTGGCGACATGGCCTTGCCACAAAACCGGCGAGGGATCAGGCTGCGGCTCTTGGCCGGCAGGATAAATCACAATGGGCTGGGTGGCGTTGGTGTCGGCCGTTCCGGCGGGCGGGGGGACAACTGTCTGCGCAGCGGCAAGGCGCGCGCCGATTACTCCAACGGCGAGAAGACTGCTAAGGCATCGAAACATGCGAGCTCCTGTTGTTGATAGACCATGATCAGATCCGGATCCAATTCTTGTTGGCTGGCGAGAGTGACGGAATGAATGGCGGCTTCGGCGGCGGCGGCGTAGTCGCCGTTGGCGTGATGCAGCACGGACAAGATATGCCAGGCAGCGGGCGAGTCCGAACGCAACTCGACGGCGCGCGTCGCGTAATCCAAACCTTCCGCGATCTGGGCGCGGCGCAGGTTGGGCTGGCGGGCGAGTGCCGCGGCCATGGCCGTGAGGGTATCCGGATGGTTGGGAGTCAGTTGGTCAAGTTTACGCAGGATTTCGAGGCTTTCAGCCGCACGATCTTGTTCCAGCAGCGCCCGGCCCAAGCCATAGAGCGCGGGGCCGTTGTCGGGCTGGAGGCGCAGAGACTCTGTATACAGCTTGGCCGCAGCCGCGGGGGAGGCGGCATTGTCAGCGGTGCGGTTGAGTTGCTCGACCTCCGGGGAGAGCTGGGGCCATTCAGGTGTTTGCGCGTCAACGGAGCCACCGCAAACCGCCAGCAGAATGGCAATCAGGCCCCAGCGCATCGCTATTCCTTGAGGCTGATTTTGACGGTATCGGGATCGGTGCTGACCAGTAAGACGCCGCTGGGCAATACGGCGCGAATCGGCAAGGTGCCCGATTTGCGGTTGGCGGGTAATGCGGTCAAGTCCACAAAGAGGCGCAGGTCTTCCGCTGCGAGTTTATGCATCAGCTCCGGGCGGCCGCGAACGGTCACGTTGGCGATGTCCGGGGTGAGATCAATGGTTGGGCAATGGCCGATGGGCAGCATTGGCAGGATGGTGAGGCCATCGAAGGTCGTATTGATGAAATGTTCGGTGATGGTGAGGTCCACGGTGACCGTCGCCGGGTCCACCTTGATGCCGGTGATTGTTTCCGGCAGGACCAATTGGGAGCGTCGTTTGTTGACGGAGCGGCTGCGCCCGTCCAGATCAATGGGCGTGGTGCTGATGTAGTCCACGTTATCGAGCAGGTAGGCCAAGCCGGTGAGTTCCACCGTGGCCGGCGTGATGACGGTTTTTTCCAGTGCGAAGCCGTCCGGAAGGATGTTCAGCGTTTCCAGCCGCACGGGGACCTGCTTTTTGATGATCCGGTCAAAGCGCACGGTGACTTCGGCGGGAATAATGTTTTCGATCCGTGCGTTGCCGGGCGCGTTCACATCGGCGGGGCCGAGCACTTTGGTCAGCGGATTGGTTGCGGTGTGCGCGCGGCCGTCCAAGCTGACCTTGATGGCGTCGCGGTTGAGATAGCGCAGGTCATCGCGCGTGCCGCGGAAATTAATGTTCACGCTCTTGGCCGAGCTGTCCACCACGCTCCAGCCGGGCGGCGGCTGGATGATCAGCGGGATATCCGTAATGGGCAGCGGATTGCTGGTGGCAGTTTTGATGGCGTGCCAAACCACCACGGCCACCACCACGGAAAGGACACGGGTGCCGTTGCGTGAATTCAGAAAATCAATGATTTTACGGAGTGTCTTCAATCTCGCGCTCCATCATTTCTTCAGTATGGGCGAGGCCCTCGGCGGACAAATCCAGCGCGCTGCGCAAGCGTTGCCACCGGCTGCGGATGCGCGGGGCGCGCGCGAGGATCGTGGTCAAGATGCGGCGCAGGCGTTCTTCATCCAGGCCCCGGATCAAGCGGCCCCGAAACGCCAGCGAAATAGCGCCGGTTTCTTCGGAAATGGCAATGACGACGGCGTCGGTATCCTCGGCCAGCCCCACGGCGGCCCGGTGGCGGGTGCCGGTTTTGCCGATGTCGCGCGCGGAGAGCGGAAATACACAACCGGCCGCCCGCACCCGGTTGCCCTCAATGATCACGCCGCCATCGTGCAGCGTGGTGCGGGGATAAAAAATCGTGGTGAGCAGATCGGCGGAAACCAGGGCATCGAGGCGCACGCCGGTTTCCTGCACGACCAGGGTGTTGATTTCGCGCTCAATGGCAATCAACGCGCCAATTTTGCCGTTGGCCAAATGAGTGACCGCCTTGACAACTTCCTCCAGCACGCTGCGTTCGCGCTTCACGGAAAACACGTGCTGTTTGCCCAATTCAGCCAGCGCGCGGCGGATTTCCGGCTGGAAAATGATGACGAATGCAATGACGAAATAGACGGACACCTGCTGCAGCAGCCAATTCAACGTATCCAAGTGGAAGTTGCGGGTCAGCAACAGGAGTATGATCAGGGCGATAACAAACCCGAACAAAACCTGCGAGCCGCGCGTCCCCCGGAAGAACAGGATGGTGTAGTAAAACAACACCGATAAAATGGCAATTTCCAGCAGCACATGCGTACCCGGCCACAGGGCGTTGCCCATCGCTTTTAACCAATCCCAATTCACGCAAAGCAATCTGCCATGCGTCGAGTACTGGCGCAAGTTCCAAAGCAAATGTTGTGCCGCGCGGCTTGGCGCGCGGCTAGCTCACGGCGAGCGTGGGCCAAAGCCTTCGCGCGCGGCGGCGTGAACAATCGCATAACATTCGCCGTGCGCCGCCCCGTGTGGTACACTGGTACAAGTGAACCGGAGCAGCAGAAAGAGTGGTTTGGCAGCCGGGCGGCTGGCGCTGCTGTGTACGTTGGTCAGCGGCGTGGCGCTCCTGGCTTCTGCGCGGCCGGCGGTGGCGGAACAAAGGGAACGGAACATGTTGGAAAAAGTGGTCAAGACTGATGCGGAGTGGCGGCAGCAACTTACGCCGGAACAATACCGGGTGACCCGGCAGGCCGGCACGGAACGCGCCTGTTCCGGGGCGCTGTATCTGAACCGGGAGCCGGGCGAATACCACTGCATCTGTTGCGACTTGCCGCTTTTTGTTTCGGGCCATAAGTTCGATTCTGGTACCGGCTGGCCCAGCTATACCCAGCCGGTGGCTGCAGAGCATATTGTGGAGCACGAAGACCGCACTTGGGGAATGGTGCGCACGGAAGTGCGCTGTGCCCGGTGCGATGCCCATTTGGGCCATGTCTTCAACGATGGCCCCCCGCCCACGGGCCTGCGCTATTGCATCAATTCGGTCGCGCTGAAGTTTGTGCCGCGGAATCCCGACGCTCACGCCGAACAATAAAAAATGGTGCTCGGGACAGGACTTGAACCTGCACGGCTTGCGCCACATGCCCCTCAAACATGCGTGTCTGCCATTCCACCACCCGAGCACCGAACTCAACCATGAGGGTTTCGTGAGTTGGCGCCCGACGATACCCATCCGGTTTCTCCCCCGCAAGCATTTTGCGCCGGCAGGGAAGTGGTGGCGGGAACCGGGGTCGAACCGGTGACCTAAGGCTTATGAGTCCTCCGCTCTGCCAACTGAGCTATCCCGCCAAAGGGATTGATTGAATCGCGGGGAATGTACGGAACTGGCCCGCGGATGTCAACCAGCCCGCTTTGCGCTTGATAATAATTTCGTTCTGGCGAAGATGCGGTATTCGCATGAATAAGGAGAACGTCATGGCTGACCTTGCGTCAAAACCTTTGCTGGATTGGGTGGAGAATTCCCGGGCCGGAGTGTCCAGCCCCTGCACGGCCCTGACGCGGTTGTTGCCACCGGGCATCACCGGCATTGCCCGCCAGTTGCACCGCCAATTGGACGGCTACCGGATGAGCCCGCTGAAAAGTTTGTCGGGCCTGGCGCAGTTGATCGGCGTGGGCGGGGTTTGGGTGAAGGATGAATCGCAACGCTTGAGTCTCGACTCGTTCAAGGTGCTGGGCGGGTCATTCGCCATCTACCAATTTTTGCGCAAGCGGCTCGGCATTCGCGACCGCGAACTGACCGTGACGGAGCTTAAATCGGAAAAAACCCGCGCGCAGTTGGGCGACCTGTGCTTCGCCACCGCCACCGACGGCAACCATGGCCGCGGGGTGGCGTGGGCTGCCAAGCAGTTGGGTTTCCGCTGCGTGATCTATGTGCACGAGCGCACTTCGCGGGCACGGATCAAAGCCATCGAGGCGTTTGGCGCGCAGGTCAAAGTGGTGGCCGGCACCTATGACGACGCCGTGCGCATGGTCATGCGCGATGCCGCAACGAATGGCTGGCAGATCATTTCCGACACCTCATGGCCGGGCTACGAGGACATTCCTTGCTGGGTCATGCAGGGCTACACCACCATGATGACGGAAATCCAGGAGCAACTGGCCGGGCAGGGGATCGCGCGGCCCACGCACGTGTTTGTGCAAGCCGGGGTGGGGGCGCTGGCCGCCGCCGTGGCCGGTTATTACCGCGGGTTGTTTGGCGATTCGCGCCCGGTCATGACGGTGGTGGAGCCGGACCGCGCGGCCTGCCTCTATGAATCGGCGCGCCAAGGCACGGGCCAAGCCCGCTCCGTCGGCGGCGATCTGGATACCATCATGGCCGGCCTCGCCTGTGGCGACCCCAGCCCCATCGCGTGGGAGATTCTGGATCATTGTGCGGACTTCTTTTTGTCGTGTCCGGATTTTGTGGCGGCCAAGGGAATGCGGGTGTATGCGGTGCCCGTGTCGGGCGATCCGTTCATCGTGTCCGGCGAATCGGGCGCGGTCACCTTGGCGGCCATGATGTACATTGTGGAGCACGAGTCGCTGCAGGATCTGAAACGCCGGATGAAACTGGGTCCGGACTCGCAGATCCTGCTGATCAACACCGAAGGCAACACCGACCCCGGCCATTTCCGGCGCGTCGTGTGGGAAGGCAGCGATCCCGTGCCGCAAGAATATCGTTTCCCTTTGGTGTAGTGCGGTTGCAATCCGCCAATTCAGGGAGGTGGCCCATTCGGCAATGGCCGGCCCCGCGCCGGCCCCAAATCAGGAGATAAAACATGAGAGATTTTCACGGACGCATTTTGCTTATCGGCTTTGGCATTGTGGCGCAAACCCTGCTCAAAATGCTGCCGCGCCATCTGCGCGTGCCGCTGAACCGCATCACGGTCATTGACTTTGCCGATTGCACGGAAGCCTTGCGGCCATGGACCGCCAAGGGCGTGCGCTATGTGCGCGAGCGCGTCACCGCCATCAATCTGGCCCGGCTGCTGTCCACTTATGTCGAAGCCGGCGGGATCATTGTGGATTTGGCATGGAGCATTGACTGCTTCGATATCATGGAATGGGCGCGCAAGAACGGCGTGCTCTACGTCAACACCTCGCTGGAGTCCTGGGACAGCACCGGCGCCAGCACGCAACGCACCACTTTCGAAAAGTCCCTGTATGTGCGCTACAACAAGGTACTGGCCGCCATGGCCGCCGCCCCGCGCCACGCCCCCACAGCCGTTCTGGATCACGGCGCCAACCCCGGCCTGATTTCGCATTTTGTGAAGCGCGGCTTGCTGGATATTGGCCAGCACATCCTGAAGAAGAACCGCATGACCCGCGGCAGCGCCCGGCGCTTGCAGCGCCTGATGGAAGATGGCGAATTCGCCGAACTGGCCCGGGCGGTCGGCGTGCGGGTGATCCATTGCAGCGAGTGGGATCGGCAGCTCAGCCGCGTACCCAAGCGCCACGAAGAGTTTGTCGGCACATGGAGCATCGAGGGAATGTGGGAAGAAGCCATCTCGCCCAGCGAGCTGGGGTGGGGTACCCATGAGAAACGCCTGCCCCCGCTGGCCATTGTGCCGCAAAACGGCCCCGGCAACCAAATCATCCTGCCACAGATGGGCATGAATACGCTGGTTCGCTCGTGGGTGCCGGATCAGGAGATCGTGGGCATGCTGGTCACGCACGGCGAAGCCTTCACCATTTCCCACGCCTTGACCGTGCGCCGGCGCGGACGGGTGGTGTACCGCCCCACGGTGCACTACGCCTATATGCCTTCCAACGATACCTTGGCCTCCTTGCATGAAATGCGCTGCCGCAATTATGAGTTGCAAACCAACAAGCGGATCATCACCGACGAAATCAGCGAAGGTGACGACCGGATGGGCGCGCTACTCATGGGGCCCAAGTTCCAGGCGTGGTGGACGGGCTCCATCCTTTCCGCAGCGGAAGCCCGCAAGAAAGTGCCGCATTCCAACGCCACAGCCGTCCAAGTGGCCGCGGGAATGCTGGCCGCCGTGCTGTGGGCCATTGCCAACCCTGACCGCGGCATTCACTTGCCCGAGGACCTGCCGCACGAGGAAATCTTGCGCCATGCCGCACCCTATCTGGGCCGGCTGGTCTCCCAGCATTCCACTTGGTCGCCCCTGCAACGCCACCGTGTTTTCTTTGCCGAAAATCACGAGGCCACCCCTGACACCAGCGATCCGTGGCAGTTCGTCAACTTCCGTTTCCAACCCTGATCCGGACTGTGTTCGGATTCCGGCGGTTTTGCTTTGACGGCACGCGGCTTTTGGGCAAAAGTGCCCGCCGATTGACGGGGCGTGGCTCAGCCTGGTAGAGCGCAAGGTTTGGGACCTTGATGTCGCGGGTTCAAATCCCGCCGCCCCGACCAAACTGCGGCAAGCCTGATGCCGCGGCGGTTGCCCGCGCGAATAGTGTCATGACATCTGCAAACCAGCACAATGCCGGGGATCAACACGCCGCTGGCGCGGTGCCGGCGCACGGAATAGCCGGGGCCGGAAACAAGAACCTTAAATCAAAGGACTGCTCCCATTTGAAGAGAGAGGACCAGGCGTTGTTTACGGCGGTGCTGCGCGAGACTTTGGCGAGGGGGCAGGCGGTGGCATTTCGGGTGCGGGGGCCGAGTATGCTGCCGTGGTTGCGCGAGGGGCAAAAAGTAATGGTGGCCCCGCTGGCGGGCCGGCAGTTGCGCCGGGGCGATATCGCCCTGTTCTGGCGCAACGAACAAGAGCCCGTGCTGCACCGCGTGGTGCAACCGCCGACAGCGGATGGCGTGGTGGCATGTCGGGGCGACGCAGAATGGGGGCCACCGGAACTGGTGCCGCTGGCGGCGGTTGCCGGCGTCATGGCGCTGCCGCTTTGGCGGCGCTGGCTCTTTTTGCTGATCCATCCGGCGCGGCGTCGGTTGAACCGGCTCATTTTGCAGTGGCGGCAGCGGCATGGTTGAACCACTCCAGACGTTCGCTGATTTACGGCGGTGTTGCGCGGCGGCATTGCACGGCAACTTGGGCCAAGTTGAATTATCGCCGGGGGGGAGACCGGAGGATTTGCTGGCCATGGCGGAGCGGCATCGTGTGGTGCCACTTTGCGCGGCGGGTCTGGCCGCTGAGCAGCGGGGAGCATTTCGGCGGCGAGTGCTGTCGTTGGCGCAGCACATGGTGGTGCTGGACCGCGAAGTGGCATTGGTGGCGGATATTCTGGCGGGGGCGGGGGTGGAGTTTTTGATTCTGAAAGGCCCGGCGTTGGCTCGACAGGCCTATGCAGCCGAAGAATGGCGGGTGAGTGACGACGTGGACCTCTGGGTGCCGGCGACGCACGCGGCGAACGCCGCCGTAGCGTTGCGGGCCGCGGGATTCGAGCGGTCGCCGCCGCTGACGGAACGGGTGGCTGCGGCGGCGCGACGCGCGGGGATCGAGGCTTCGTTCCGGCACCCGGAACGAGGGCGGTTGGTGGAGGTGGCGCATGGTTGGGCGTCATTGGGGCCCAGCCGCCGGGCTGCACGGGAGATGTGGAATCGCCGCGTGCAGTTGAATATCGGCGGGGTGGTCGTGTCCACGCTGCACCCGGTGGATGCGTTGCTGTTCGGCTGTCGGCACGGCGCGCACCACGGATGGGATCGGCTTTCGTGGGTGATGGATACCGCGGCCATTTGGCAGAAGTTATCGCCGGCGGAACGAGCGGAGGCGTGTGTTGTGGCACGGCGGCGGGCGCAAACCGTCGTGCTGGGGCTGGGCTTGCGGTTGGCGGCAGACTTGGTGGGCATTGAATTAAGCGACGATGCCGCCACACTGGCGAGCCGGCCCCGCGTGCTGGCGTTGGCGGCGGGGGCTGCGGTGATGGCCTGCCCCGCGGCGACCGAACGGATGCCGATGATGGCCCGCCTGCGCTACGAGCGCGCCGCGCAGGATGCATGGCGGCAGAAGGTACGAATGATGACCGGGTGGGTGTTCACCCCGACTTTGGGCGATTTGGAGGGGTGTCCATTACCGCATGCTTTGGAGCCGGCCTACGCGTTGTTGCGCCCGCTGCGGTTGCTGCGGCATCCTTGGCTGAAATCCTGGTTCCGCTGATCCCCTCCAGCGGGGGGGGGGGCTGAAAAAATCCCTGCGGTCACCGCCCGCGGCTACAGCAACAGCCACGCTCTTGGAGGCAGCCGTTATACCGGCGGCGGGATGTTGGATTTCCTGTCTTATTGTAGCCGGCCGCAGTGAGGCCGGGGAGGGGGGGCGTTTCGGAAAGAAAAACAGCGGTTTCGGAAAAAATTAGAAAAAAAATGCTGTTTTCGTTTGCATCGGGGGGGCAGATGAGTCATCAGTTCACCCATTCACCGGAAGTTTGTTTGGTTCCCCCAAGGCTGCCTAATCGCACAACACGCCTTGTATTTTGTGGGGTCAAGCGTTTCTTCCGGCGAAAAGACAAGTGAAGTTTTGCGCGGTTCCACCTTGGAAAAGCAGGGTGGAACTGGGCGGTTTTTTGGCGTTTTAAAAAGGTGATGACTCCGAGGAGACCGGATATGAAAACAGCAGAAACGACGAACGGCAAGCGGACGCGCAGCGGCTGGCTTTTGGGAAGCTTGGGCTTGTTGCTGAGCTTGGGCACGCTGACGGCGTCGGCTCAAGTGTCCAACATACTGGCCGGGGCGCCGATGGCGGACAGTTGCGGGTTAGTGTATTTCACCAACACTTTCCGCAACAACGGGCCCACGCTCAATAATTTGTTCATCACCAATGTGCTGCCATCGGCCAATTGGGCCTATGTGCCGGGACTGTCCGAGGTGACCCTGCCAAGCGGGGTAGTGTTGAATGGCGCGGCGGCGGACCCGACGGTCAACGGCCAAGATCTGGTCTGGGATTTTTCGTCGGTGGTGACGCCGTCCGATGTGGACCATCTGCTGATTACGGAAGTTTTCTATAATTATACGGGGCCGGGGACCAAAGAGGATCACGAGTGGTTTGAGATTTATAATCCGACGCCGAATCCAGTGACGCTGAATGGCTGGCAGGTGGGCGATGCGAATCCGGGGCAGTTGGACCTGCTGCCGACCTTCACGATCGCCCCGGGAGAGTTTGTGATCATTGCCGGGCGGACGAATGCATTTTTGGCGGACCACCCAGCCTATACGGGGCAAGTTTATGAGGTGGCGGATGGGAAGATTGGTTCCGGGTTGAACGTGGTCCCGGGCGATGGGGTATTCCTGATTAGTACTATGGGGCCGGTGGACTCCGTTTCGTATGGTGGCTCCACGGCGGCTTTCAATCCGGCGGTGCCGGGCGTGGGTGCCGGGCATTCCTTGGAACGCAGTCCGGCCAATAACGATACCAACCGGCGCAATGACTGGCGAGATCAGCCCACGCCCAATCCTGGATCGGGGAATCTGCCGCAGGGATTGTCCAGTGGCGCGGAGATTACCATTGTCTATGCGGTGGAAATCAATTGCGCGGCAGTATCAGGCCAGTTGTTTGCGCGGGCGGGCTTTGAGCAACCCATCGGCACCGCCACCAATGCCACGGGGTCGGCATTTTTGACGGTGAACATCCCGGACCTGGTGGTCACCAAGACCCCGATCATGCAGGAAGCGGGGGAGGGGGATGAAGTGGTGTGGACGGTGCGGATTGCCAACGAAGGCTTTGGCACGGCACAAAATGTTGTTGCGTCTGACCGGTTGGGCCACGGGCTCGCTTTCACCGGCTTTGACCCCACACCAGCCAATGCAACTGTCTCCAATGCGGTGTGGGACTCCACGGTGATCCCGGCACTGGCTAGCTTGGCGCCGGGCGCTTATGTGGACATTGTGGTGACGGCGCAAGTGGTGGCATGCAAGGGGCTGTTCAACCAGGCCGATGCCAAGTGGGGTTGCCAGAACCTGCAAGTGTTGGCCAATGAGATTTGCGAAGACACCTCGTTGGAGAACGAGACGGCCACGGCGGGCATTCGTTTTCTCGACCGCTTCCCGAGCATTTCCTACGCAATGGATCCCTCGCCCATTTTGGTGGACTATTGCGCGGGCACCGAGGTGACGCTGTATATCACGAATGCCTCCGGCGCCGAGGTGGGCACGGCGTACAACATGACGGGCACGCCGGTCATGCCGCCGGGCTGGTCTTTGACAGGCGACAACGTGATTAGCAACGTTCTCCACTTTGACCCGCTGCCTGCCGGCACGGCGACATCGGTGACGTTCCGGGTCAACGCGGGCGGCTGCCCGATTTCCACCAACGAGTTTTACCTTTACTTCCGGCCCTATTATGAGGATGCCTGCGGTACGCCGTTCACGGGCCCGATCGGTGTGAGTTTGGCGCGGGTGATCAACCCACCCTCGGCATCGGTCACCAAGATCATGCCAACGAGTGTTTCCGGCGACGACGGCAGCATTCCGGTGACGGTTCGCCTGTCGTACACCAATTTCACGGGAAGCGAAACCATTACGGTGACGGACGTATTCCCGGCGCACACCAACCTGACCGCGCCGCAAAACATCACGGGCGGAGGCACGTTGACCAGTACCAGCGTGGTCTGGACCGTGAGCGGATTGAGCGGTTCGGGCACCTGGTCGGCCAACTTCGACATGGGGATCTTGGAGCATTGCGGCGGGCCGCGGGCGATCGTATACAACACGATTTACGCGACGACCTACACCGATTGCAAGGGCTGTGAACGGACCGTTACCGGTTCGGGAGAGCGGTACCCCGTCCAAGTGCGTGCCGGCATCGGTTGCGAAACAAACGCGTGCAGCTTTAGCAGTGCCAAGTTCATCTCCACGACCGAGGCGGAAGTTTGTGAAGATGTCATCATCACCCACGTTTTCAGCTCGTTCACCGGTTCCCTGACGGACTGGACGGGAGTGACTTTCTTTGCCGATTTGGCGGAGAACGGCTGGACAGACACCAATGCGGTCCGGGTATGGATTGATTCGACGGATGTCACTAGTTATGTGGCGATCTCGACCAACGCCTCCGGGATGACAATTGGCCTGAGCGGTTTGAACGGCTCGCCCTATCCCGACATGGCCTCGGTGACCAGCAACCTCCGCGTCATTTATCAGGTGGCGTCAGCCTCCGCCGGCCGGCAGTATGATTATTCGTATCTTTCCACGCCGCAATGCGGAACGGAGGAAGACATTGTCAGTTGGCTGAATGGCGCCGGGCGCATGGCCATTACCCTCAAGCCGGTCATGATTGCGGGCGCTTGCGCCACGACGGATGGAGAGATTGATCTGGCGATTCTACCCTTGGATGGCGACACGCTCTATCCGGTCCGGGATGTGGTGGTGACGCTGGACTTGGATTATGACGGCAACAACTTCTCCGCTTTCCATTATGAACCGGGTTCTACCGTGTTCCACAACATTGTGGATCCGGCGGGCAATCCGATTACCGCCAGCGATCCGACGATCAGTCCTTCCGGCTACCAATGGACATGGCACTTGGGCGATGTGGGCACCAACAACTATGCCAACATGTCCATTACCTACAAGATTCACATGGGCTGCACGAACGACACCAGTGCCCAGCACCGGGCGGAAGTGCGCTATAACGACAATTGCAGTCTCGGCCAAGATCCACCGGCGCGGGTGGCCGAGTCCGGCATCAACGGGCCGCCGCTGTTCGGCACGCCGGTGCTGTTCGTCAACTTGCAACCTGAAATGCAATTCCTGGTTGACACGCAGATCGTCAACAAAATCCTCGTGATGAACACCTGTGCGATAGAGGCCAACAACTTGCGCGTGGAAATCGCCCTGCCGCCCAACGTCTCGTTTGCCGGCGCGCAGATTTCGCCTTCAACCGTGACGGCGACCAATGTGGTCTGGGACTTCCACACGATCAACCAGGCCTTCGGGCCGCTGCAAGACATGGACGGCGACGGCAGCATTGACGATTTGCCGCCCCGGCAAGTCTTTGAGTTCTGGGTGACCAACAACGTGGATTACTGCGCCCCGTTGACGGAGCTTAATCTGCGCGCGTCGTATGGCTGCTATGGTGGTGAATGCCAAGTGACGCCATGGGACACTGCCGGCTATGAAAGCATCTCCGGTTCGCTGGTGACCCGGGCAACGTTCCCGGTGACGAACGAGCTATGCGGCACCAGCCTGGTGGTGTACAGCGTGCGCAACAGCGGCTTAACTGTGGATTATGACGTGATTACCCGCCAAACCCTGCCGGCGGGCATCAGCTATGTGGGTGGCAGCTCGCAGGTGAGCATCAATGGCGGCGCGCTGGCCCCGATTAGCGATCCCAGCGGCAGCGGATTGCCCGGCGACCCGCTGGTTTGGGATTCGTCCTTGATCCCGCTGCTGGCGGCCATGCCGCCCACCAATGAAGTGGCCATCCATTACAACGTGGCCTTGGGCTGCGAAGCAGTAAGCGGTGACAACCGGTTCATCGCCGAAGGCGTTTATACGGATTTGTGCGACAATATTTTGACCAACCGCGAAATCGTGTCGGTGCTGGCCCCCAAGGAGCCGCTTTTGGTGATGACCAAAACCGCTTCCATGCCCGTGGCCGATGCGGATGAGGAAGTGGTGTACACCATCACGATCAGCCACGATCCCAACTCGGCTGCGCCGGTGCCGTACCTCAAGCTGACCGATGTGTTGCCGTCCGCAATGGATTATGTGGGCGCTTCGGTCCTACCGGACAGCGTGACGGGTGCGGGGCCCGGCGGCCAAACCCTGGAGTGGAGCGCCACCAACCTGTTGGCCCAAATCGGCGATGGCCTGCCGCCGTTTGCCTTGAACGAAGGCCCCATCACGATACTGGTGACGGCAAAGGTGGTGGCTTGCGAAGCTTCCGTCATCAATCAAGCCACGCTGGATTATGGTTGCTCGGCGGCGGATGCCTGCATCCAGATCACGGCCAACGCGTCCATCGTCACCTCCCCGCGGCTGCAACCGCCGGGGGTGGATGGCGAATTGGTGCTGGACACCTGCGGCGGCACCAAGACGGTGCTGGTGACGAATAGCGGCGCTTCGACGGCCTTCCTCTTCAATTACACGGAGTGGGCGCCGGCGGGTTACGTCTTCACGGGCGCTTCGGTGACGGGTGAGTTCAACGCCAGCAGTGCCGAGCTCATTGTGAGTTATAGCGGTACTCCCCATGGCTCGGTCGCGCACATTGATTTCAGTACCAAGGCCAGCAGCGGCGCGACGGACGCCAAGGACGATGCCGGGGATGGCATTGACAACCTCGACTTGGGCAAAAACAGCGGATTTGTGGTGACATGGACGCTGCGCAGCACGGGCGAAAACCTCGACTGCCTCGCCGACCCGACCGACCTCGATTTCGAGGATCCGGAACAGGGGGTGCCGAGCCTTCTGGGCACCAGCAACCTTGTGACGTATACCGACCTGTGCCATAACCCCGGCGAGGTCACGGGGAGTACCAGCACCTATCCGGACATTCCGGACCTGGACATTGATTTGCAGCCCAACAGCCTGATTGTGACCAACGGCGAAGTGGTCAACTTCAAGGTCACCGTCATCAACGATTCCGAAACCGTGAATGCCGATGGCATTTACGTGCGGGTGTTGCTGGGTGAGGGGTGGACGAATGTCACGTATGTGTCGAGTAACATCGTCTCGTCCGGGGCGAACGCCATGACGATGGACCAGGTGGGGGACACGAACCTCCTGTTCAACTTCCCCGGCGTGATCCTGAATCCGATCAACGACATCATCGAAATCAACTTTACCGCGCAAGCCACGACGAACGGCGGCGCCCTGACCGCGCTGGCCGAAGTGGTGGGCGATTGCGGCAATAGCGCCATCACCCCGAGTTGCACCTTCACTAATACGCTGGGCGGCAACCCGCTGGCCAATACCATGCAGGGGAGCACGCTGGGGCCGGTGAACGGGCAGTATTACTCGTTTGATCAGGACAGCTTTGCGGCCGCGGGCCTGGAGCTGACCAAGACCGTGCGCTACGATGAAGAGCCGGCGTCGGCGGCGGGCACCGAGCGCGACGCGCGCGTGGGCGAAGATCTGATCTACCGCATCGAGGCGTTCTACTTTGGCGGTACGTTCACCAATGTCACCATTTCCGATTCGCTGCCGCTGGGGCTGCACTTCGGCACGCCGACGGTGGCGGCGACTTCAGGCGGCATCACGGGCGGGAGCTGGGGTGCCGGCACCGGCGTGTTCACGCTGGCGCCAACGGCGTTCAGCGTGCCGTCAAGCATCACGCTCGATATCCCCGTGGTGGTGTCGAACATGATGTTCGTGCAGGACGGGGTGGTGATCACCAACGTGGCCACGACCCACTTTGAGGTGGATGGCGTGACCAACTCGGCGCCGGAAGCCTCGACCGAGGTGGAAGTGCTGGAGCCCAACCTGAAGATTACCAAGGTGGCGGACAAGACCAGCAACATTCAAGCCGGTGACATCATCACGTTTACCAATATCATTGAGCACACGGACTTGAGCCGCACCAGCGCCTATAGCGTGGTGTTCACGGACGTGTTGCCGGCGGGCCTTCAGTTCAATACGTGGGTGACGCCCGCGAGCGGCCAGGTGTTGGGGCAGAGCATTACGGTGGATAGCACGGACTTGCCGGCCCTGGCGGAGTTCAAGACGAATGCCCCGCCGATCGCGATCGTCTTTACGGTACTGGTGCAGGACCAGATCATCGGTTCAACCGCAACCAACATTTCGGTGGCGACGTATGAATCGTTGGATTCCGGCTCCAAGAACGGCAACGAACGTGACGGCTCGGACGGCCCCGGCGGGTTGAACGACTACTACACGGACGATCCGGAAGTATTGAACTTTGAGGATTTGCGCGGAATCAACAAGACGTTCGTCTCGTCAAGCCAGCAGAACACCCATGATTATGCAACCAGCAATGACTGGACGATCGGCGAGCGGTTTATTTACCAAATCCGCGTGGACATGCCGCAGGGTGTGGTGACGAACCTCGTGCTGACGGATACGGTGCCGGTAGGCATTGACTTCGTGGGCACCAACCCGGACGCCGCGCTGGCGTATCCGGGCAAGGGATATGAGTTTGAAATCCCGGCGGGCGGACCGCAATTTGTGGAAGCCAATGTGGTGGTGACGGATCCGGATCCATCGCCGGCCTCGTCGGTGGATACGAACGGCTCCGGGCGGGCGATCACCTTCACGTTCCCGGCCATCACCAACGCGGCGGATGGCAACGCGACCAACGACTACTTCCTGCTGCGGATGGAATTCGTGGCGCTGGATATGCCCTATAACGCGGGGCTGAGGCCGAATCCGCGCATGGGCAGCAATGTGGTGAGCGTGACGGACGGCACGACCACGCTGGGCGCGACGGGGCCGGTGCATCGGATTGTGGAGCATGACATCCGCGTGAGTAAGAGCCGTACACCGTTAGAGGGCGATGCGGGCGACCCGATTACCTTCACAATTGTGGCCTCGAACCATGTGAACGCTCTTGCCAATGCCTACAAGGTGGTGGTGCGGGACTACTTGACCAATTCGGTGTATGACGTGACGTCGTTCACATCTCTCTCCACACCGCCGGGCTGGACGCTGAATTGGCAGAATCACGGCACCTACGGCCTCTATGAGCTGTCCGCGAACGAGGGCGTGGGATTGGCACCGGGAACGGGCGTTAGCGCTCAGTTCAGCATCAACCTGGCGCAGACGGTTCGTCCGAACCAGGTTTATCAGAACACGGTGACGATTCCGCAGAGTTCGACGATCTCGAACGATGTGCCCACCGGCATCAAGGACCGCCAGGATGGCGCGACGAACATGGTGCCGCACGGCATACCGGGCATGAGCGTCAGCAAGATTCTGGAAGCGACCAGCGAGACGGACGATCCGCCGGACTCGACCGGTTCGTTTGTGCAGATCGGCGAAGTGGTGACCTACCGCATCGGCATCACCATGCCGGAATCCACCATCACGAACTTAAGCGTGGTGGACCATGTGTCCAATAACGGTTTGGCCTATATCTACGGGTCGGCAAGACTGGACACCGGTGCGTGGGGCCCGAATGCCGCGTTTGCGGGGAACACTGGCAACTTCACGGAGAACCCATCCGGGGCGTTGGGCGATCTAGCGCCACTGGGCCAGGCCATCACCTTCGGGTTCACCAACGTGGTCGTAACGGGCGACAACAATACAACGAACAACACGTTCTACATTCTGGCGGACTATCTGGTGCGCAGCAACTCGGTGAACAACGGGCTGGGCCCGAACCCGACGGTGCACACCAACCATGCCACGCTGACCTATCAGGGTAACCCGGGGAATACCGTGACCTCCGCCGTGGTGACCACTACCGTGATCGAACCAAAACTTGAGATCACCAAGAGCCTGTCGCCCCATGTTCACGTGGACGCGGGCGACATCATTTCCGTGACGCTGGTGGTGACCAACAGTGGCACGGGCACGGCCTATGATGTGGTGATTGAAGACGAGCTGGCGCTGCCGTATTTCGATATTTCGACGCTGGCCAATGTCATCGTGCCGACGGGCTTCGTGCACGAGGTGGATGGCGATATCCTGCGCTTCAAGTCCTACGAGTTTGCGCCGACGGGTACGAACACGATTGAAGCCGGTGAAACCTTGACCTTTACCTTTGACGTGCACACGGGCGCCGGCTTGCCGCCGAACTCCGTGGTGACCAACACTGCCACGGTGAAGGGCGACTCGATTGACGGCCCCGGCCCTAAGAACGAACAGCGGGACACCGACGACGAGGACGAAGATCAGTTCACGTCCGATGATTTCCATCCCACCAAGGCGCTCATTGCCACCAGCGAAACAGGGCCGGTGGATTCCACGGGGAATAACCTGCAAATCGGTGAAGTGGCGACGTATGAGATCAAGGTGAATCTGCCGGAAGGCGTCATTCCCGACCTGACCATCACCGATGTGATGCCGGCAGGCATGGCGTATGTGGTGGGCTCGGCGACGGTGGATGCCTCCGAGGTGAGTGGAGCCATGGGCGCCTTTACGGTCACGCCGAATGTCGGCGTTTTGGGTGCCAGCGGCGAAAACGTGGTGATGATCTGGCAAGGGAACAGCGTGATCACGGCCTCCACCAACCATAGCCACACGGCCAATGTCCTGCGCGTGACGATGCAGGCGGTGATGATGGACCTGCCCGCCAACTCGGGCTTGCCTCCGCAGACCGTGTTGACCAACAAGGCCACCGTCACCTTTACCGGCAACCCGAATCCGCCGGCGGAAATTGACGGCCCGCCGGTGACGGCCGTGGAGCCGGACATTGCGATCTTCAAGACGGTGTCCCCGACCAACGGCGTGGATGCGGGCGATGAAATCACCATCACGCTGGTGGCCACCAACAGCGGCACCGCCACCGCCTATGACCTCGTGATCAGCGACGTACTGAGCGAGGATATCTTCAATCTGGCGAGCGTGACGAATGTCAGCATGCCGGCCGGGTTTGTCTTTGCCACCACGCCGGGTGCAGGCACGCTGACGGTGACCTATTCATCGGATCCGGCCAGCAGCCAGCCGACCAATTCACTGGAAGTGGGCGAGAGCCTTGAGTTCGTCTTCACGGTGCACGCGTCGCAGGCGGTCGAACCGAACAGCGGCTACACCAACACGGTCAGTTTGCGCGCCGATACGATTGATGGCACGCCGCCGACTTCGGAGGAGCGCGAATATACCGAAGACGATGAGGACGACTTCGACACGCCCAAGATGAGCATTGCCAAGGTGCTGACCGGCACCTCGGAGAACGGCCCGGCGGATTCGACGGGCAGCGATGTGCAGATCGGCGAGACCGCGACCTACCGCCTGACGGTGACCCTGCCGGAGGCCACGATCACGAACCTGACGGTAGTGGACCTGGTGCCGGCGGGCATGGAGTACGTGGCGGGCAGTGTCTCGGTGGACACCAACGGCTTCGGCGGCACGCTGCCGCTGCCGCCGGTAGTGACGACGCCGGGCGGCTCGGGTGGCGACATCACCATCCTCTTCGAGGGCAACACGGTCGTGGACGACAACAACGACCCGAGCGACAACTCCTTCACGATTACCTTGACCCTGTTGACGCTGGATGTGGGTTCCAACACCGGCAAGGTGGCCGGAGCGCAGACGGTGCTGAACAACCGGGCCAATGTGTCGTATGACGGCAAGGATCCGGAAGACGAGACCCCGGATGTGCCGGTGGAAGTGATCGAGCCGGACTTGGCGATTGAAAAGACCATGGAGCTGATCGGGCTGGATGTGGTCGAAATCAAGCTGGTGGTCACCAACAGCGGTTTGGCGACGGCATTCGACGTGGAAATTCAGGACGTGCTGACCACCAACTGGTGGGATACCGACACGATTACGGCTGTGACCATTCCAGATGGCTTCACCTTCAGCTTCACGGGCAACCCGGACGACGCGACGGTGACGATCGCGAGCGATCCGCTCTCGGACCAGCCGACCAATGCGATTCCGGCGGGCGAGGCGATCGAAATCGTGTTCCGCGCGACATTGATCCCCGATGCCCCGAGCCCGGTGACCAACCTCGCCACCGTGACGGTGTACAGCTCAAAGGACGGCGACGACCCAGACGAGCGCGACTATCCGCCGGTGGAGGATGAGGATGAACTGCCGCTGCCGGAATACACGTTGACCAAGACGCTGATCAGCCCGTTGGGCCGCCCGGCGATGGTTGGCGAGACCGTCACCTTCACCATCGAGGTGGCGAACACGGGCGACGTGGGCCTTGGCTTGGTGCCGCTGGATGACACCTATGACGCGACTTATCTGAGTTTCCAATCAGCGGTGCCGGCGGAAACCAGCACGGGTGTGGGCAGCATCCACTGGGCTGATATTGGCCCGATCGCGATAGGTGGCACGGCTACAGTGACCGCCCGGTTTACGGCCATCGAAAGCACGTTCCCAAGCGACACGACCAACTGGGTGACGACCGCGCCATTCACCACGAATGGCATCCCGCTGAAGCCCAAGATCAACGAGGCGCCGGTGGAAGTGCGCCATGCCGGCTACACGCTGGAGAAGACGCGCACCAGCCCCGCGGGCCGCGCCGCGCAGATTGGCGAGGAAGTTGTGTTCACCATCACGGTGGTCAATACGGGCCAGGTGGACTTGGTGACCGTGCCAGTGGTGGACACCTATGAGACAGCGTTCTTGAGCTACGTTTCCTCGACACCGGCCTCGGACGACAACAATAACGATGGCACGATCAACTGGGCGGACATTGGCCCGTTGCCGGTGGGCGCGACCACCTCGATTGTGGCGACCTTCACCGCGGCGGCTACGACGACCAACCAGTCGCGCACCAACATCGTGGTGGCATCGCCGACCACGACCAACACACCGCCGCTGCCGCCGCAGACCAACGACGCGCCGTACGAAATCGTGTCGGCTTCCTACACGCTGGTGAAGGAACGGATTAGCCCATCGAATCGCCCGGCCATCATCGGCGAAGCAGTCGTCTTCCAGATTACGGTCGAAAATACCGGCGAGGCGGAATTGGTGACCGTGCCGGTGGAAGACACCTATGAGACCAATTACCTGGCCTATGTTTCGTCGGTGCCCGCTTCGGATGACAATGTCAACGATGGCACGATCAACTGGGCGGACATTGGCCCGTTGCCGGTGGGCGCGACCACCTCGATTGTGGCGACCTTCACCGCGGTGGCGGAAACGACTGAAGTCCATACCAACTGGGTGGCGACTTGGCCGACGACGCCTTCCAACTATCCGCCAGTGCCGCCGCAGACCAATCCGGCACCGTACGAAGTGGATATTCCCGCCAGCATCGGTGACTTCGTTTGGCTGGATGTGAATGGCAACGGCCTGCAGGACGGCGGCTCCGAAACCGGCATGCCGGGCGTGGTGGTCACGCTGTACGACGAAAATACAAATGTGGTGGGCACCACCACGACGGATGTCAACGGCGCCTACATCTTCACGAACCTGGTGCCCGGCACGTATTTCCTCGGCTTCGACAAACCTGTGGGTTATGAATTCACTCTGCAGGATCAGGGCGGGGATGACGCCGTGGACAGCGACGTGGATCGGATCACCGGCCTGACGGTGCCGACCGTGCTTTCGCCGGGTGAAAACGACATGACTTGGGACGCCGGCCTGTATCTGCCGGCCAGCTTGGGCGACTTCATTTGGGAAGACCTGAACGCGGACGGCATTCAGGACGCCGGCGAGCCGGGCATTTCCAATGTGGTGGTCAGGCTCTATGACGTGAATAGCAACCTGGTGGCCACCACCAATACGGACGCCAACGGCTACTACGAGTTCACCGATTTGATTCCGGGCGACTACTACGTGGTCGTGACGCCGCCGGCGGGGTGGCAGATCAGCCCGCAGGATCAGGGCTCCGACAACACGGTTGACAGCGACATTAACCCGGTGACGGGCCAAACCACCACGATCACGCTGGTGAGCGGCCAAAACGATCCGACTTGGGATGGCGGCTTGTACCAGCCGGCCAGCTTGGGCGACTACGTCTGGCTGGATGACAACGGCAACGGTATCCAAGACGGCACCGAGGTGGGAATTGGCGGCGTGCTGGTCACGCTGTATGATGCCGCTTCCAACGTGGTGGATACCACCACGACCGATCCCACCGGCTTCTATGAGTTCACCGACCTAGTGCCCGGCACGTATTTCGTCGGCTTCACGCCGCCGGCGGGCTACGCCATCACCCTGCAGGACCAGGGCGGCGACGACACCGTGGACAGCGATGCCGACCGCACGACGGGGCTGACGGCGCCGGTCACCCTGCAGTCGGGTGAGCACAACCCGACGCTGGACGCGGGCATGTATTTGCCGGCCAGCTTGGGCGACTTGGTCTGGGAGGACTTGAACGGCGACGGCATCCAGGATGCCGGCGAGCCGGGTATCCCGGGTGTGAAGGTGACACTGTTTGGCACAAACGGCAGCGTGGTGGCGACAACCGTCACGGACGTGAACGGCAACTATATCTTTGAAGACCTGGTGCCGGGCGATTACACCGTTCACTTCCAGCGGCCGAGCGGCTACAAGCCATCGCCGCAGGATCGGGGCAACGATGACGCCGTAGACAGCGACGCCGATCCGACCTCCGGGCAGACAACGACCATCACGCTGACGAGCGGCCAGGAAGACCTGACGTGGGATGCGGGCTTCTACCGCCCGGCCTCGGTGGGCGACTACGTCTGGCTCGATGAAAACTGGGACGGCGTGCAGGATGCCGGCGAAGCGGGCATCCCGAACGTGCGCGTGGAGCTGCTTGACAGCAACAACGTGGTGATTGCCACGACCGTGACGGATCTGAACGGGTTGTACCTGTTCACTGATCTACCGCCGGGTGATTATACCGTGCGGGTGGACCTCTCCAGTCTGCCGCCGCAGTTGGCGGCCAACCCGACCTATGACTTCGACGGCAACCGCGACAGCATTACGCCGGTCACGCTGCAGTCGGGCGACGATGAGCGCCGGATTGACTTCGGTTATAACTGGAATCCGGATGACGTGATTCTGGGCTCCATCGGCGACCGTGTCTGGGTGGATACCGACTCGGACGGCGTGCAGGACCCGGGCGAAATCGGCATTCCTGATGTCGTGCTGAACCTCTACGTTGATGATGGCACCGGATCTTACACGACGCTGGTGGCGACCACCACGACGGATGCTTCCGGTTTCTACATCTTCCCGAATCTGCCGCCTAATGCTTACGTGGTGCGGGTGGACACCACCACCTTGCCGCCGGGCTATGTCCAAACAGGCGATCCGGACCACTTCGGCGCCGATGCCTCGACCAATCCCAGCCAGGCGGGTGACAACCAAACCACCACGCCCATCGTGCTGGCGCCGGGCGATGTGTTCGTGAACGCCGACTTCGGCTATGTGCCGCCGGCGCCGCTGAGCAACCTCGGCGACCTGATCTACTTCGACGCCAACGCGGACGGCGTGTTCAACCCTGCGGACGGTGATTATGCCATTCCGGGCGTCACTGTTGTGCTGCTGGATAGTCTCGGCAATGTGATTGCCAGCACAGTAACCACGGGCGATCACTCGGCGACCAACAACTATCTGTTCACTGACCTGCCCGCGGGCACCTACACGGTCTGGGTCAACGATACGGACAACGTGCTCAATGGCTTGGTGCAGACGGGTGACCCGGATGGTGGCATGGACAGCCGCAGCACCACCACACTGGACGGCATCCATGACGATCTGCTGCAAGACCACGGCTACACGCCGGATGGTCACGAGCCGCTCAAGGGCTTGATCGGCGACACAGTCTTCCTCGATCGGGACAACGACGGCCTGCCCGGCCCGGGCGAAGGCATTCAAGGCGTCACGGTGCGCCTCTATGACGACGAGGGCAACCTGCTGGCGACTACGGTCACCGATGCCAACGGCAACTACTGGTTCGGCGGGCTGGATGCCGGTCGTTATGAAATCGTGGTGGACACCACCACGCTGCCCAACGGCGGCGCGGGACTGGTCAACACAGTGGACCCGGACACGCCGAATCCGGGCGACAGCCGGTCGGTCTATGATCTGGACCAAGGAGAGATCAACCTCGATCAAGACTTCGGCTATGTGACCGATATTCCCAACGCGATCGGCGGTACCATCTGGCGCGATTGCAACGCGGATGGCATTCTCGATCCGGGCGAGCCGTACCGTATGGCGGGCGTGGGCGTAGTCCTGCGCGACAGCAACGGCAACGTGGTGGGCAAGGCCTTCACGGATGCGGACGGCGACTTCCTCTTCGAGGGTCTGCCGGACGGTACCTACACGGTGGATGTGGTGGATACCGCCAATATCCTCTTGGGCTGGTGGCACAGCCTCGGCCCGGATCAGAATGCAGACAACCACAGCAAGACCGATCCCTACACCGTCTCGGTGGCCGGTGGTGAAATCAACACTACGGCCGACTTCGGCTACTACCTTGTGATCGCGGAAGTGGGCGACTACGTCTGGTACGACATCAATGGCAACGGTATCCAGGACGGCGGCGAGCCGGGCTTGGCGAACGTCCGCGTGCGCCTGGCCTTGGAATACCCGGATGGAAGTGTCATCAACATGGAAACCCTGACGGATTCCACGGGATACTACCTGTTCGGCAATCTGCTGTTGGATGCGCGCTACGCGGGCAGTACCACCAACGATCCGGCAGCCACCCCAGACCGGATCCGGTTCACCATCTCGGTGGATGGCACTCAAGACGTGCTGGTGGATGATGGCTACCTGCCGACCGGTGTGGATATGGGCGATGGCACCAACGATTCGCGCGAGCACAGCGGTACCTTTGCCAATGTGACCCGCTGCAGCCGGATCACCGTCTATGACTTCGGTTATAGTGGCGGCCCTCTGCTGGCAGTCATCGGCAATGTGGATGCGTTCACGCGCGACGGCCAGACCATCGTGCGCTGGGAAACCATCGAGTCGTGGGACACCGCTGGCTTCTGGCTGGAACGCGAAGTGAACGGCGCCTGGGTGCGCATCAGCGAAGAGATGATTCGCTACCCGCTCTTTGGCGTAGCTCCCATCGTCTTCGAGCAGGTGGACCCGACTGCGGTTGCGGGCGAGACCTATCGCTACCGGATCGTGGAACTCGAAAAGAGCGGCGCACTGTTGACTTATGGCCCGTACACGCTGACCGTGGATGGCGCCGGCCACACCTATGAAGATTGGGCGGCTGGCCAGTTCTCCGCGGCCGAACTGCTGGACCCGGCCATCAGTGGACGTGACGCCGACCCGGATGGCGACGGCCTCACCAACTGGCAGGAATTCCTTGCCGGCACCGATCCGCTGAACGCGGATTCCGTGCTGCGCGTGGTGGACGTGAGCCATGTGGCGGGCGGCACGGAACTGCGCTGGAACAGTGTGCCCGGGCGGTCATACCGGATCGCCGTGGCGGATAGCATGGGTGGCGAGTTCTTGCCGGTCAGCCTGGCCATTGAGGCGACCGGGGCTGTCACCACGTATGTCGTGCCGAGTAATGACCAGCGGCTCTTCTTCCAGGTCATTTTGGTAACGGAAGGGATACCGGGCGACAGCGAACCATAATCCAGGCCAAGGCGGCTGCCACGGAATGCCGGGGCAGCCGCCGGGGTCCGCGGGCGCGCGGTTTTCCACGCTGTGGAAATATTTTTTCCACACTGTGGAAAACCTTTCCGGCCCCCAAGCCGGCCGCTCCTGATGTTTCGGAATGCAAAACAGTGAATTGGGAAAGAAGTCGAAAGAAAGTCGAGTGAATCAGTGGCAAAACGCGGGTGCTGCCGTAGTGTAGAGGAGCAAACGCTTGATGCCGTTGGCCAAGCGGTCGGGTCCATGTTTTTTGTGGAAGATGACCGCCGGCAAAAATAAGTTTTTGATTTGATGTTGGAGATGAATCAGTTGCCAAAAGCGTGGAAAACCATGATTGGGCAGGCGCGGCGCTGGCTGTGGCTTGCGGCCGTGGCCGGAATCGCTTGGGGGGCAGAGCCGGCCCAAGCAGCGCTGCGCCCCGACGATGTTTCCGTGCAGTTGACGGCCGGCGATGCCGGCGCGGTGGTGGTGGAATGGAACAGCGATATTCCACCCACGGCCATGGTGGGCTGGCATGTGGAGCGGCAATTACCGAATGGCGCAGTGACGCGGCTCACCACCAGTTGGGTCAAGGTTCGGCTCTTTGCGCTGCCGGGTGATGCCTATTCATTTGTGGACACAACCGCAGGCGCGCGGGTCGGCGATGTGCTGACGTACCGCTTGGTTGTCGTGGATCCGGAAGGGCAGGAGTGGCCCGGCGAATTCCGCACGCTCACCGTTGCCCCGCGCGGCTCGGCAGAGCCGCAGGCCGAACCGTCCGCGCGCGGCAAATCGTCCATGCAACGGCGCGGGCTCCCCATCGTGCCCGGCAACCGGATTCGAGTCACCGTCACCAACGATGGCGTGTACCGGGTGACCGCAGCGGAAATCGCCAACTTGCTGGTTGGCGCCACGGAAGCAGGCGTGGCGACGATGATTCAAAGTCAGGGCATTCGTCTGACATGCAACGGCGAGGCCGTGGCGTGGCTCGGTGAGATAGACGGCTCGGCTCTGCGTTTTGTGGGCGAGCGGTATTCGGACAGCTACGGGCATGAAAATGTCTATTGGCTGGAACTGGCTCCCGGCTTGGCCATGGCGGTGAGCAATCAGGCCACGGCGTTGTCGGACACAAACGGCTGGTTCTGGGAAACGTTGCGCGTTGAACGGCAAAATTATTATCAGCCGCAACTCCCCGGCGGAGTTGAGGATGATTATTTTGTGTGGGATGGCGTGTCGCTCACGTCGCCGGAAAGCAGCGCCAATCTGGCCAACACCATCACGCTGCCGGATGCATACAGCAACCTCAAAACAGGAACGGTGTCCGCCGTGTTGATCGGCGCGTATGACGGCCCAGCGGAGTTGGACAACCATACCCGCCTTCGGGCGGGCGGCGTATTGGTGGCGGAACAACAATGGAAGGGCGACGAACGCATCGTCTTGTCGGGGCCAACGACCAACCTGGGAGGGACCTCGCTGACGGTGCGCGTGGACATCCTGCGCGATAGCGGCGTCGTTACAACCACGGTCATGTTGGACGCGCTCGAGGTGACCTATGCTCGCCATCTGCGGGCGCGAAGCAATCAATTGCTGTTTACCGCACGGCCGGGAACGAATGTGCTGACGGTGCGCGGCTTCACGCAACCGGACATTCGCGTGTTTGATCTCACCAACCCGCGCCGGCCGGTGGCGGTGCAGGGAACTGTGACGCCAGATGGCGCCGCTTGGCAGATTTCGTGGAGCGTGGCTGAGAGTGACGCCCGCCGCTACCTTGCCAGCGCCGTGGATCTGACGCCGGCGCACATGACCGGGGCAGCGGGAGTGACTTGGCGCAAACCGCAGGCCGGGGGAAAGTATGTGGTCATTACCTCCTATGCTCTGACCAACGCAGCGCAGGCGCTGGTGGATTACCGGCAGCAAACCGGTTTGAACTCCGTGCTGGTGCCCATTGAAGACCTCTTCAATGAATTCACTTATGGCCGGCGGGATCCGACCGCCGTGCGCGAATTCCTAAAATACACGAGCCAAAACTGGACCGAAAAACCAGCTTATGTCTGTCTCGCTGGGGATGGCCATCAGGACTATCACGACATTTTCAACCAGTCGGCCACGCGTCCCAATCACATTCCACCGGTCAAATCGCGAGTTCCGGTGGATGCCACACCCAGCGGCAACAATCTGACGGTGGGGCTGGATAACCCAATGGCGGACTGGAAGGGTAACGCGGCGCCGGATGTACGGCTGGGGCGGCTGCCCGCGCAAACACCCGCCGCGCTGAGCAACATGATCGCCCGCATTATCCAGCATGAGGCTGAATCCACTTGGAAGAAAAGCGTGCTGCTGGTGTCCGACAAAGATGAGAATAATGCTTTCGCGCATGCGGCCAACCGTTTGGCGGCCAAACTGCCACCGGGTCTCACGGTAAAAAAATTGCCGCTTGGCATGACAACCCCTGTGGCTGAGATGCGCGCCAATTTCATTCAGCAGCTCAACATGGGTCCCTTCCTGGCGTCGTATTATGGCCACGCAAATAACTTTGGGATCAGTAGCCCCTATTTCTTCCAGTATAACGCAACCAATCAGATTGATATGTTGTCGTTGACGAACCAAGTCCAGACGCCGCTTCTGGTTGCCGGAACCTGCATGCTGAACAACTTTGGTGAGCCGCACCCGAACACCCGCTGCCTCGGCAAAGCCTTTTTGACGGCCGCACCAGGCGGGCCCGTGGCGATTTGGTCCTCGGCCACCGAAAACACGCTCTCCATGGCGGAAGCCACCGCCGGTGCCATTGTGAGCAATCTCTTTGGCGCCGATGAAAGTTTTCTGGGTGACGTCATCCAGAATGCACTGGACTTGCAGGCGCGCAGCGCGTCGCCTTGGACCGTCGCCGCCAGTGTCTTGATGGGGGACCCAGCCTTGCGGATGCGGCCGCGCCGTTTCGATGACCTTACCCCGCCCAATCTCAATATAACCACCCGCCCGGGCGCGAGCAGCGCCTCGAACCGGGTCGCACTGTCCGGCACGGCTGCCGACTTCAGCGGAGTGGCCGAAGTGATCGTGCGCAATAACCGGGATGTGGGCGAATGGGTGGCGACTGGCACCGGCTCTTGGTCGGTGAACGATATCCCGCTGCATCAAGGCGTGAATTTCCTGGACGTTATTGCTACGGATATCTATGGCAACGCCACCACCCAAACCGTCAAGGTCACCTATAGTGGCGACGCCTACTATGACGCGGGACTACGCTCCGGCCAAGTGGTGCAAGCCATCGAGTTCCCGGACAATATCCCACGCGGCAATACAGTGCGCGTGCGCTGGCAGATTCTATCCTATGTGCCGGTGCGCTCCTACTTGCAAACCATGCACCGCGACGGCACCAACGTGGTCTGGAATGTGCGACGCAATGGCGAATTGGTCGGGCAGGTGGAAAGCTCATGGAACGTGGGTTCCGGCGCCAAAAAAGCCAAGGTCTATTCCTTCGAGTGCGACTGGACCGCACCCGATTCAGGCGATGCCCCAGTTGATATTTTTGCATGGTTCAACGTGGCGCAGATGGACGGGGTGCGCTACCTGCTGGCCAATATTCCCGATGGGGTGGATAACCGGCCGGATCCGGATATTGCCAAAGTGTTCCGCCGGACGCTGGTGTCGCATGCCTCATCCTCATCGCCCGGCACGCCCGGGGGATTCACCGAAGACCAATCGCCCGTGCGCGAACAGAATCCGCAGCGTGAGTTCGACAACATCAACGATATCAAGAAGCGTTCTGGCGGCGTGGTCACGGCCATCAACATCCCGGACAATTGGGTGCCCGGTACTACCGTCACCTGCCAGTGGACGGTCTTGGCCTATATGGATATCGAAGGCCAGTTGGCCGCGGCCGACTTCGCCAACTCGACCATCCCGCTGCAAGTGAACGGCAGCCGGGTGTCGTCCAAGAAATCCACATTCAACTTCACGCACAATGGCACCACGTATTACGCGATGGAATATACCTTCCGCGCCTTGGTGAATGTGCTGGCGGAATGGAATACCACACCGCCCGGCGAGCCCGGTGTCCCCCGGGTGCAGATTTTCTTCCGGCACCGGATCCAAAACAGCAACGGTACCCGCATGGCCTGCAATCTGGCCTCGGGCGTGGATGCACGCCCCTATGCCAGCGATGGCATGTTTGGCCGCTTCATTGAACGCACCATTCAGGTGAGTCCCGGGCCATGATCCGTCGGCTTCTAGTTTTGCTTTGCTTGGCTGTGGCCGCGCTAGCGCTTTGGCCGGTTGCCATCCATCTGCGGGATAACCAGCCTGTGGTGCTTCTGCCCGGCACCGAGGAAGAACTGCGGGAGCGCGCTGCGGCGCAGGCTGCTACCATCGAGCAGTCTGACGCAGATTTTGACCAGAGCATCCCGGAAGCGGCGTTAGAGCCCCAAGTGGTCATGGATGCCGATGAAACACCATGGCCGGCGGACACAGCGACTGATTCCATGCCGTTCGTGGCCTTGCACAAGGCGCTGGCTGCAGCGATGGCAGAAAATGAACTGGCCGGTGTTCAGCAACTATTGGATTCGCTGGCCACGCCTGCGGAACGGCGCGGGGCCTTTCGTTGGCTGGCGCATCATGATGGCGATGCCGGCCTTGCCATGGCTTTGACCATCTTGTGGATGACCCCTGCTGATGACCCGCGCCATGCCGATTATGTCAGCGCGCTGCATGGGATTCGCCACCCGGCTTTGGCCGCGTGGCTGGTGCAGGCGTTGGCAACCACAACGGATGAACAAACGCGGGAGCGCCTCGCGGCGGTGTTGGCCACGGTGCGTGGGCCGGCTCTTATCGAGGCTATCGAACAGCAGTTGGCCACCAATTACTCTCCAACGCAACGTGCACCTTGGCTGGCCGTTTTGCGCCAGCGCACCGATTTTGAGGAGTTACCTGCTTTGATGAGTCTGGCGGAATCACCGGACCCCGATATCGCCGCAGCGGCGGCGCATGGCATCGCCAATATCGGCGGGTGGGAGGCCTGCCTCTGGTTGGCGGAATGCGCGCTCCAGCCGAATGCGCCGCACTACTATCGGGATGCCTTGGCGGCCGGTTCGTCCGGATTCAGCCAAGCGGCGATGGCATTTATTGCCGGCGGGCGTGGCGTGCCGGAGCCGCTCCGCACCGCCGCGGTGGCTGGTGGAACGGCCGCCGGGGCGGGGCAGTTGCACCCGGCGGTGCAGCCCGGCCGTGAAGGCATGGATGACAGTGAGCGGTGGTTTTAATGTTTGAATTGCGCAAAGGAAAAATCGTGAAAATGAAACAAAGGCTGGTCTGTGGAATTACGGCCGGACTGTTCCTGTTCGGCGGCTATGCGGCAGCGGCCGGTCATCCGTTGCTTACGTTGCAGGACTCGAGCCTTGCGTGGGCGATGTCCGATGCACCGCTGGGATATGGTGATTATGGCGCGCCCTCGGCCACCGCGCCAATGACCGTAGATGCAACCTATCCGCTGCTCATGGCTGCCGCCACGCCTGTGCCGGCCAGTACTCTCGCGCTGCAAGCGGACACCACGGCGGTATCCGTTGGCGCCGGGCAGGAGTTTAGCACGTGGGCCGATCTGACCGCGGTATTTCGCCCTTCGCGCTGGCGCTTGCCGATCCGGGTGGGTGAACCGCTGTCCTTTTTGAACTGGCGTGCGTGGCACGACGCTCCGGGGCGTACTGCCAAAGTGTTTGCCGGGGTGGTGGTTGTCGTGGGTATTACCGCCGCGATTGCCAGTGCCGGTGGCGGCGGTGGTGGTGGGGGTGGAGATAGCGGCTCACGAGATCCCGGTGTGCGGCCTCCCAATTCCTCACCCCAGCCCCCAAGCGGTGGCGGTGGTGGCAGTGGCGGCAGTAACAACAAACCGCGGCCCCCGAGCGGTGGCGGCGGCTCCAGCGGTGGCAGTGGCGGCGGTGGCAGCGGGGGCGGCAGCGGGGGTGGCGGCGGTGGGGGTGACGAGTCCCCGTTCTAACGATCGGCGAGGTGTACCATGAAGCTTTCTCTTGCCCACCAGCAATTTCAACAGCGCCCCGGTGTGGTGCTGCGTAAAGTGGCCGGCGAAGTCATGCTGGTTCCCACCGTCACGCGCGAGGTGGATATGGACAGCCTATTTTTGCTGAATGCCAGCGGTGAGTGGCTTTGGGAACAACTGCGTCAGCAGACTACCTTGGCTCAGGTGGCGGAGAAAATGGCCGGGCATTTCCGGATTGAACCCGCGCGGGCGACCGCGGATGCCACGGCATTTGTTGAGCAGTTGGTGGCGCGCAACCTGGTGGTTGCCCAACCTGCATCATGAGAGATTGCGACATCGGAGTTGGCCACTCGCGCGTGGATGCCATGCGGCAACGCGCGCGCGAGGAGGGGCTCCCGTTGCACGCCACGCTGGAACTGACTCAGCGCTGCAATTTTCGCTGCGTCCATTGTTATGTCCTGCCCAACGCAGCATCGCCGACCAAGGAATTGACAGCCGGCGAATGGCTGGCGCTCGTAAAAGAGGCCGCAGATGCCGGCTGTTTCTCGGTGCTGCTCACCGGCGGGGAGCCGCTGTTGCGCTCCGATTTTCCCGAGATCTATCTCGGCATCAGGAAAATGGGCATTCAGGTGATGGTCTTCACCAACGCCTCGCGGGTGGATCAGCGGATCGTTGAAGTTTTGCAGGAGGCGCCGCCGCGGCTGATTGAAATTACGATCTACGGTGCCTCGCCGCAGACGTATGCCGCGGTCACCGGCCGTCCCGAGGCCTATCTCGAAGTCATGGACGGTGTCCAACGACTGCGGGATGCCGGAATGCCCGTGGCCTTGAAGACCATCCTGATGAATCCCAACAAGCATGATTTCGCGACCATTCGCGCCATGCGTGGGGCAGGGGAGCGGCAAGTACGTTACGATGCCGCGATCCATGCCCGCTTCCCCGGCGACGGTGAGATTCAGCAGTACCGCGTGCCGCCCGCCGAGCTGGTGGAGCTGGAAGCGCGCCACGTTCCCGAACTGCAGGCGGAATGGGAGCGCACCGCCAAGCGGGAACAAACGCAGGCGGCCAAGACGGCAGCCGCGCCGGGCCCGCAACCGCTTTACACATGCGCGGCCGGGTCCATTTCGTTCTATGCAACCGCCACCGGGATGATTCAACCGTGCGTCAGCGCCGCCCGCTACGGCGTGCAATGGCGCCCCGGCAAGCTGCTGGCGGCTTTTCGGCAGTCCCGCCAGGCCATCCAGTCGGCGTTCAAACCCGCCGGTTATGCCTGCACTGGTTGCGCGGCGCTGCCGTATTGCGCCTCCTGCCCGGCGGTAGCCGAACTGGAAACGGGCATAGAGACCGCCGTTTTCCCCTATGCCTGCCAAGTGGCCAAAACCCGCCAGCGGCGCGGCGTTGAAAAAGAGCTGGCCGCTAAAACAAGTCTTGTTGCAACCCCCGGAATATCCTAAAAGTAATAGTAATCCCCCAAGGAGAAAAGCATGCAAGAGCAAGAGAAAAATCCCCAGCAAGATGCCTACGAAGCCCCCCGCTTGGAAGTGGTTGATTTGCACGGCGAAGAGCTGTTGGCCAAGAGCTGCAAAGACATCACCGGCGCTGGCCCGACGCTGACCTGCCAAGACCAATTTGGCGTGACCTGCTCGTCATTGGGTTCATGAGGTTGGATCCCGCGCCCGCCGGCTCCACGAGCTCCGGACGCAATATCTTGGACATAGCCGGGCTTGGCATTGAACTGGCCAAGCCCCTATGTCCAGATTTTTCCGCATGGCCTGATTCCTATCAGGCCTTTCTTAATATTCGGCCTGATTCCACACCCGCCGATTCCGTGTTCCTCCATGGCGCTGATGTAGAGCGCCCGACGGATGACACTTTTACCGCCACCTTTGCCGGTGGCGCCTGGCAGGCAGGTCAGGCGAACGGGCGCACTGTTTTCCGTTTCAATGCCAACGACCTTCCCGCCTATCTATGGGCGGAACCCAACGCTGATTATTCGCGAGTAACCGTCTGGCCCGATCCCGTGCATGGCCGGCCCATGCCGCCGCTTCTGCACCCGGTGGACCGGGTCTTGTGTATGGGGGTGCTGACCCATCGGCAACGGATCATGGTTCACGCCTGCGGATGGAAATACCAAGGGCAAGCCTTGCTGTTTCCCGGTGTGTCTGGCGCGGGCAAAACGACCATCTGCAACCAGCTCATGGCCTCCGGCCACGGGGTTATTTTGTCCGATGACCGCATGGTGTTGCGGCAAACGGCCGACGGCCTGGACGCCTGCGGTACGCCATGGCCCGGCGATGCCAAGCAGGCCAGGAATGAATCGGCGCCACTGCGCGCCTTGTGCTTCATCGAAAAAGCCGCCGAAAATCGGCTGACGCCAATCCCGCCCGCGGAAGCATTGAAACGACTTTTCACCACGGCCTCCGTGCCATGGTTCGTGCCCACCATGCGCGACTTGGCCCTCGCGGTGGTGGAGCACCTGGTGGCGACGATACCCGCCTACCGGCTGGATTTTCGCCCCACACCGGCTGTGGCCGACTGCCTGCTGCCGTTATTGACGGCTTCTCACAAATAGGGCCATGTGGCCCGTTTGGATAGGGGAAGAATTCTGCTGGACTCGGATTGCAGCTTGATTTTTGACGGGTGGGGCGGGAAAATGAGGCCTCAAATCAATCCGGGCGTGACGCCCGGTGAAAGGAAGCAGGGTATGAAACATTTCTGGCGGCTGATCATGGTGGTGGCGATGGTCTGGGGCGCGGGCTGCGGGAAGAAAAGCGCGCAGGTGGTCAAACCCAATCTGATCAATCCGGACGATGTCGCGGTTTGGGTGGACCAATCGGGTATTACGGCGGGCCAGGTGCAGCGGGAAGTCAATCGGCTTTTCGCGCAGGTGCCGGCGAACATTCCCGCTGATCAAATCCCGGGTATTCAGGCGCGCCTGGTGGGCGAGGCCGTTGAAGGCTTGATTGTTCGGCAACTGGTGCGCAACGAAATGGAACGCTCCAAGTCCATCATCACCCGCGAAGAAATCGAAAAGGGGAAGAAAGACTTGGAAGCCGCACTTGGCCCCGGAGGTTCGCTGTCCGTCTTGCTGGCGGAAACCAAGCTGCCCATGGAAGAGGTTGAAAAGAATCTTCAATTGGACATCTTCAAGAACAAGATGATCAAGGAGCAGCTCGATGAAGCCTTGGCCGGGATTACGGAACAGGTCGTGCGGGAGTATTATGATACCCATCCGCAGGAGTTCACCCAGCCGGCCGGGCGCTTGGCGTCGCATATCCTGCTGCGCGTGCCGCAGGACGCGACGGAATCCGTGAAGGCGGATTTGCGGGCCAAGGCCGAGGCGATTCGCCAAGAACTGCTGGGTGGTGCTGACTTCGCGCAAATGGCCCGGGAAAAGTCCGAATGTCTCAGTGCGGAGCGTGGCGGCGAATTGGGTGTGATTCCGCGTGGCCGCGAAGCGCTATCTTTTGAAGAGGCGGTGTATGGCCAGCCATTCAACGAAATCGGCGAAGTCATCGAAACGCCGGTGGGTTTCCACATCGTCAAAGTGACGGGCGAGCAAGAAGAAAAGTTGATTCCCTTTGAGGAGGTCAAGGGGCGGCTGACGGAGGTGCTCAAGCTGCAAGCCCACCAGCAAGTCACGGCAAATTTTATCCGCGGGCTGCGCGAAAAGGCCACGATCAAGCTGGTCGGGCCGCTGGCCGAGCAAGCCCCCGCGGCTCCTGAAACCCCGGCAGAAGAAACGGCGCCGGCCCTGCCGCCGGAAGCTCCGGTCTCGGTGCCGGCTCAATAATCCCCACGGACCGAGTAGTCACCGTCCACCGGCAGCCGGCTTGTGCGACTGCCAAAAGTTGAGCTTGTCACCCGTATGATCGCTCCGTTTCCGGACTCCGCTGCCGCGGATTCGCGCCCGTTGCGTGAGGTGGTCGGTGAATTTTTCGCACTGGGCGGCGCGCTGGCGGATGTCACCACCGGCGACTTCGAGTTCGAGGCCCGCCCCCAGCAACAGCAGATGGCCGATGCCGTGGCGGCGGCCTTGGCTGATGAGCGCCACCTGATCGTGGAAGCCGGAACCGGCGTGGGGAAAAGCTTGGCTTACCTTGTCCCATTGCTGCTGCACGCCCAGCAGCAGGGCATCCGGGTGCTGGTGTCCACCCACACCATCGCACTGCAAGAACAGTTGCTGGGCAAAGACCTGCCCATGCTGCACGAGCGCTTGGGCTTTGAATTCCGCGCAGTGCTGGTCAAGGGGCGGATGAATTATTTGTGCCTGCGGCGGCTGGCCCGCGCGCGCAGCCACCAACGCGAGTTATTCAGCGATGGCGTGGCCGAAGAACTGGAGCGCATCCGGTCGTGGGCCGACAAAACGGACGACGGCAGCTTGCAGGAATGGCGGCATGAACCATCCGCCGAGGCCTGGGGCGCGGTATGCGCCGAACATGGCAATTGCCTCGGTGCCAAATGCCCGGAGCGCAAACGCTGCTTTCTGCTGCGCGCTCGCGCCAAGATGCAGGATGCCCACTTGCTGGTGGCCAACCATCATTTGCTTTTCTCCGATTTGGCCCTGCGGCAGGACGGCGCGGCCTTTTTGCCGGATGTGGGCGCGGTAGTGCTGGATGAGGCCCACATGGTGGAGGATACCGCCAGCGAGCACCTTGGCCTGCGCCTCTCCACGTATGGTTTTGAACATTGGTTGCGCCGGCTATTCGTGCCAGAAAGCGGCAAAGGGCTTTTGGGCTATTTGCGCGCCGGAGCCGCGGCCCGCGTGGCCACCGAACTTTGGCCGGCAGTGGCCGATCTGTTCCACGAAGTGCCACGCTTGGTCGGCTTGGGGCCGCACGACGGCCAAAAGGTGGTCGCCCAGCCCTTGCAACTGGTGACCAATGTTCCGGAATTGATGCATCAACTCTCCACGGAATTGGAGATTCTGGGGGAAGATTTGGTCGGGCAGGACGAAGACTCCCGCGCGGAATTACGCTCCTTGCGCGGGCAGGGAATTGCCTTGAGCAAAATGCTGGAGGCTTTTCTGGACCAGTCCATGCCGGATCACGTCTATTGGCTGGAGCGCGAAGGCCGCCGCCGGCAGCCCGTGCTGTATTCCGCGCCCATCGAAGTGGCGCCAATTTTGCGCAATGTCCTGTTCGGCACGCTGCGCACGGTCATTCTCACCAGCGCCACCCTAGCCGTCGCTGGAAGGCTGGACTATTGCCGGGATCGCCTTGGCGCGCCGGCTGAAACCGAGTTGCTTTGCCTGGGCTCGCCGTTTGATCATGCCCGCCAAATGCGACTATACGTCGCCACCAACGCGCCCGATCCCAAGGAAAAGGACGCCTATGCCGAAGCCGTGGCTAAAGGGGTGCTGCAATGGTCTCTAAAAACCAAAGGGCGGGCGTTTGCGCTCTTTACTAGCGCCGAGCTGCTACAACGCACTGCGGAAGCCTTGCGCGAACCGTTGGCGGACGCCGGCTTGGAACTGCTGGCCCAAGGCGGCAAACTGGGCCGGCGCGCCATGCTGGAAACCTTCCGCAAAAACGAAGGCTATGTGCTCTTTGGGCTCGATAGTTTCTGGATGGGCGTGGATGTGCGTGGCGACGCCCTGAGCAATGTGATTCTCACGCGACTGCCCTTTGCCGTGCCGGATCACCCCGTGGTGGCGGCGCGGCTGCAGCGCATCAAGGAGCGGGGGGGCGATCCCTTTCGCGAGTATTCCCTGCCGGAGGCCGTGCTGAAGTTTCGGCAAGGTTTTGGCCGCCTGATTCGCTCCCAGACCGACCAAGGCATTGTCGTGGTGCTGGATTCGCGCCTGTTGACCAAGTGGTACGGGCGGGTGTTCAAGCGCTCGTTGCCCGAATGCCCGGTGGAGACGTTTGAGCTGTAACCGCTTGGTTTTGCCTTGCTCCCCGGCGGGCCATTCGGCAAGGTAATTCTGTGCATTCACCGTTGGCCAACTCTGCCACAACAGGCCAGTCGCCGACTGCCGTCCAGCCGGTGTCGCGCGTAGAAACCTGGCTGACCCGCGGCTTGATGGTGGTGGCTGGGTTGCTGGCGCTGGGCTTGCTCTGGTCCGGGTTCTGCGCCTTCACCTGGCGCAAATTCGGCCTGTTCGATTATGGCGTTTATACGAACATGATCTGGAACAGCGGGCACGGCCAACTTTTCCGTTGTCTGCTGGATCGCACCTATTTGGCCACGCACTTGTCATTCTCGCTGGCGTTGCTGGGGCCGCTGTTTTACCTCTGGGACCATCCGTTTTTGTTGTGGGTGGCGCAGTGGCTAATGCTGATTAGCGGCGCGCTGATTCTCTTGCGGGGCGCCCTGCGCGCGCACGTGCCGGCGTTTCTGGCTTGGGCCATTGTGCTGTTTCTTTTCGGCTACCACCTCAATCAGCAAGTGCTGTTGAGCGAATTCCATGGCGTCAGCGCTTATCTCTTGCTGGTGCCCTGGCTCTATTATTGCCTGCGGTTCCAGCGGCGGTGGGTGTGGCTGCCGTGGCTGTTGACGCTGGGCCTGCGCGAGGATGCCGGGTTTATCATCTTGCCGCTGCTGCTCTATTGCGCGGTGCGTGAGCGCTGGTGGCCGGGCTATGTGTATGCCGCGCTGTCGGTCGTTTATTGTCTGGTGGCCATTCAATGGCTGTTCCCGCTGTTGGCGGGGATGTCGTTGCAGGTGCGGCGGGCGGGGCACGTGAACAACCCGCTAGGCAATCTGCTGAATCCGGCCACAGGGCTGTTGCGTTTGCGTGCGCTGCTGTGGGTGGTATTGCCGGTCTTGCCTTTTGTGTGGCGGCGAAGCTGGCTGCCGCTGCTGGTGTTGCCGGCGGTGCCGTTGCTGATTGCCATGGGCAGCGGCACCTCCAATCACTATACGTATTCTCTGCATTATCCCGCCGCGACCATGGCCTGTTTGGCCGTGGCCATGGTCGAAGCCGCGCGCCTGCGCCCATCGCTAGCCGCGCCGACCAGCCGACGCGGCGCCTTGTGGGTAGCATCGGCTTTGTTGCTGATCACCGCTTTTTCCTTCCGCACCCAAGGCTACATTCCCGGCAGTCGTCCGCGCGTGGATGCCACCAAAACCTATTCGCAAATTCATGAGTCCGGCTTGCTGGGGTTGCGTGCCGCCCGCCACATCCCAACGGACGGCATTTTGCGCTGCGCGCCACATTTGGCCGGCTTTTGCGCCAATCGGCGCGATCTGCTGGACTGGGCGGCAGACCCCGCCACAACCCCGCCGGCGGATTTCATTTTTAGCGAAATGAAATACCTGCACAATCATCGCATCGGCTACCACGACGAGCTGACCAGCGGCGACTATGGTCTCGTCTATTTTGACGGCGATTATGTGCTGTTGCAGCGTGGGGCGCCCACCAACTGGAATGAGCTGCTGGAAACAGCCTACGAGTGCGCGCCATACGGCACGCGGTTCCCGCGAATCAGGCTGCCGAAGCGGTTCGGCCGCGCTAATCAGGCGTTGACCATTCCATCCTTGCACTGGCGCGGCGGGAAGGCGGGGGCAACCGGGGTGCTGGGCGCCGCCCCTCACATCACCTTGGCGCCCGGCGAGTACGAAGCCGTTTTTCTCTTTGCCGCGCGGGGGCGGATGGGTGATGATTTCTGGGGCGAGTTGGAAGTCTGGCGGGCCGACAACGAACAACGACTGGCCGCTGTGCGCATTGAGCCCATCGCCACCGGCCGCCATGCGCTGCGTACTCAGCGGGTGGAATTTTCGCTGAACGAAACCACCCAGGTGCAAGCAGTCGTGCAATGCCGCGAGGCCGAGCTATGGCTCGTGCGGACGCTCTTTATCCCGCGCGGCGCATCATGGGATTTGTGACATGACGCTTCGCCGTTGGTTGCCGTTGGGGTTGCTGGCGCTGCTGTTGCTGGCCGCGGCGTGGCGCGGGGTGCAGGTGTTCCAGCCTTCCATCACAACAGGCGACGAAGCTTTGGTGGCGTTGCGCGCGCGTGGCCTAGTGGAGCAAGGCCATGGTTGGACTCCGTACTGGAACGGCGCGCCAGATGTGCATAAACCGCCGCTATACTTTTGGCTGGTGGGCATTGGCTACAAAGTGTGGGGAATACAACTGGCGGCTGTGCGCGTACCGGCACTAGCGGCCTACCTCGTGGTGCTGGCGCTAACCTTTGTCCTTGGTCGGCGCGTGGCCGGTGATTGGGCTGGATTGTTGGCTGCATTGTTTGCGGCGTTGCATCCCACTATGGCCGTCCAGTCCAGCATGGGCATGATGGACTCGCTCATGATTGCGCTAACTCTCGGCGGCGCATGGTTTTTGCTGCGCACCGATGACAGCCCTCGCTTCTTTGCGGGCTGGGGCTTGTGCTGCGGCCTGGCGTTGCTGACCAAGGGTCCTGGCGCGGTGCCCATCCTGCCGGTTTCGCTGCTCTATTTGCTGGTTGCGCGCCGGAGCACTTTTCGCCAGCCGTGGTTCTACGCTGCGTTGGCGGGCGGCCTTGTATTGGCTGGCATCTGGTTCGGCAGCCAGTTTTTGTTGAACCACGACGCCTTTGTGAAGCCGTATTACAGCGACATTGTCGGCTATCGGCTGAAGCATTCTTGGACGGATACCGCGCTGTATCTCAAATCCGTGAGTTACCTCTGGGCTTCGTGGGGCGGGGTGGCGCCGCTCTTTTTCGGGGCTTTTGTTTTGCCTTGGTTGTGGATGCGCGGGCCCGCCGCGCGCGGCGCGCGCGACGCCACATTATTGGTGGCCTTGGCTGGCGCGGTGCCGCTGGTGATGGTGTCGCTGGTGCGTCAGCAGATGTCGTGGTACATGCTGCCCGCCGTGCCGCCAATGGCGATCATTGCCGCGTGGCTAACAACGCGCCTGCTCCAGCGATCAGCTCCCTTGACTTTGCGATTAGTCGCTGGCGCGCTGCTGGCGGCGGGGGTGTGGCTGCCCAACGTGTATGCGAGGCCAACCGCGTGGCCGGCTTTGGTCTGCGTCCTCGCTGCGGTTTCGATGCTCGCCGCCGTCGGCCGGCGCGAAGCTTGGCAACGGCTCAGCGGCGCGGCCTTTGGTCTTGGCTTGGCGGCCGCGCTGACGGGCAGCCTCTCGTTGCAGAATCCGCACGTCACCGTGATGCGGTTGCGCGACTCCAGCGAAATACGCGTGATTGCCCAACGGCTGGGCGCAGTGACTCCAACCGGGAATCCGTTGGTAGTCAATTTCCGGCACTACAAGCTCAATTCTTTGATGTTTTATGCCCACCAAGACAGTGTGCAACTGAAGGATTTTTGCCAACAGCCGATTGCGCCCGGGGCGCGGTATCTCGGCGTGTTAGCCGGTGGTGAATGCCGCGAGTTTTTACGCGGGTTGGCGGTGGAATCCCTCGGCGAATATGCCGGCTACGAGTTGGTTGTCATTCAAAACAGCAGCACAGAGCCGGTCACCCCGGGATTGCCGCCGAATGTACCGGCGGGCGAAGCCGCCGATGAGCTTTAACTCCGCCTGCGCGTTTTAGCGGAGGCCACCGGGCCGATCCAAAAAGACGTTCAGCGTTTGCAACGGCGCCTGCCCGCGCAATTCCGCTTGCAGGCGGGACACGTCGGTTTTCAGTCCGGAAAAAACGTACTGAAAGCTGGCCTGATCCTCCCGGAAAGATGAACTTTCCAGCCGGTAGCGCTGCAAATGGCGGCCCAGCGCTTCTTCCACCGCGGTCATGTGCGTGGTGGCATCGCCTGCGGGTATTGTCAGCACCAGAATACCGTCACGCCGCCAAAGCCGCCAAAAGCGTGTCCCGCGCGTCAGCAACAGGCTGCCGAAGGCCACCAAATACATGATCACCAGAAAGCGGAAGTTGAACGTGGCCGCCGAAATGGATGCCGCAATCACCAGCATGATGAAGCCGACTTCCTCTGGCTCCTTGATGGGTGTACGGAAGCGGATGAACGACAACGCGCCGAGCAAGCCCAGCGAGAGGGGGATGGAGAGCTGCACGCCAATGAACAGCGTGGTGATGGCTATGCCCAAGAGCGGGAAAGCGCGGTGAACTTGGCTGCCTGTGCCGCGCCGTTCATAGAAAAAGCGGTAGAAGCCGGCCGCCGCGTAGGCTGCCGCCAGCGAAGCCAGCAGCGCCAGCAAAAACAATCCAGGATCCAGTTGTTCCCGGATTTGCCGCAAACTCTCCAACACTCCAAATGTATTTACATTATTCATAACGGCGCGCCTCCCTGCAGGACTTGGTTCATACATTCACCATATTTTGAGAAACTACGCAACCGCAAGCCCATCTGGAAAAGCGGATAGCTCCAGGCCGGCAGTTCCTTGGTCTGATTCTTGAACTCAACCACGATGCAGTCCAAATGAACGGGGCCCACGGTGGGAAAGCGCGCGGGATTGACGCGGCCGGCCCGAATTTGCCAATCCAGCGCCACTCGGCTTCCCGTGACCGGGCAGATATAGCGTTGCCGGGAATACGAGATGCAAACCGAGGGGCTCAGGATGTGCGGGATCGCTTCGCCCAGTTCTGCCGCGTGGCGATAGAGGAAATCCACCAGCCCGGGATCATCCAGCGGCACAGTGGCCAGCCAGCGCTCGGGCGCACGTACCGCGATACGCGTCTTGCGGCGGGCGGAACCGAGGCGATGCTTGGCTTCGATGAACACCGGTACATCCTCATCCGTGAGGGGACCGGGGCGGCCATACCACCGCAGGCGAACTTTCAATTTCAGATTGTCGCCGTTAAGTTTTTCGTCGTGGAATTGGCGGTTCGGGGTGTCGAAATAAATGCTATTGATCGCGCCAACGGGGTATTCGCCGTCGGGCTGGCAAGCCGCGGCCAACAGCGCACTGACCATTTCCGTGTGCCGTTCCGTGCCCACGTATTTGACTTCGTTGACCAATTTTTCAACCGGTTCGGCCAAAGATTGACACCACTGCAGCACCATGGCCCCATGGTGGCATAAAGAGGGCTGAAATCAACCGATTTCAAGCCGGCGGCAGGCGTTGCAGAATGACGCGCGGATTTTTTTCCTGAAAAAACTTCAGTTCCCAATCCGCGGAAAATAGCGCCACCGGGCGGTTGGCGGTGTCGAAAGCCAGCCGGCAACTGCTGGGCAGCATGGTTGGACTGACGGGTTCCCCAGCGGGGTCCACCCAGCGTAGAATGGTCCACGGGGCAGCTTCGCGACGGGTGACCGCGCCATATTCATTTTCCAGCCGGTATTGCAGGACTTCAAACTGGAGCGGGCCCACAGCGCCCAGCAACGGCGCGCGGGAACCGGAGTCGGGCAAAGTGAACGTCTGCACCGCGCCTTCCTGCAACAGATGGTCCAATCCCGCGCGGAATCGCTTGAATTGCGCGGGGCTGGCATGGTGCAGCCACGCGAAACATTCCGCGGCAAACTGCGGCAACGGGTCATACACGATGGCCGGGTCTGCCGTCAGCGTGTCGCCGATGCCAAATTCCGGATGCCCCACCAGGCCGATGACATCGCCGGGATAGGCTTCATCCACGGTTTCGCGGTCGCGGGCAAACAGCTTGCGCGAGTTGGAGAGCCGGATCACCTTGCCAGTGCGGGGGTGGGTGGCCTTCATGTCGCGCTGGAACACGCCGGAACAAATCCGCAAAAATGCGATTTGGTCGCGGTGCTGGGGATCCATGTTGGACTGGATTTTGAAAATGAAGCCGGAGAATTGGTCATGCTGCGGCGGCACCACCAACGCCCCGGCCTTGCGTGGGCCGGGTGGGGGGGCGTGAGCCAGGAAGAAATCCAGCAGCAGTTGCACGCCAAAGTTATTGAGCGCGCTGCCAAAAAACACCGGAGTCATGTCGCCGGCGCGCACCGCGGCTTCATCAAACACCGCGCCGGCGGCGTCCAGCATGGCAATTTCTTCGGTCAGCCGCGCGACAGCATCGGCCGGCATTTGGCTTAGCGTTGCCAAATCCTGCAGCGAACGCAGCACTTCCGGTGCGCGCGAGGCGCCGCCAACGGTCCGCTCAAAAAAGTGCGCCAACTTGCCTTGACGGTCATAGACCCCGCGGAAATCTACGCCGTCACCCAGCGGCCAATTCATTGCGCATGCTTGCAGTTGCAGGGTGTTTTCAATTTCGTCCAGCAGGCCGAGCGGCGCGCGGGATGGGCGGTCGAGTTTGTTGATGAACGTGAAAATGGGGATGCCGCGCAGCCGGCAGATTTCGAACAACTTGAGCGTCTGGCTCTCGATGCCCTTGGCAGCATCAAGAACCATGATCACCGCGTCCACGGCCATAAGCACGCGGTAGGTGTCTTCGGAAAAATCGTGGTGGCCGGGGGTGTCGAGCAAGTTGACCACGTAGTTGTTGTAATCGAATTGCAGGACGGTGGAACTGACCGAGATCCCGCGTTGCTTTTCCAGTTCCATCCAGTCGGATGTGGTCGCACGTTGGTTTTTGCGGGCCGTGACGGACCCGGCCAATTGCACCGCCCCGCCGTACAGCAGCAACTTTTCCGTAAGCGTCGTCTTGCCGGCATCTGGGTGCGAAATAATCGCCAGTGTCCGGCGGCGGGCAATTTCCTGGGTTGGGGTCATGGGTCGTGTGCGTCTTCTACAACAAAATCATCGAATCCGCGCAGTCTTCCACACCTCGGAAAAAAGGCGAGTGAATTTTCCCGTTTCATCGCCGGAGTTCCACGCACCCTGAAAAACTCTTTGTCACTCGTTGCACTGCAAATGGCCGCTTTCATTTTGGAGTGTCCCGGCCCAAAAACCGCATCCGGTTGGGTTGTCGGGCTGGAATGGTCGCAGGCCGTCACCCCCGTGCGGGTGCGTCGGGCGCGTATTTGTTGAGGAGGGTGGAGAGGAGCGCGCCGACAGCAAAAAGAAGCAGGGCACGTAGACCGGCGGTGCCGCCGGGCCAACCGGGGTAGAGCAGCGGGATGGAGCCGGCCACCAGCCCAAAAATGGCGCGGGTGGTAAGGCCTTCTGCGTGGCGGAAAAGCCAGTCGGCCAGCCGGGCAAAGCCAAGGATGGCGGCCAGCGCGCCGCCACCAAGGGGCAGCAAGACGTTCAAATCCAACGCGGCCACGCCATCGAGCAAGGGCTGGTAAAGGCCCAAATAAATTAAAATAAAAGCCACGCTGGCACCGGGAATCACGCTGCCCAAACCAATGCCCGCCCCAGCCAACAGCCAGATGCTCCAGCGTGCGGCAATGGTGTCGGGGCGAGGGGCAACATGGTTATCCAGCAAAGCGCCGCCGACGCACAACAGAAACATGAGTCCACCAAGCCACCACCCGCGTCGGCCCCCGCCCGCGCGGTGGGCGTGTTGCCACAGGTGCGGCAGCGCGCCGAACATGAGGCCCATAAAGAGGTACAACGCGGCGGTTTCATGGCGCGCAAAAAAAGCGGCCAAAAGCCGGCTGCCAAGCAGCAATCCGAGACCCGCTGCCAGGAGAAACGGGGCCAACGGCAGCAGCAAGCGGCGGAAATCCCGCAGCGGGTGGGCAAGAGCGCCGGTCAACGGCCGGTAGAGTCCGCCCAGCACGAGTAGTGTGCTGCCGCTGACTCCGGGCAGCAGGCCGGCCACACCCACGAGCAGGCCATATGGGATTTGCAGAAACCAAGGCACGGGATCAAACCGCGCCCCCGCCGGGCAGATCGTGGATAATGGTGTCGTGGCACATGCTGTTGGCCAGATACGGGTAGTCCAGCGTGTAGTGCAGGCCACGGCTTTCGCGGCGCATCATGGCCGAGCGGATAATCAGTTCCGCTACCGCGGCAATGTTGCGCAGTTCCAGCAGGTCGGAGGTCACGAGATAATCGCGGTAATACGCGCGGATTTCTCGGCGCAGGGTGCCAATACGCCGCAGGGCGCGGGCCAGGCGGCGGTTGGTGCGCACAATGCCCACATAGTCCCACATGACGGTGCGCACTTCATTCCAGTTGTGCGAAACCACGACGGCTTCATCGGAGGGCACGGCCCCGCCGGTTTTCCACGCGGGAATCCGGATTTTGCGCGCCGTGGTGCGCGGGGCTTCGAGGATGTCGCGGGCCGCGGCATGGCCGCACACCAGCGCTTCCAAAAGTGAGTTGCTAGCCAAGCGGTTGGCGCCATGCAGCCCAGTGCACGCGGTTTCGCCGGCCACATGCAGCCCAGCCATGGCGGTGCGCCCGCGCGTGTCGGCAGTGACGCCGCCGCAGAAGTAGTGTTCGGCCGGGACCACGGGAACCGGCTCCTTGGCCATGTCGAAACCGAATTGTTTGCACGTGGCATAGATGTTCGGGAACCGCCGCCGCAGGAACGTGCCGCCTTTGTGCGTAATGTCGAGATACGCGCAGGAGTCGCCACGGATTTTCATTTCGTGGTCAATGGCGCGAGCGACAATGTCGCGTGGAGCCAACTCGGCGCGGGGGTCATAGCGCTTCATGAACGGCTTGCCGGCGCCATTGAGCAGGCGCGCGCCTTCGCCGCGCACGGCTTCGCTGATAAGGAACGACTTGGCGGCGGGATGATAGAGGCAGGTGGGGTGGAACTGCACGAATTCCATGTTGCGAATTTCCAGCCCGGCGCGCCACGCCATGGCAATGCCGTCGCCAGTGGCGATGTCCGGATTGCTGGTATAGAGATACACCTTCCCGGCGCCGCCCGTCGCCAGGATGGTGTGCGGCGCACGCACGGCAAGGATTTCATTGTTTTTACGGTCGAGGAAATATGCACCGATGCAGGCATCATCGCCGGGCACCTTCAGCCAACCGGTGGTAATGAGGTCAATGGCCATGTGGTGTTCCAGAATCTGCACGGAACGTTGCTGGCGCACCTGTTCCACCAGGACGCGGATAATTTCCGCGCCGGTCATGTCGCCGCTGTGGAGAATCCGGCGCACGGAGTGGCCGCCCTCGCGCCCCAGATCATAATCGGCATCCGTTTCGCGGGCGTGACGAGTTTTGCGTTCGAAGCGCACGCCCCAGCGTTCCAACGCGGCAATGCGGGCGGGACCGGCGGCAATGATCTCGCGGGCCACCTCGGCGTTGGTCAGCCCCGCGCCGGCCACCAGGGTGTCCTGCAAGTGGGCTTCGATGGTGTCTCCTTCGGCCACCGGCACCGCAATGCCGCCTTGCGCGCGCGATGAATTGCTCTCCTGCAGCGTCAACTTGGAACACAAAATAACGTGCCCATACGGAGCCAACTCCATGGCCGCCGACAATCCGGCCAGCCCCGCACCAATGACGAGATAATCGCAATCAAGCGTTTTCATCTTTTTCATCCTAACGCCAAGGGCCGCCGTCGCGCCGCTTGCGCCGCGTAAGGTGGGCCAGCTTGTCCAATGCTATATTCATACGTGTTAATCGTTCACCGCCACATGGGATCTGGCAATGGGAAGTCCCATTTGTTGGTTAAAATAGTAACGCTCTGTCCATGGTCTATGTTCAGATTTCCCCATAGCTCATCACCCTGAAAAGTCATGATCAAATACTTCTTCTTTTCGATGGCGGCATCCCGATACCAGCGGCCGACCTTCTCTTCGGCTTGTTTAATAACTGCATCGGGCTGGCTCCAATCAAAATCAGGATTGTTGCGCTTCATTTCGTGGTACCAAATATGGTCTTCCATTTTGTATGGCGGCAGTGGGCAGGTGCGGTAATATTCTTTAATCATCCACCCACTTTCGTGTGGTTCGAGTCCCCAATAAAAGGCATAGCCACGCACAAACTGCCAGAATACGCGGTCTCCATCGCCCGTTGCGACAAACTCCATCGTTGCATACGGAAAATCCCCTTTTACAACATCATTCACCTTACATAAAATCCGATACCAGAAGAGAGGGGATCGGGCACCCCATTGGCCGCGATTCTGGAGGCCAGTTATGGCAATCGGAATAACATCTTCAATGGTTGCTGCAACTACGGTTTGGTATTTATCGAATGAGGCCATTCTTTGGGCAAGATTGGTTCGAGATTCCCCCAGTCGGAAGGGTGGTGTCGGCAACGTGTAGTGATTTGTTGTATCGGTGATAAGCAATAAATCCCTAACCGTATAATTACACGGGATTGGCCATAGCTTGACCTCGATATCCGATGCCCATGCTGTCGCAGATGCAAAGAATGACAGCAACATGAGGAATGTGGATATGGCTTTTGTTTTATTTTTCATTGTCATCGAACGTCAGGGTCAGGGGCCCCGACACCTTGTGGAGGGTGCCCTAGACCTCTTTGTTCGGCTGTGTTTTTATCGGTTTCCGATGGGGAACGCGCCCTGATGATGACTGTTTCGTTGGACTTCATAAAATAGAGTTCCATGTTCTTCCCTGGGGCGGTGGTGCGGTCGAACCTGTAGTCGCCAATGTAGTCGCCAATTCGGGCAAAGTAAACTCTGGAGGGGGCTTTCCGATGGGCCAGTTTAACAATGAGCAGTCTGTCGGCCTGGGCCGGTCCATCCCGCATTATCTGATAGCCCGGGAAGTAAATGTGTGTAATTTCTGAGGCGGGGAAAGGCAGAGTCTTGTGTTTATCCGTAGCGGCAGGCACATTTTCTTGGGCCGTAGCCGCAGTGCTTAACATTATGGCCAGAAATGTGAGGACATATATATTCATATATGTTTTTAGCCGAACGGTCAGCGGTCACCGGCGGCGCACTTTGTTCAACCCCTTCATTTTGCTTGGCGCGAGCGGTTGAGTCCAGAAAATTGGCGTTTTGGCGTCAAAATGGCGTGTTTTTCGGGTTTTGGGGTCATTTTGAGGCGTTTTTGGCGATTTTGGGGCGCAAAACCGGCACTTTTACTCAATTTTTGGCGTAACGGCACCCTTCCGCGAGGGTGTTAAGGTTTTGGGGCCCACTCCTGATTTATTGATCGTCACGGGTCGGTGGACTGTTAGTCCGCTGCTGGCGGTGCGTAGGCATGAAAAACATGGTTGGGTCTATTTCAGTTCTTCCATAGGTAGGATCTGCTTTGTATGCCGAACCGTCAGGATCGAAACCTGGCGGGTATCCATGCGGTAAATGATGCGGTAATTGCCCCAGACTAGTTCCCGGATGTCTTTACGCGGCGTTTCCGGAATGGGTCTGCCGCTTTTGGGAAATTGTTTCAATTGTCCGACACGCGCGAAAGCATCGCGAACCCATTTCTCGGCGGCAACCGGATTGTCTTCCGAAATATAGGCTGCGATTTCCGCAACCCGATCAAGGGCCAGCGGTGCCCATTTTACTTTCATCCGCGCACCGTGGCCAACACTTGTTTGAGCGCGGCTTCATGCGCAATGCCACCGCCGTTTGCGAGTTGGTCTTCGGCAAGGCGGATATCCTCAAGAATCTCCATCTTTTGCATTAAACTCTCATATTCCGAGGCACCCAAGAGTACGGCGGCGGATTTACCATGATGGGTGATAACCATCGGACGCCGGGTCTCCCGGATCTGGCGGATGCACGCCGTGACATTCGCGCGGAATTCGGATAGGGGCTTGATATCTTCGTCTAAATTGAGGCGCATCATTGTTAATCTCCCTTGTACTATCAAACGTACATTATTATGTACGCATGTCAAGACTTGCTGCCAAGCTGAAAATGGCGTTTTAGCATCAAAATGGCGTGTTTTTCTGATTTTTTGGCTATTCTTGGGCATTTATGACGATTTTGACTGGCAAAACAGGCGCTTTATCACATTTTTCGCCGTAACATCACCCTTCAGCGAGTGAGTAGGATCTTGGGAGTTACTTTTTTTGTTTTATGGCACAAAAGCGGGGGTAAGGAGCAAGACAACGCTCGAGAAAAGCGGCAAAAGGCTGGCGCGGGGGGGGGCGTCTGCGTAGGATGAGGCAATGAGTGCAATCTTGGCCAGCCATACCACGCTGCGTTTGGGCGGTCCCTGCCGCGAACTGGTGACTGCGCCCGATGCAGCGACAGCGGTCGCGGCGGTGCAGGCATGGAATGCCGCCGGCACACCGTGGCGGGTGATGGGCGGGGGCTCGAACTTGCTGGTGGCGGATGCCGGGATTCCCGAGGCGGTACTGCGCTTTGTGGCCGAGTCGCCGCAATGCGCTCGCGAGGGGCCGGACCTCATTGTGGTGACTGGCGGCACCGAGCTGGATGCGCTGGCGCAGTTCGCGTTGCATGAAGGTTGCGCTGGGTTGGGATTTGCCGCAGGCATCCCCGGCACCGTGGGTGGCGGCTTGGTGGGTAATGCCGGGGCATTTGGCCGACAACTGGGCGATGTGGTCGAGAAAATCGAAGTGCTGACCTGCGACGGCCTGATTCAGCAGCGGCAGGCAACCGAACTGACTTTTCAGTATCGGGCGTCATCGCTGCAACAAACCGGCGAGATTGTGCTGCGGGCATGGTTCCGGTGTGCGCTGGGTGATCGCGGGGCTTTGCAGGCGGAACGCGAGGAGATATTGGCGTTGCGTCGCGCCAAGCATCCCGACTGGCGCGTGCTGCCGACGGCCGGCAGTTTTTTCAAGAATTTGCCGCCGGCCAAGCCGGGCGAGCACCGACAGGCGGCGGGCCGCCTGCTGGAGCAAGCCGGCGCAAAATCCATGCGCGAAGGCGGGGCCTACGTTTTTCCGCGGCATGCCAATATCGTCATTGCGGAAACGGGGGCCACCGCGCGGGATGTGGCGCGGTTGGCGGCACGGATGGCGGCTGCTGTGCAAGCCTTGTTTGGCCTGACACTGGAGCCGGAAGTGCGCTACTGGGGCGATATCAAGGTTAGCCGCGAATAAGCGCGAGAACTTCGTCGCGCCGCTGCTCCATCTCGGCCTTGGTCTTGGCTTCGAGGTTCAGCCGCACCAGAGGCTCGGTGTTGGAGCTGCGGACGTTGAACCACCACGTGGGATACTCGAAGCTCAAGCCGTCCAGTTCCAGCAAGTCCGCATCGGCATATTTGGCGCGTAGCGCCTGGAAAACCCGCGCGGAATCGCTGACGGTGGAATTGATTTCGCCGCTGGCAAAATACCGCCGGATGGGGGCGATCAGCTCCGAGAGCGGCTTGTCGGACTGCGAGACCAGATTGGCGATGAACAACACTGCCAGCGCGGAGGATTCCGCAAAGGAGTTTTCCTTGAAATAATAGTGGCCGGAAAGTTCCCCGGCAAAGAGCGCATCCTTTTCGCGCATTTGGGCCTTGATGAACGCATGGCCCACGCGGCTGCGGTGCGGAATGCCGCCATTTTCCAGAATGACTTCCTTCACGGCCCACGAGGAGCGCAGGTCATAGAAAATGTTGGCCCCGGGATTTTTGGCCAGCACCATCTTGGCGATAAGCGCGGTGATCATGTCCATGGGGATGATGTCGCCTTTTTCGTCCAAAAACCCGACGCGGTCGGCATCGCCATCGAAGCAGGCGGCAAAATCATATTGGCCCGCGCGCACGGCCTGTTGCGCGGCCACCAAGGTGTGGGTGTCGAGCGGGTTGGCTTCATGGTTGGGGAAGGTGCCGTCGAGCGTGTCGAACAGCGGGGTCTCCTTGAACAGGCCGGCAAAGGTTTTGCCTTCGAGGATGCCCATGGCGTTGGCGTAATCCACCAGCACATTCAGGGGGCGGCGGATATCGGCAAACGCTCGGAAATGTTCGGTGTAGGCGGGCAAAATATCGTAGGCCGTGATGCGCCCCTTGGCGGCGGCGGGCGGGCAGAAATCCTCTTCTTTGACGATGCGTTCCAGATCCATGATGCCGGTGGCCCCTGAAAGCGGCGTGGCGTTGGCGCGGCAAATCTTGAAGCCGTTCCACGGCCCCGGATTGTGCGAGGCCGTAATCATGATGGAGGCATCGGCGCCCAGCAGTTTGTTGGCGTAATACGACATGGGCGTGGAGCAGAGCCCCAGATCAATGACCTCCGCACCGTGCATGACCAGGCCGCGGGCCAGCGCGTTGAACAGCGGCTTGGAGTGCGGGCGCATGTCGCGGCCAATCACCACCTTTTTGCAGCCGAGGAAGGCAAAAATCGCGCGGCCGATCTTGAAGGCGAGGTCGTCGGTCAGGGTTTCGCCGTAGATGCCGCGGATGTCGTATGCCTTGAAGATGCTTGCCATGACTTGCTCCTGTGAGGGGTTTGCTTGTGGGTCAGTGTAATGCCGGGGGCGGGATGTCGCAAGGGTCTTTGCGCGCGGTTAGGTCGTGGGGGTGTCCGGTTCGAGCGCTTGGGCGGCTTCGATGATTTCATTGCGGCGGCCTTCTGCCGTCAGCAGGCTCTTGAAGTGGGCATCGCGCAAAGCGAAGGAAATCCGGGAGAGCAGGTGCAGGTGGGTCCGGACGTTGGGGGAGAGCGGAGTAAAGAGTACCTTGACCGGACGGCCATCCAGCGCGCCAAATTCCACCGGAGTTTCGAGGAAGCACAGGCAAACCATGGGCGTGGCGATTTCCAGCACGGCCGGATTGCGCACGTGAGGCAGGGCCACTCCGTCGCCGACGCCGGTGGACTGCAACTGTTCGCGTGCCAGCAGCGCCTGAAAAAGGAAATCGCGATTGACGTGGTCCGGCAGCTTGAGCAACCCCACCAGCGCCTTGAGGACATCGTTTTTTGTCGCCCCACTTACGCGGTAATGGATGCCGCCGTCTTGCAGCGCGGTGGCCAGCGTGGGTAGCGGCAGGTTGTCCGGCTCTTTCAGGCTTTCCTGGGCGTTGAAATTGATCCGTTTGGAGGTGGCCCATTCAAACAACATGGCCCGGTTGATTCGGTATTGCCCCGCCACCCGATAGGCCGGAAGACCGCCGGTTTGTATCCAGCGATAAACCGTTTTTTCCGCCACATTCAGGGCATTTGCCGCATCCTTGACTGTCATCTGCATGGCCGACCTCCTGAGCGAGTATTCCTTCCCAACGGTATGCCCCTTGTCCCAAATTGTCAATCTTTGAGAAAAATGTGGCGATGGTGAGAAAGCTCATTTCTTGATGCGGAACAATAGTTCACTTATGATTGTTCAATGCCCTTCATCCAGCCAATGCCCGATTTGCGGGAGAAACTGAGCATTCTCGCCGCCGATGCGCAGTACGACCTGTCCTGTGCCTGCGGCTCGACGCCGACGGACCGCCGGCGGCGTGGGCTCGACGATCGCTGGCTTTATCCGGTGACACTACAAGACGGTGGGCATAGCCTCATGTTCAAAACGCTGGTGTCCAACATTTGCTCCAGCGATTGCAAATACTGCCCGCTGCGCGCGGGGCAAGACCGCGTGCGCCGCTGCTCGCTGACGCCGGAAGAAATCGTGCGGGCGTTCATGCCCTATTGGCGCGCGGGAGAAGTCCTCGGCATTTTTCTCACCAGCGGGGTTTGCGGTCAGCCCGATGCCGCAATGTCGCGTATGTTGGCCACCGCGGAAATTCTGCGCTACCGCGAGCGCTTCCGCGGGGTGCTGCACATCAAAATTATCCCCGGCGCCTCGGATGCCGCCATTGAGCGCGCGCTATCCTTGGCTTCCGCGGTATCGCTTAATCTGGAAACCGCCGGCGCGGCGCATTTCGCCAAACTGACTACCCGCAAGGACTACCTGCAAAATATAATCGCGCCGCTCAAGCGCATCGCAGCGCTGACTGCACCCGGCGCGCCCTATGCGCGGGTCAAAACCACCACGCAATTTATCGTGGGCGCTGCTGACGAAACCGACCGCGAAGTCGTCAACTATATGGAAGGCCTCTACGATCGCCTCGGATTGCACGGTATTTATTTCAGCGCCTACCAACGCGGGCTCGGCACACCCGATTTACCGGGCGAAACCAGCGCCGTGAGCAACGCGGACTTGCTGCGGCGAGAGCACCGGCTGTATCAGACCGATTTTCTGCTGCGCAAGTACGGGTTTCTGGCCGCGGAAATCGGCTTTGATGATTCCGGCAACCTGCCGCTGGATGTGGACCCCAAAGAACATTGGGCGCGTCGCCATCGGGAGCGTTTCCCGGTGGACGTGAATCGGGCGGACAAAGCGGAACTGTTGCGGGTTCCCGGCTTAGGACCGGTGAGCGTCAGACGCATCCTGAATGCCCGGCGCAATGGGGGGCGAGTACGCAGTATGGAAAGTATCGGGTTGCGCGGCGCAAGGGCGCGACGCGTGGCGGCTTGGCTAACGTATTGAATCGCCCGGGCCGGTGCAGCGGCGGCGTGGGGGAGGAGTTCAGCATTCGGACTCTCAACCGTGGCTGTTCTTGTCGCGTTTTTGTAGGGCGGGAATGGTTGAGGAACGAAACCTTCCCGCCGGGAATGGCTGGAAGGTCTGCGACCATTCCAGTTTTACAATCCAACCCGGCTTCAGTCCAGCGGCCAGTGAAGCGTCAGGTTCAGATTCTTGTGCGTGGGGAAGGAATACTCCTTGTCAGCAAAGGAGAGGGTGGCGGTGTCGCCCGCGGCCTGAATCGTGAACACTTCCTCAGGATGGCGCTCGTGAATAATTGCGGCCAACGTGACGGCCTTTTCCAGGCCGTCGCCCCGGCGGGCATTCCAGACCTCGTCTGGCTGCGCCACACGGGTGCTGTCATAAATGGACTCATTGGCCATTTCGCGCAGGCACGCGACCGCCATGGGGACATCCATTGGGCGCGATTCCGCGATGCACACGGGAGAGCGTTCAATGGCGGCCTTGAGGTAGGGGCGGGGGTCCACGCGGGACAAATCGCGATAGGCGTGGAACGCCAGATCAGCAACAGGGTGGGTGTCGCGGATACTTTCCAGCGTGGCAATGATTTCCTCGCGGGTCATGCCGGGTTTCAGGCCCAGCTCCGGGTTCCGGCTGAATTGCCGCGGCTTGTGGGCGTCAGGCCAGCGCGGCTCCAGTTGGCAAAACGCGTGCAGTTCCTTGATGATCTCGCAGGCGTTGGCGTGATAGCAGTCAACCTCGCGCGCGAGGCGCTGGCGGTCTTCCTCCTTATTGAGGTCAATCTGGCCCTGCTTGAAGAATTCATCAAACTTGTTGAGCGGAATGCGGTTGGGCATGGGTTCAGCGAAGAAATCATCTTCTTCCATTTCCGCCAGCAGTTTGCTCCGGGTGCTGTCGGAAACCTTGAAGGAGCATGAGTCCTCAAACGCGTAGGCGCGTTCCGCCGGCAACCAGCGGCGCTTGCCGTGGATGGTGTGCTCAATTTGGAAGCACTTTTGGCGCTCCGGGCTTTGGCGCAAGAAATTGAACAAGATTTCCGACGTGACCGGAGTCTTGAGAAACGCGCGCAGTTTGGCCTGCATCCGGGTATAGGCCGCGTGGTCAATGCTGGCCTCGGGATAGACGGTGTGTACCCAGCCAGTGTGGTGTGCCACAATGGTAACCTGCTCATTCTCCAGCGCGCGTCGCGCCTTGGTGGACAGCTCCGTGCCGTTGAACCACATGGTCTTGGTAACGAGTCGCCGGTTGTTGGTCAGGATGCCTTCATTGACATCAACAAAGTTCTGGGAGTGCAGCGGGGTGGCCACCAGAAAAATGTCATCCAGCGAAATTCCGCATAGGATGTACAGCGCAGCGGCGTACAAGGTGGAGAGCGAGACACATTCGCCCGCGCCCTGGTTTTCGTGGCCGGGCTTGTAGCGGAAGGCATCCATGGCCTCGACCGTTTCTGTTTTCCAGTACGGGATGGTGTCCGCAGTGTATTTTTCAAGGCCGAAATGCCGGCGGATGTCCAAATCAAAATAGAACTTGTCGCCTTCGTAGCCGAAGAGCGCGTTGCTTTTGGCGATGATTTCCGGCGAGAGAAATGGCGCGAAACGATCCATCTCGCGTTGCTGCGTGGTCAGGCCCCATGTTTCGAGGTCGAGGTTGAACACATAATGATCCATGATGTACTGCTTCAGGCGCAGGATGCGGCGGTACGGAGTCAGCTTGGGGAAATTGGCAAACCACGGGTCTTCCCGCCACTTCCAGATTAGCGGCGACATCAAGTTGGCCAGCACCAGCGGATACATCAGGCTGGGGAACACAAAGATTTCCATGTCGGAAAAAGTGTACGCGGAAGAGACTTCTTCGAGCCGCTCCGCCGGCACGCGGGGTATGGGACGTTGATTCATGGCGGGCAAGATACGGCCCAACCGCGCCCACTGCAAGAAGTAAGGTCAGGCTCAGCGCCAACCATGCCCCGTGGCCGGGCCGGGCGTGTTCATGGTGCAGTTTTCTTTGCCATTGCGTGGCAATGCGGCGGCAACCTAGTATCTTTTCTGCAATGCTGCAATTTTCGGACAAAGTGAAGGCCAAGCTGGCGGCGCTGCCCGATCAGCCGGGCGTGTATTTGATGCGCAACCGGCAAGGCCGCATTATTTATGTGGGCAAAGCGGCCAGCCTGCGCAATCGGGTCTCATCCTATTTCCGCCGCCATACCTCCGCCAAAGGCGAACCTAAATTGCGTGGGCTGATCCGCAGCATTGACGACTTCGACATCATCCCGTGCAAAACGGAGGCGGAGGCCACCCTTACAGAAAGCCGGCTAATCAAGGACTACCGGCCGCGCTATAATGTGTCGCTCAAGGATGACAAGCGCTTTCTGCTGCTGCGCGTGAACCTTCACGATCCATTCCCGCGTTTTGATGCCGTGCGCCTACGCAAAGAAGATGGCGCGCGCTACTGGGGCCCCTATGCATCGTCCGCCGCGGCGCGGGCCTCGCTGGAGTTCATGGACAAACAATTCGGTTTGCGACGCTGCCGCCCACGGGAGCCCGGTCCGGAGGATCACCGCCACTGCCTGAATGACATTGTGCGTTTTTGCTCCGCCCCGTGTATCGGCAAAGTCACCCCGGAGCAATACCGGGAGCGGGTGCTGACCGCCTGCGCCTTTCTGGATGGCGAGCGGCGCGAGTATCTCGAAAACGTCCGCCAGCAAATGGCGCAGGCCGCGAAAGAGCTGAAATTCGAAAAGGCCGCGGCCTTGCGAGACATGTATTTACTGCTGCTGCGCGGTATCCGTGAAAAAGCACGTGGCCGTAAAAGTCCGCAACTGAAAAAAGAAGAAGCCCGCCAAGGTCTGGTGGAACTGCAAACCCGTTTGGGGTTGCCGCAGCCGCCGGCCGTGATTGAATGCTACGATATTTCCAACATTTCCGGCACCAACTCGGTGGCCAGCCGCGTCGTGGCGGTGGAGGGCGTGCCATTCCCGGCGCGCTACCGGATGTATCGCATCAAAACCGTGGCGGGCGCGGATGACCCCGCCTCCATGGCCGAGATCATTCAACGTCGCTTTTCTCGTGCGCTGGCCGAAGGCGAGACGCTGCCGGATTTGGTGCTGGTGGATGGCGGCATCACGCAATTGCGCGCCGCGCGGGCGGAACTGGATGCGTTGGGATTGCCCCACCAGCGGGTGGCGGGTATCGCCAAACAATTTGAGGAGTTGTATCACGACCCGGCCAATGAGCAGGCGCCGCTGCGGTTTGCGCCAGATTCGCCGGCGCTGCGCGTTTTGCAGCAAATTCGGGACGAAGCGCATCGGTTTGCGCTGACCTATCACCGCAAGTTGCGGGCCCAGCGGATCCGGGAATCGGTGTTGGACGACATCGAAGGCGTGGGCGAAAAACGCAAAGAACAACTGTTGGCCTATTTTGGCTCGGTGGACCGGCTGCGGCGGGCCACGGAAGCGGAGCTGGCTGCCGCACCGAATATCGGTCCCAAATTCGCTGCACTGATCTACTCTGTGCTGCATCCCAACGGTAATTGACTCCGCGCGCGGGTAGGGAGCTACGGGCGGATGGGCGTATGCAGCCGGGTACCGTCCGCAATCCGCGCCGGGGTGTCCGTGGGGTTGCGTAAATGCACCGCACCTTCAATGCGGACATTTGCGCCAAAATAAATATCGCCCGTAATGTCGAGAGAATCGCAGGCGATCAGCGATGGCGCGCCTTTGGCAAAGCGCTGCTCAAAGTCGGCAATATTGCGGTAATACCGCGCATCTAGCGTGATGGCCGGTGGCGGACTGAAGCGCTGGGGATGTAGTGCCACCTGATGTTCTTCGCCCAAGGTGTAGAGGTCGGAACGAATGGCCAGCAGATCGTTGGTGGTTTTGACCGGTGCAAAGCGAAAGCGGGGAACCACCAGCGCGGCGGCGTTGTCAAAGCAGCTAATGGCCGAACCCATGGCGGCTTCCAACTGCACCACGGCCGGGGAGTCGCTCCGCACGGGGTCCACCGTTTTGCGGTTCACAATCAACGGCAGTTGCGGCAGGCCGTCGGCGGCGCGGAGCATTTCGCGCAAGGCGGCCAAATCCAGCCAGAGGTTGTTCGTGTTGAACAGCGAAAACTTGGTGATGTCCTGAAAATCCTCGGTTTCGTCCGGCGGGCATTGGGCCGATTCGCGCAACAGCAGGCGGCCAGTGGCGGCGTCGCGCCCGAGGTGGCCGCCCTTGCGGTCGCATTCGGTGCGGGCGGTCACTTCCATCAGGAAGGGCACGTTGTGGCTGGCGATATGGCCCAGAATGCCCAGGTGCAACAGTGCGCCCAAGTTGTCCGCGTTGGAAACAAATGCGTAGCGGAAGCCACCAGCCAGTAGTTTATCGAGCAACCCGGTCGTTTGCAGCGCGTAATAAATATCTGCGTGTCCCGGCGGACACCACTCCAACTCGGGTTGCGTCGGCCACGAGACCGGCGCGCGCGTTGCCAATGATAGCTTTGGCACCCGGTGCTGCACAAATGACAATGGCAAACCCGCTGGATTGTGGAAGCGCGGGTGGGTTTGGGCCAAGGCCGCCAACGAATCGGTCTCCGTCGAAAAGCTATTCATCAACAGCAGCGGCAACGGCGCTCGGCAGCGCTGGCGCAGGAATTCCACCTGTCGGACGATGATATCCAAAAATGACAGTCCGTTTTTGGCGATGATGAGTGATTTAGCCTGCTCCAGCCCCATGCTGGTGCCAAGGCCGCCGTTAAGCTTGATAATGACCGTCTGCGCGATGGCGCTTTCGCCGGCCGGATTGAATTCATCCAATTCGTCTAGGCGCGGCAACCGCCCGAGAGGGGCGAGACTGGCGCCGGGAATGGTGCCCACATCACCCGCGTTCCAGCGCTGCACATTTTGGAGGAATGCTTCCATGACCAACGGCGGCGCGCCGTCGGTGGCCATGCGGGCACGGATTTGTTCGGCAACGGATGATGCGTTCATGTCAACGTTGGCCCTCACGGTTCGGTGGCCGCGAGCAGGTCATCCAACGTATCGCGCAGTTGCTTGATTTTTTGGTCGCGGATGGCGTTTTGAGTTTGGTGTACATGCAGGATCGTGGCGTTGCGCTGGTTGCGCGGCAGCACCAGCAAGGGGTCCACTGGCAGGAAGGCGGCTACGCCACGATGCAACTCCGGCAGGGAGTAAGTGTGGACTCCGCCGGAATGTTTCACGGAGACTTTGTCGCCATCAACTGCAATGATTTCAGCATTTTCGCGCAGCACTTGGCCTTCCGGACCAGGCAAAATCGGAAAGATGATTTGCCGACCATTGATCCCTTGGCCTGGGTTGACATCCTTGATGATCGGTTGCGCGGGCAAGCCATCCTTGGCTGCGGCTATTTCTTTGGCCATGTAGCGGCGGAGCAAGGCGGTGCGTTCGTCTGCGCTGCTGTCGAGCAGGCGGCGGCTGGTGTCTTCCAATTCGCGGGCGAGCAGTTCGGCCTCGTTCACGGCGGCCTGCGCGGCTTCATGCCAAGCGGTCATGTCGGGCACTTTGATGGACTTCAACTGCCCTTGCAGGCGGCTGATCTCGGTCTCCTGCTGCATGCTGATTTCCTGCGCTTGTTGCAGGGCCACTTGGAGCGGTTGCAAATTGGCGACTTCTTGGCGCAGCCGGTTGCCGCGTTGCCACAAATAGATGTTATTGAGGCAGAGGACCACCAACGCCACCAAGGTGATGGCGGCCATTGTGATTTTCCGGATGCGGCGTGCTTTGGGCAATTCCGGAATTTGCAGCGGATTGGCGCACTCGGGGCACTTGATGATGAAACCCGCCCCGCGTTCGTCCACTTCCAGATTATGTCCGCATTCCGGGCAATCAAAATTGATCAATGCCATATACGCCTGCTTTCTCGTGGGCAAACCCCACGCCGGCAATATAGGGATACCCGCGGCCATGTGCAAGTATGCCCTTGTTAGGCAGACAGGCGTTGCCGAGTTTGCGCCCTAATCCGCGCGCGGCAGCCAGGCGGCTAGATTGCCGGCATAAATAAAAAATTGGGCGATCCCGGGAGCTTGTGAGACGCATAGCCAGACGCGGTCAAGGCATCCACAACGGTCTGGGCGCCTGTTTCCACAATCAGGATGGGATGGTCTCTGGCGAGCAGATTTTTCATGCCGGCCAAGACGGCGGCTTCATGATCTTCCGCGTCAATTTTGATGAGCGCGATGCGGTGATTGATCTGCAAAGAATCAATGGCCAGGGTCATGACTGCTAATGTGCCGGGGCGGGCCGGCGCAAGATGGGCCTCATAGTAATTGACGAGACCGGAATCGAACTGGGGGATGGCCAGGCCCACAAGGTCGGCGCGATCGGAGACGGCCGCGTTGATTAGCGTCACGTTGGGATGGGCGAAGTGTTGGCTGTTGCTGGCCAGCAAGGAGAATGTGGTGGGCGTCGGTTCAAAAGCGATGACCCGCCCCTGCGCGCCGACCAGCTCGGAAAATCGTTTGGTGTAATGACCCACATTGGCGCCGATGTCCAAGACCCAATCCCCGGGGCGGAGCCATTCGGCCAAGCGATCGTATTCCGGCTCGTTGGTGGCGAATGTTCCCTTGCGGATTTGGCGGGCGCAGCGGATGCGCTTCAGTTCCGTTTGCCAACGGGCGGGCAAACGGGCCGCGATTCGTTTGATTATTGGGTATTCACTCATTGCCACATCCTAGCGCGGAGGCGAAAAGATTCCAATTGTTTCCCGCTTGCGTTGGTAAGTGAAACCGGAGAAATATACTTCAAACTTGCTTCAATCACGTTATCTTGCATGGTGTCATCGCGAATTGTTGTTCATGCATCGTTTAGCAGAGAGTCTTATTTGGATGTTGGTTACGGCGTTCCGGTTTGTCGCCATCGCTGTGGCAATCATGCTTTTTGTATTTCCTGCGTACAAGGGCGTTTGGGCGGGATATCTTCCGTTGCTTCTGGCCGCGATTCTGCTCCGGGGGGGAGAGGGGTTTTACAATCTCATCCAATCAGGACTTCAATCTTTTTCTGAGGCGCGTTATTATGTTCTTCTTCTCATTCTTTCTGTTGGTATTCAGTTTGCGCTGATCCTCATCTTTAGACCTGAGCCAGCTTCCGATGGCTTTTTTGTCTATCGAGAAGCCTGTCGCTTGCTGGAAACAGGAGGCATGGATCCACTGACCTACTATGCACCCGCGCAGATTTGGTACTATGCTTTGTTCTTCAAGCTCTTTGGTTCGTCCTTTCTGACCGCACAGCTATGTCAATTGCCTTTGGCTGCACTCATTCCGTTGTTAGGATATATCATTGCGCGTCGCGTTACACCCACTCGGCAAGCACGTTGGGCGGGATTATGCATCGGAATATACCCGGGACTGAACGCCTATATTCTCGTCACGCCGTACTACTTCTATATGTACACTGTCGCAATCCTTTTCGTTGTTTGGGCATGGGTGCGCATTTTGGCGCGAGCCGACGACTGGATCAGCGCGGCGTGGGGCGGACTTGCAGCAGGGTGGGGGGCATTGACCAAGGCCACACTGCTTGTGGCACCGGTGCAAACACTCTTTTTGTGGATGCTCGCATCAGGATGTACCAACTACCGAAAGCGATGGATAGCTTGGCTGATCTTCAGTATTATGATGGCATCGGTTGTGGCCCCATGGACAATCCGCAATAAACAAGTATTTGGTGAGACCGTGCTGGTCAACACAGCTGGTCCATTGGTGTTTTATAGCTCCAACAACCCGGAATCGAACGGTTTGTATAGTTCGATTCCCGATGAAACGCCTGTCCGAACTTCAGACGAAATGCTCGCACATATGGCCTCTTGTAATAAACGGGCTTGGGCGTTTATCCGGGAACAACCCGTCAAGTTCACCCGTTTAGTCTTGTTGAAACTCCTTCATACATGGGGCACTGAGACTTCCTTTGTGGAATTCATTAATTGGCATGGCGCACCATTGGGTACTTTGGATCCAGCCATGAGACTTGTCATACAAATCGGCTGGGCGACGCTGGTTTTGGCATGGTGTTTTCGCGCCACTGCCGCATTATGGCAGCGTCTCCCGCCATCGGTGTTGGAGATTGCCACCAGTATTGTGGTCCTATCAAAAATTATTATATACTCTATATACGAAGGGGGAGCACGCCATCACATGCCCGCCATTCCGCTGTTAATCGTCTGTGTCATATCGCTGACCAAGCAGCGCAAGAAATAAGAAGAACGTTCCGCTTGTGTTAGGGCGTTGCGTTAAGTGGCGATTGGTAGTGAGCAGGATAGAGAGGCGTTCATTCCGGGTGCTGACAACTTGGAAGATCAGGACGGTGCCTTGCTTATCGGTGGGCGGCTAGCCGAGCTCCTTGAAGATGAGCAAGTCGGGGAAGTCGTGGTGCGGCATCAGGAGCGTAAGGCAGGCAAAACCAGCCACGATCTTTTCAAGTTGTGGAAAATATTCAGGGACGTGGATCGCTACATGCGGGCCCTGCAAAACGACCTGAAAACTTCGCGGCAAAATGCGGCCCGATAACTAACCCGCCGGCCACAGCTCTGCGATGGCGGCGAGTTTGTGGCGGGCGTGGTGGTCGGGTTGCCAGCGGGCAAGGGTGTCGGAGTGGGCGGTGCTGCCGAGGCGGGCGGCAAGGGCAGGGTCTTGGATGAGCCGATGAATTGCGGCGGCCAAGCCGGCGGGATCGCCGGGATTAACCAGCAGGCCATTTTCGTTGTCACGAATGTAGTCGCTGGTGCCGACCGCGCGGGTAGCGACTACCGGCTTGCCCATGGCCATGGCCTCGAACAGGACTACTTGGCCGGTGGAACGCTCAGCGGGCAACAGGGGGATGGCCACCACGGTGCTGCGGCGCATCAGCTCGCGGCCGGCGGCCAGCGATAGATTTCGATGAATCTGCACATTGGTCGGGATGGGAGAGGGAAGAGAGTCGCGCTGATCCACCACGACGACGACTGGCACCGTGAGATCGGCTGCGGCCTGAAATAGCGTCGGCAAATCGCGCAACGTGCGGCCCATGGAAAACACAAAGCCTTCATTAGTGGTAGCTACGGCGGGTTCCGGAAGGGTGGAATACATCGGCACAAAACGCAATTTGGCCGTTGGGATCTGAAAGCGCTGGGCAATCAGTTCCACTTCACCGGAGCTGTTGGTCAGAATCCCCATTGCGCGGCGGGCGATCAGTCGAAATAGTGCTGTTTTCAGGCGCCAAGTCAGCGAACCGGGCCGTGGTGCATCCAGAAAAACTTCCGTCATGATGTGTTTGGCCGGCAGGCGGAACAGAGCGCAGAGCAGTCCGTAGGCCAACGAGACCCGCGAGCCCATTGTCAGGACAACATCGAATTCCCCGCGCCGGCGCAGCAGCCGCCATACTTGGCGCGCGCAGCCGAGGGTGTCCGGGGACTCGTCGCCACGGCAAATGGTCGTGGTGGCTTCCACCCACACGGGGCTTTGCCGGAAAGCCATATTAGTCAAGATGGACGGACCGTTCACGGGGCAGCAGGATGGAGCAAATGGGCTGTGGAAACCAAGCGAAAACTACGCGCGCGGGCATTCCTTGGTTGAATGGCGTCTGCTCTTTCGGTTAGATGCTGACCATGTTGTGGATGTTGGTCATCACGTCAGGGCTTGTGGCCTATATTTATGTGGGGTATCCGCTGCTGATCTGGCTCTTGGGCACATTGCGCGCGCGCAAAATTGAGCGCGCGCCCTATTCCGGCGGCATTTCGGTGCTCATTGCCGCGCACAATGAAGCCGGCACCTTGCGCCAAAAGGTGACATCGTTGGTCGAGCTGGCGGCGCATGAGCTGATTCGGGAAATCTGGTTGGGGTTGGACGGTTGCACAGACGACACGGCGACGGCGGTGCGCAGCTTGGGGATCGTGAGCGATGGAAATTCGGATACGCTCAGCGAAGGGTTGCACGGAGAGATCAAGCGGCCTGTGGTACGGCTGCTGGAGTTCGCCGAACGGCGGGGCAAGGCGGCGGTGTTGAACGATTTGATGGCGCGCGCGGGACAGCCGGTGGTGGTCATGATGGATGCGCGGCAGCGGATTCCCGCGGGCGCGTTGAGTACGCTGTTGGAGCCATTTGCCGACCCGCAAGTGGGCGTGGTTTCCGGCGCGCTGGTGTATGAGACCGCCGAAGGGGGTGCGCCAAAGGGTGCGGACTCCTATTGGAGCTACGAGAAGCAAATCCGCCTGTCTGAAAGCCGTTTTTGGGCGGTTCCCGGCGCGACGGGGGCGCTATATGCCATTCGGCGCGAATTGCTGGCCCCGATTCCGGCCGAAACTTTGGTGGATGACGTATTAATCCCGATGCAGGCCGTTTTGCGGGGCTACCGCTGCCTTTTTGAGCCAAAAGCACAGGTATTTGACCGCCCAACAAGCCATTTTGGGCAAGAAAACCTGCGAAAAAGGCGCACGTTGGCGGGAATTTGGCAAACCATGCGGCTGATGCCCAAAATTTACTCACCAGCAGCCAATCCGATCTGGTGGCAGTGGGTTTCGCACAAGTTTTTACGGCTTTTGACGCCATTTTTGGTGATTTTGGCCCTTTTTTCGCTGGTTGGGCTCGCTGAAGAGGGGTTTTTATGGGCAAAATGGCTGTTGGGAGGGGCGTTGGGCGCCATGTTGGCCAGCGCGGGGGCCTATTGGGGCGCAAAGTGGTTCAACAGCCGGATTTTGGGGCTGATGGGGGCGTTTTTCGGCGTAAATTTGGCCTTATTGCAGGCGGCGGGCGATGCGCTAACGGGGCGCTTTGAGGCGCGGTGGTCAAAATAAGATGAAAACAGCAACATGAGCGTGCCGGAAACCATGAAAACCACCAACGATGAGGCGTTGGAAGGACTGGTGGAGCTAATTACGTTCCACAGCGAGGAAACCGGCTTTTGCGTGTTGAAAGTGAAGGCGCGCGGCTTCCGCGAGATGGTGGCCGTGGTGGGCAAGATTCCGCGGATCAACGTGGGCGAATGGATCAAAGCCGCGGGCAAATGGCACATTGACCGCAAGCATGGCCGGCAGTTTCAAGCCGCGCATCTGGAAGCGGTGGTGCCCAATTCGCTGGCGGGAATCGAAAAATTTCTTGGATCGGGATTAATCAAAGGCATTGGGCCTGTGTACGCGAAGAAACTGGTGGATGCGTTTGGCATGGGGGTGCTGGATGTGATTGAAAACCGGTCCGCCGAGCTGGAGCGCGTGGACGGCATCGGGCCGTTGCGGCGGCAGCAAATCAAGGAATCATGGAAGGCGCAAAAAACGATCCGCGAAATCATGTCCTTTCTGTTTGCGCACGGGGTCAGCACAGGGCGGGCATTTCGGATTTACAAAACCTATGGCGAGGAGGCGATCAACAAGGTGCGCCTCGACCCGTACTGCTTGGCGCGCGACATTCACGGCATCGGCTTCAAGATTGCCGACCAAATTGCGGAGCGGCTGGGCATTGCAAAAGACTCCATTTTGCGCGCGCGGGCGGGGTTGACGTATGTGTTGCTGGAATTGTCGAACCAAGGGCATTGCGCGTACCCGCGCGACCCCTTGCTGACCCGCGCGGCGGAGATGCTGGGGATTCCGCAAGGCACCATGGAAGAGGCGCTGCGTATCGAACTGGAAAACGGCACATTGACGGTGGGGCCGGGCGAAGACAACGAAACATGGATTTATTTGGCGGCGTTGGATTTGGCGGAGCGCGAAGTGGCCGCGCGGTTGGCGGAAATCAGTCAAGGCGCACATCCGTGCCCGCAGATTAATTTGCCGGCAGCAGTGGAGTGGGTGCAAAAGCAGCTCGGCATGGAGCTGGCGCCGGGGCAGGTGGCGGCGTTTCAGGGTGCATTCCAAAACAAAGTGCTGGTGATTACCGGCGGGCCGGGCGTGGGCAAAACGACGCTGGTGCAATCGTTGGTCAAGGTGTTGGCGGCCAAAAAACTACGGCTGATGCTCTGCGCGCCGACGGGGCGGGCCGCCAAGCGGATGACGGAGCTTTCCGGTATGGAAGCCAAGACCATCCACCGGATGCTGGCCTATGAACCCGGCAGTGGGCGCTTTCGCTATAACGCCAAGTCGCCGTTGGAAACCGATGTGCTGATCGTGGATGAAACAAGCATGATTGACATCCAACTGGCGGTGCATTTGTTCCGTGCCGTGCCGCGCCACGGCCTGCTGATTCTGGTGGGCGACGTGGACCAACTGCCATCCGTCGGCCCCGGCTGTGTTCTGCGTGATATCATCGAGTCCAACACCATTCCGGTGTTCCGGTTGACGGAAATATTTCGGCAAAGCGATGGCAGCCAAATTGTGCACAACGCGCATCGCGTCAATTCCGGCCAGATGCCAGTGCTGCCGGGAAAAGATGAGGCGTTGGCCGGGCATAGCGATTTTTATTTTGTCAGCGCCGAGACGCCGACGCACGGGGTGGAGTTGATCCGCAAATTGGTTTGTGAGGCCATCCCGCGGCGGTTTCGGCTGCAACCATTGCGCGACGTGCAGATTTTGACCCCGATGCAAAAAGGCGAGCTCGGCGCGCGCAATTTGAACGCGGCCATGCAGGCCGCGCTCAATCCGCAGGGCCGGGAAGTGGAGCGCTACGGGTGGAAATACCGCGAGCGCGATCGGGTCATGCAGACGGAAAACAATTACGACAAGGACGTATTCAACGGCGATGTTGGCACCATCGTGAAAGTGGATGCCGCCGAGCAAGAGGTGCTGGTGCGGTATGACGACCGGCAGGTGGCCTACGATTTTCAGGAGTTGGATGAACTGACCCCGGCGTACGCCGTGACGGTGCACAAGAGCCAGGGCAGCGAGTATCCGTGCGTGGTGCTGCCCTTGCATACCCAGCACTACGTGATGCTGCAACGCAATTTGCTCTACACCGGCATCACGCGCGGCAAGCAGTTGGTGGTGCTGGTGGGCACCACCAAAGCCGTGGGCTTGGCGGTACGCAACGCGGAAGCCGGTCGACGCAACACCACGCTGCGCCGCCGCTTGCGCGAGGCGCAGCGTCAAGGGACGTAAGCGGTCAGTTCCTCGCTGACGGCGGCTAGCTCCGGCATCGCGAGCGTGGTTAACGCGCGTAGCATTTGGACGGCGGCGACGGGAATATGCCGGCGGAAATGCGCCATGCCCGGCTTGGCGGACAGCACCACAAACGCGCCCAAGGCCTGACCCAGGCGTTGCACCGCGGCGACGGGGAAAGCGGTTTGAATAGCGTGTCCTTGCGGATGCCGGCGCACATAAAAAGCCAGCAGTCTTTGCTGCCAAGCGGCGGGCAAATTGGCGTAGGGGTCGCAAAGCAGGCTGGCGAGGTCATAGGCGATGGGCCCGCGGCGCATTCCTTGATAGTCAATCATGACTGGGCCATTCCCGCGCAGGAGGATATTGCTGGATTGCCAATCGCGATGGATCAACGCTTGCGGCGAGGCCGCCAACAAGTTGGCGACGGTCCGCAGTTCATCGGCAACCTTCGCGCAGCGTGAAGCCGATGCGCGCAGCAGCTCGCGCATGACGTGTTGAATGAAATAATCGTGTTCCCACGCATAGAGCTGGGGAGTAAAGCCAGGCATGAGCGGGCGCCGAATGCGCCGCGCCGCGGCCAGCCCGCGCGTGTGCAAGCGCAAGGTGATGGTCAGCACTTGGCGATACAAACGGAGCGCTTGCGTGGGCGTCAGGCGGGGCAAACGGGATTCCAGCGTGTCGGGGCCGATGAACTCCATGGCCAACAGGCGTGCGCGCGGCGCATTCAGCAACAGGCGCGGCACAGGAATGCCTAGTTTCTGCAAAAACACGGTGTGTCCGGCATACAGCTTGTTTTCGGGGCGCTCAGGCGACCAGCGAATTACCAACGCGGGGCCGCTAATTCCCGGCAAATCCGGAACCTTGAAAAACTCGCGGTTGGAACCGCGCGGCGGCAAGACCGCCACCGGGTGGTCCGCGGTGATGCGCAGGCTCTTTTGCTCCGGCGGGGAAAACGTTGCGGCTGCGGGCAGGGTGAAGGGCTCACCGGCGCGGCCAAACAAGCCGGCGGTATCGCGGTGGGCTTGGACGTATTGCGCGGGGGTGCCGATATCGGCCCAGAAGGAACCGGGCACGCAAACCCCCGCAATACGGTGGCCTTGTTGCTGCGCGCGTTGGTAGGCGGCAATGATGGTATCGAAACCTTCCGGCGCAATGAAGGGCAAGATGCGTTGATCCAGCAGTTGCAGGCCGCAAAATGTGGCCTGACCATCTTGCGGGCGATGAAAATCCTGAATCCAGCCATCCGCACAGCGCACCGTTTTGGGGCCGGCAGCATCCGTGAGCCAGCACGCGGCCAGCGGGTGTTTCTTGTGCCAAACGCGGAGCAGCGGGCGGGGGGAAACATGGGCCACAATATCCGCGTTGAGCAGCCAGCACGGTTCATCCAAAAACCAGCGCGCGTTGCGCAGCGCGCCACCGGTGCCCAAGATGGTGGGCTCGAACACTGCAGTAATGCGCAGTTGCGGGAACGGTTGGCTGGCGAGATAGTTCAGGATGGGGCCGGGCGCATGATGCAAATTGATGAGCACCTGCTGGACGCCCCAATCGGCGAGCATCGCGAGCGTTCGCGCGAGCATGGGGCGATCCCAAAGCGGCAGCATGGGCTTGGGCGTTGTAAGGGTCAGCGGGCGTAAACGCGTACCCAGGCCGGCGGCCAAAATAAACGCTTTGCGGGGCGCGCGCACGAGGTGGAAAGTTATTTGCCGGCGGGGGCCGCCAACTTTTCCCGTGTTTGGGTGAGGTGGTCCTCGATTTCCGGGTCGTGGGGGCGCAACTCGTTGGCTTTTTCCAAGAGTTTGAGCGCGTCGGCATATTGGCCTTGCTTGAAATAGACCCAGCCCAGTGTATCCAAAAAGGCGGCATTCTCCGGTTCCATGGCCAGCGCGATTTGGATATGGCGCAAGGCTTCATCCAAGCGCTCATTGCGCACGGCCCACGTATAAGCGAGGTAATTGTGCGCGTTGGCGAATGAGGAATCTTTTTCCAGGCAACGCTCAAACATGGGGATGGCGCGCTCGGTCTGGCCGGTCTCGTCCAGCACCACGCCGTACCAAAAATAAAACTGCGCGTTGAGGATTCCTTCTTGCAGCGGATCGGCGGCAACAATGGCGAGGACTTTGTCATATTCGGCCACTGCCGCTTTGTTGCGCTCAAGGAATGCATACATATTGCCCAGGTGCAAGTGCGCCTCGGCGGAAAAGGTGGTCGGCCGTTTGGCCAGCGCACGCAACACTTGGAGCGCGCGCTGCCGATAGCTGGCAGTGGCGCCAAAACTTTCTTGCACATAGGCCGGGAGAAAAGCGGGGTCCTGCTCGACCGCCTGTTGCAGCCATTGGGCCGCTTCCTCGGTGCGACGCAGATGGGTGCAGACCAACGCAAAATTAAAGTAAAAATACTGGCTGGGGGGCTCGGTGGCCTGTTCGCTTTCAACAAGCTCATGGAGCTTTTGCAGCCATTTGGCGGCTTCGGCAAATTTTGCGTTTTGCTGATAAAGCGCCGCAGTAATTTCCATGATTTGGGCGCTCTTCGGATTCAACTCCAGCGCCCGGTTGAGGATTTCGAAGGTCTTGTCCGGCTCGGACTCGCTATACATGAGCGCCCACATGACCCACATTTGCGGCGTGTGTGGCGAGGCTTCCGCAGCCTGTTTATATTGGACAGCGGCATTCGTATAATCCTTGGCATCCCGGTATAAATTGCCGAGCGAATAGTGCGCGTCAGGCGGGAGGTCCAATTTGTGCGCCACCTGTTCCAGCGTGGCGATGGCGCGTTCCCGTTCGCCCAGCAGCAAATACAACCCGGCGAGCTTTTCCCAATTCTCGGTGACGGCGGGCTGACGGCGGGTGAGGGTTTCGAAGATTTCGCTGGCGGCCTTGTAGTCGTTGGCTTCCGTCAGCAGCTCGCCGAGGGCGGCCAATGCCTCGAAGTCGCCGGGCACGGCCGCGATGATCTGGTTGAGCAACTCCACCGCGCGCTCGCGGGAGGCTTTGCGTTCGCCATCATCCTTGGCGCCGACGTAGCGGATTAGTTCGAGGCGCAACAATTGCCGGCGGAGGGGGGTGGGCGGTTTGGCTTTGGTGATGCCTTCCCGCAGGATACTTTCCACGGCGTTGGTATCGTTTTCGCGCGCGGTGAGCGAGGCCAATTGGAGCCAGCCCGCCGGCAGGGTGGGATGCAGGCGCGTCAAGCGGCGCAGCAGTTCGATGCCGCGTGAGGTTTCGTTGGCCTGCTTGTAAAACAGCGCCAACCAGAACATGGCAGTTTCCGCCGCGGGGTTTTGCTCCACGAAATGTTCCACGAGGGCGAGCGCCTCGTCGTTCTGATGCAGCACGCGCATCGTATCCGCCAGGCGCACCACCAGTACTTCGTTGGTGGGCGAAAGCGCAAGGGCCTGACGGTACAATTCCGCGGCCTCGGCAAACTCGTCGGCGTGGGTGTGGTGGACCGCCTGCGCGAAAAGGGCATGGATTTTCGCGGTGCGCTCCTGCTCCGGAGAGAGGGAATCACGGTACGCAATAAGCCCTCCCCCCGGTTCGGGAGGAGGGCCTTGCGGCGACCGGCAACCGACCGCCAAGCCGATGGCGAGACACCCGAGTGCGAAGCGACTGCGGCAAATGCCAACTATACTGGCCGCCCGCATGGGGTATCCCGCACTACTTCTTCTTGTGGCGATCCGCGCTTGTGCTTGGCCATCTTGAGGCGGCGTTTCTTTTTGACCGAACCCATGGTTACTCCTTGTTAGATTGCCGGTTGTATTTACGGCACGACTTTGTTCAAAGCAAGTTCAATAATCCCGGAGGCGCCGGCCATTTTCAGGCGCGGGATGATTTCGCGCACGATGGCTTCATCCACCACGGTTTCGATGGCCACCCAGCTTGGATCGCCCAGCGAATTGACCGTGGGCGCGTGCAGCGCCGGCAGCACTCCGCACACGGCGGGAACGTCGCCCTTCTTGGCGTTCATCTTGAGCAGCACCTTGTTTTCGGCGTTGAGCGCGCCGGTCAGCAGCATGGCCATTTGCTCAATCTTGGCGCGCTTTTCAGCGTCGGCCCAGGTGTCCTTGTTGGCAATGAGCCGCGTGGTGGACGTGAGCACGGTGTCCACAATCCGCAGTTGGTTGGCACGCAGCGAGGAACCTGTTTCAGTCAGTTCCACAATGGCATCCACCAGCTCTGGCGCCTTCACTTCGGTGGCGCCCCAGGAGAACTCGATCTCCGCCGTCACGCCGTGTTCGGAGAGATAGCGGCGGGTGAGGCCGACCGCCTCGGTAGCGATGCGCTTGCCTTGCAGGTCCTTGACGGTTTGGATGGGCGAATCGTTTGGCACCGCCACCACCCAACGCACCGGGTTGCTGGTGGCCTTGGAGTAGCACAGCTCCGCCACTTCCACCACATCCGCGCCGTTTTCGTAAATCCAGTCGTAGCCCGTCAGCCCGGCATCCAGCAGCCCCAACTCGACATACCGCGGAATTTCCTGCGGCCGGATCAGCCGCGCGCTGATGGCCGGATCATTGACCGACGGCATGTATGACCGCGCGCCGACTTTGAACGTCCAGCCGGCTTTCTTCATCAACGCAAACGTGCTTTCTTGCAAACTACCTTTTGGCAGACCTAATTTAATCTGTTCCATGGGAATGTATCCTTCCGTTTTGCTGCGGGCCCTTGGTCCGCCACTTCCATAATTCGGGCGGGATTCTATGCCAACAGCCGCGTGGCGGGCAATAATAGAAAATGGCGATGGCGCCCCGTTTCGCGCGCGAAGCGGGATTGGCAAGCCGCGCGGCAGGGTGTATGCTGGCTTCGGCTGCTAAACAGGGAGCGCGTCATGAAATGGCAAAACCGGATTTTGAACAAGTGGCTGGGCGTGTTGGCGCTGGCGGCGGTGTGCGCGTTGGGCAATGGTTGTCACGATGATGACGACTATGACCACGACCCGCCGGCCGGGCAGGGGACCATTGTGGTGGACAACATCTCCGGCGGGCGCGTGCAGATTTTTGTGGAAGGAAAATATCTGGACAGCATTCGCAGCGGGCACATCCGCTACTTCGACTTGCCGCCGGGGCTTTACCGCGTTGTGCTGGATGCCGAGGACACCCGTCGCGCTTGGGCGGCGGATGTGGATGTGCTGGATGGCCGGCTGACCATCCTGCAAGTGCGCTGGTGCAACGGCTCGTTCGACTGCCTTGACGTCGCGATGTATTTTGACTGACCCTGCGGGGCGGGGGGGCTACAGGGCCGCGGCGAGTTCGCGGGTATCTGCTTGGGCGATGTCGGAGGTATAGACATCGTGCAAGGCGCTGGCGCGGGCCACGTAGTCACGGGTTTGGCGGGGCATCTGGGCCAAGTTGTAGTGGGTTTGCCGCAGCGCTCCCGGACCGGCATTATAGGCCGCAAGCAGCAGCGAGCGCTCATCCGATTTCCACGCTGCCTGCTGTGGCAGGAGCATTTCTTGCAAATAGGCCAGATAGGCTGTCCCCACGCGCCGGTTCAGCTCGGGTTCGAAGGCGCGGTCAAAGGGGAGGGGGCGGCCAAAAAGCCGGGTGGTCATATCCCGCCATGTGCCAGCGCGGATTTGCATCAAGCCGCGCTCCCCATGCCGGCCCACCATCCGCGGATTGCCATTGGATTCAATTTGAATGATGGCATCCACCAGTAACTGGGCGTTTCGCAGGGCCAGTTCTTCATCCGCCGCCGCCATGGCGAGGTCTAAAGCCTCCACGGTCTCCGCGGCGGCCATTTCGGGGGCGGATTCCGCCGGAGCGGTGGTCATCAGGCGGGCGGGTGGGGCGGGCCGGAAGGCGGTGCCCCCCAGAGGAAACGCCAAAATGGCCACCCAAACGATCCATATACGGCTGGACTTGATCGGTTTCATATCGTCAGGTAAAACGATACACGTAAAGCCTCTCCGCGCAAGTCAAATTGTCAATTTTCCCGCCCGCCTAACATTGTTCCCATCCTTGATCCGGACTTGTCAGGGGCCGGGCCACAAGGCATACTGGCTGGCGAATGAAAACCATCGGACAGTTGGAACTTGTTCTGCCCAATGTAGATGCAGAATTATTTTGCGACTGGGTCCGAGAGGTATGGGGAACCGAACCCGTGGCCTTTGAAAAGCCCGGCGGGGCCCAAACCGTGGTGAAAATATTTTTTGCTACCCCCGCCAAAGCCCGGACCCATCGGCGGAAAATCCCGGCCCGATTTGCCAAATCCGCCGCCCAAGCCATGCCCTGCCATGAGAAGGATTGGACCACATTTTGGCGGCATCATTTCAAGATTCAGGATGTTGGCCAACGGCTGCGAACCGTACCGATTTGGGAGAAGGTTCCCGACCAGAAGCGACTCAATATAAGGATAGAGCCGGGGTTGAGCTTCGGCACCGGCGACCATTTCACCACCCGCTTCTGTTTGGAGGAGGTCGAGCGGGCCTGCGTCGAGATCAAGCCGCGCTCCATGCTGGATGCCGGGACCGGCAGCGGTATTTTGGCCATTGCCGCCGCCAAATTGGGCGTCCCCAAGGTGGCGGGTTTTGATTTTGATCCGGTCTGCGTGACCCAAAGCCGGGAAAATGCCGTTCTGAACCGCTTGCCCAAGGGCCGCATCCGGTTTTATCAGGCCGATATCCTGCAAACGGGCTGGTGCCGGCAGCCGGCGGACTTGGTGTGCGCCAATATTTTGACGAGTGTTTTGCTAACAGCGGCGGCCGACCTCTGGCAGGCCACCAAAAAGCGGCTGATCCTGACCGGGATTCGCGAGTTCGAGGGCGATTCCGTGGCGGATGCTTTCATGCGGTTGGGCGCCCGGGAAATCCGGCGCGATGGCGATGGCGAATGGTGCGGCATCGTGCTCGCGCGGCCGATTTTGTGATTGAGCGGGCGGGGGGGGGCGGCATAGACTGGCCCACCACTTCCCATTGGGAGCAACGGACGGAGAAACAGACCATGTGGAATGTATTGGTGAACGGTGGCTTGGTGATCGGGTTGCTGCTGGCATGCGGCGTTTTTGCCCTGCTGGTGTTCTTTGAACGCCTGTTCAATCTGCACCGTGCGCAAATCCCGGCGGACGACTTCCTCAAGGGGATTTACAACGTCCTCAACCGCGATAACATCGTGGAGGCGGCCGCGCTTTGCGAGGATGCCCCCGGGCCGGTGGCCCGCCTCGCGCTGGCCGCCGTGCTCAACCATGACGACAGCTTGGAGAAAATCGGCCGCGCCATCGAGGATGCCGGTTTGGAGGAAATCCCGCGCATGGAACGCGGGTTGGGCTGGCTGGCCACGCTGGCGCGCATTACCCCGCTGATCGGGCTTCTGGGCACGGTCTTGGGCATGATGCAAATGCTGTTGGCGGCCAAGGAAGCCGCGCCGCTGGTGCAGTCGGCCGACCTGACGGGCGGGCTCTGGTACGCGCTGGCCGCCACCGCGTTGAGCTTGATTATCGCCATCCTCGCGTACGCGGGTTACAATCTCCTGGTGTCGCGTGTGGAGTCCATTTTGCTGGATATGGAGCGCTCGGCCTCGGCGTTGCTCACGTTTATGCGCCAGTGGAAGCGCAACCGGGAGGCCCCGCCGGCATGAGAATCCCGGACCAGCCCATCCAACTGCAATTTCGCAGCGTGCGTCGGCGCTTTAAAGGGCGCTTCCGGCGCGCCGTGGGGCCCATCGAAGTCACTGCGCTGCTCAACGTGATGGCGCTGGTGATGATGTTCATGTTTTTGTCGTCGCGCTTCATTTTGCAACCGGGGGTGCGGGTGGAGCTGCCCACCGCGCCATTCACCGGCGGCGCGCCCTATGGCGCGCGGGTGCTGACGCTGGCGCAAGGCGGCCTGATCTTTTACAACGACGAGAAGATGGAGTTGGCCGACTTGGGCGCGGCGTTGGCCAAGAGCAGCGATGAGCCGGCCGATTCGGCGCTGCTGGTTGAGGCGGACGAGGGCACCCCGTATGGCACCTTGATGCAGGTGTATGCCCTGGCTGCCGAAGCCGGCATCCAGAATGTGGTTCTGGCCACGCGTCCGCCGCCGGTGGCGCCATAGGGCATGGGGCATGCCGAAGCTGCGCTCCCATTCCGCCGCCGCCCGCCGCTGGCAGGTGTTTTGCCGCACCGGCTGGCGCTGGGCCGGCGTTTTTGTGGCGTTTTGGCTGGGCGGGATGGCGCTGCTGTTTCGCTTGGCGCCGACGCCGGCGGGACCCGAACGCCCCGCGCCAACGTGCATGACGTGGTGGCGCGCCACGCCGCCCGCCGCATGGGATATCCGTACGCTCTACACCCCGGCAGCGTTTGCGTTGTCCACGCCCGCCGGTTTCACGCATGCCTTGCGCCGGGAAAAGGTGGAGCTGCTGCCCCCGGTGCACATGGAGCGCCCGGCCTATGCCTATCTGTTGCCGGAGCCGGTTGTGGAATCCAGCGCCGACGAATGGGGCTGGCAGTTGCCGCGCGCGGATGATGGCGCCGCCGCCGGCGGAGTGTTGACCAAGCGCCGCGCCACGCGCGAGTCCGCGCGCCTCCTTTTTTCACCGGGATGGGAGTCGCGGTTGTTTGCGGGCATTGACCTGAACTTTGACGACTGGACCAACGCCGCATGGCGCGCGCGGGTGGAATTGCAGTTCGATGAACGCGGCACGCCGCGTGCCGTCCTGCTGGATGAAAGCAGCGGCTGGCCGGCCTTGGATCAGCGGCTGCTGCGTTCGGTCAGCGCGTGGCGGCTGCTGGAACCCAATGCCCCGCGAATGGGCACGGTGGCGTGGGTGCGGCCCGGCCCCGCCACGGGAGCGGGACCATGATTCCGCTCTCATTGCCCGATTGGCTCGCCGTTATTTTCGTCAGCCATTTGGCGTTGATCTTCTTGATCACGCTATACTATTCCGTGCGCTGGTATCGGCATGTCCCGCGCCACCGCGCAGCGCCCTTCGTGTTCCGTTGCACAGGGTGCGGGCATGTCTATCTGGACCACCGAAACATTCCGATGGCCGAATGCGAAAAATGTGGCACGATGAACGAAAGCACCCGAAGTTTTTGAAGCGAGGTTGACCATGAGCCTGAGTATTCCCATTGTAAAATTTTCTCCGCACAAGGCTGTGCCTGAATTGGAGAAATTTTTGCTGCGGCCCGCGTTTGATCCCAAGGCCGAGGAAACGGCGCGCCGCGTGCTGGCGGACATCCGCGCCACCGGCGACCGGGCGGTGCAGAAGTACACCAAGGAATTCAACGGCTTGCAGTTGCCAGTGGCCAAGTTTGCGGTGCCGCGCGAGGAAGTCCTTGCCGCCTCTGCCGAGGTGGACCTTGTGTTCAAGCGCAGCGCGGCGGAAATTTTCACGCGCATCGTGCGGTTTGGCAAGGCCGGCATGCGCAAGGATTGGAGCATGGCCTCGCCCAAGGGCGGCGTGCTCGGCGAGCGGTTCACGCCGCTGGCGCGCGTCGGCGCCTATATCCCCGGCGGCGCCGCGCCGCTGGTCTCCACCGCGCTGATGAGCCTCTCGCTGGCCAAGGTGGCCGGCGTGCCGGAGATCGTGGCCTGCACCCCGTGCGACAAGCAAGGCAAG
>Ga0208198_1000194_pt1 | contig 75189 bp, 70 predicted proteins | sample AD_JPNTR2_MetaG_FD_184446 | JGI IMG/M metagenome (GOLD analysis project Ga0208198, IMG submission 184446) | Active sludge microbial communities of municipal wastewater-treating anaerobic digesters from Japan - AD_JPNTR2_MetaG (SPAdes) (version 2) | ecosystem: Engineered > Bioreactor > Anaerobic...
AGGAGTACCAGGAGGGAGAAGCATTTCGCTTAAATCTACAATGTTGAAACTTTTCTTTTCTGTTCTTCCAATCCCGTCGGTAAAATTGACAGAAGATTTTTCACCTTTTGGATCGAGTTTCCACACGTCATACCTGTCTTTGATAAAGAAGGCAGCATCATCTTTCATCCATCCGCATGAACCATATCCGGGAGCCATATCCGGTGTGTCATGAAGCTCGTCAGTCAATGATGTAGTAATATCTTTAGAGATATTCCTAATCTTGTCGGAAGCAACTTCATAGGAATACCAGTTTCTGTCTGTAAGATTGAACCATGTAAGGAATTTTCCTTCGGGAGAGGCAGATACTGATTGAATGTAAACATCTTTTAATAACAATTTACTTTTCCCGTCTTTTACAGAGACTATCCAGAGGTCCCTGTGAGGATTTGCCGACCACTGTGACTCCAGCTGATAATTTTTGTCTGAAACAGAATATCCCCACTGGCTGGACCATTTTTCAGGAACATTGACGATTGGATAATCTTCTTTTGCTAATTGAGCAAAGGCTGGTTCACCATCTAATTCGACTTTACAAACAAATGACCTCTTTAAGTCTCTTTGTAAATTAATAAGTTGTACTGTCTGAAGATAAGGTTCTTTGTAATGCCAGATATCAAGTTTAGATATTTCTGAATCCATGAGAGTAGTATCCTTTTCACGCTGGATTGGAGATATTCCGAAAAATAGGCGTTGTCCTGTTGAATCCATTTGAAGAGAGCGTGATTCAGAGATCACATATTTTTCCGGAAGCCATGGCATTTTGTTGTCTGCGACAATTTTGGCTTTTTCGTATCCATCACGGTATACCAGCACTGATACATTTTTTGCATCGACTTTTGCTGTATCAAGTTTTGCATAAAAAGCAAGTGTGCGATTATTATCGCTTACAGTAGGAAGTTTGACTGTCTGTTTTTTGTGTATGTTGTAAATAGCCGTCATACTCTTTTTGTAGGGATTATACATATATAATCCTGAACAGTCCTTGTAGAGTGAGTCCTTGGAATTAGGCACTTGGACAATAAAGAGAGTGTCGCCTCCCTTGGAAAAATCATAGTCTGTTACATACTTTATGGTATCTATGACGCCAGTGGAAAATCTGTAAATCATTAAATCACTGCCTTCTTCTTTTTCCTTTTTAGCTGGCTTTTTCCCTTTTGCAGTATCTGCAGGAGGTGTTGTCTGGAATGCAACAAAATCGCTAATGTATCTGGCTGTCTTCATACCTTTGAGATATGGATACTTTTTTAACTCCTTTGTTTGCAGATTGTAAATTCCCAATGAATCTTTAGGCATTTGATCTGCATTAAGTTTTTTACGTTTAGCAGCCTTTGTCTCAGCAAGTTTTGGCTTTATGGTCATGGCGGCATACTTGCCATTTTCGGTAATTTTATAAGAGTTGCCTCTATGAATAGTGTCCATCTGACCTGTTGTCACATTAAAAGAAACAAGTTCAGAATCTCCCTCTTGGGGGTTGATATAAAACATTGAATATCCGCCGTCTTTTGTAAGGCTGAATCCTCCAATAGATTTCCATCCGTCATAAACAGAATGGTCAAGCGGTTTTTTCTGCGCAAATGAGCAGATTGATATTGCCATAAAGGCAATCGTAAGGAATCTGGATTTCATTAATATTGTTTTAATTAAATTGTGTTAGTATTTATTTTAATTTTTAAGCCACTTGTCGAACCATTCGAAAAACATTCTGTTCCACAAAATGTTATTTTGAGGTTTGAGAATCCAGTGATTTTCGTCTGGGAAGAGTAGCATTTCGGCAGGTACACCCAGCATCTTTGCGGCATTAAAAGCTGCCATGCCCTGTTCTACAGGAACTCTGTAATCCAGTTCCCCATGAGTTATCATGATAGGAGTATTCCAATTTTTAACAAGTTTGTGAGGTGAAAGTGCATAATGTCGTTTGGCAACAGGATTGTCATCCCATGGAGCACCACCATTATCCCATGTAGGGAACCACATTTCTTCGGTCATCATATACATCTGTTCCTGGTTGAAAATGCCTGCATGTGCAAGAAATGCTGAGAAGAGACCTTGGTGTATGCCGGCAAGATAGTAAATTGAATATCCGCCATAACTGGCTCCACAGGCGCCAACTTTGCCTACATATTTCTCGTTTTTCATCACTTTGACAGAGGAGAGATAGTCCTGCATATTCAATCCGGGATAATCTCCTGAAATTTGTTCACACCATTCTTGTCCAAAAGCAGTTGTGCCTCTTCTGTTAGGCAAAATAACTATATAGCCTTGGGCAGCCATTAGTTGAAAATTCCATCTGTACGACCAATTTTGGCTGAGAGTTCCTTGTGGGCCACCGGTACAGAAGAGCAGTGCAGGGTAGACCTTTGATGAATCAAAATCTGGCGGATAGACAACCCACATATGCATATCTTTATTGTCTACCGTTTTTATCCATCTTTCCTCTATTTTTCCCATTTTCACCTGGTCAAGAATTGCCTTGTTTTCAAAGCTTATTTGATTGTAAGAACTATCAGCAATATTTATTGCTACTATTTCATTGGGCATTGACATACTTTTGTAAATAGTATAAAGTTTATCTCCCGAGACTTGAACCCGATCGAAATCAAATTGTCCTTTTGTGAGCAACTTTATTGAACTGTCAGCAAGTGTCACTTGATACACTCCAGTTAATGCTTTTACACAAGAGGTAAAGAAAAGTCCTGAGCCATCCGGCATCCAGGTAATAGTTTCGACATTGTAGGGGTAATCGATTGTTAGCTCTCTTTTTGTTCTTGAATCAAGATCCATTACAAAAAGCCTTTTTTTGTCAGCTTCATAGCCATTACGTCTCATGCTTATCCATGCAATCGATTTTCCATCAGGAGAATATAGAGGATCTGTATCATATCCCATCATTTCCTCAGTAAGATTCTCGGTTTTTTTCGATTCAATATTGTATAAATAAATATCCGTATTTGTCGAGAATGCGTATTCCTTTCCCACTAACTTCCGGCAGGAGTAGATGATGTTTTCTCCGTCTGGACTCCAGCTTAGCTGAGTCATGTCACCAAATGGCAGAGTCGGGCATTCATATGGTTCTCCTTCCAATATGTCTACGGTATTTGAAAGTGATTTGCCATCAAAATCAGCAATAAAAGGGTGGGGTATTGCTTCAACGAACTCGTCCCAGTGGCGATACATCAAATCCTTTATTATTCTTCCCGTTGCCTTGTCAAGGTCCGGATATTTGTCAACAGGTTTTTCAATTGACTTAACCCTACTTACATACAATATTTTATCTCCTTTAGGACTAAAGGTAAATTCTGAGATTCCATTTTCGACATTACTGATCTGTTTTGGAGAAGAGCCATCACTATTCATTACATACAATTGTTCTTCGTATAGATAGGCAATCTTTTTGCCTCCATCTATCCAACGAGCATTATTTTCACTTTTGAGAGTTGATGTAATTTGTCTGTTGTCACTCCCGTCAATGTTCATTACAAAAAGCTCTCTATTGCTCTTGTTTTGCTCAATACTTGTATATGAGACTCCGTATAAGATTTTTGTTCCGTCAGGAGAAACCTGTGGATCAGACACTCTTCCGAGATTTTGCATAACCTCTGGTGTAAATTTGCCGTCAGTGACAGTGATTGTGCTCTTTGCTATTGGAATTTCATTTTTCTCTTTGGAAGACTCCTTACACGAGCCGGAAATTAAAGCTGTGGAAACTAACATGATAATGATTTTGTTTTTCATGAGGTTAAGAGGTTGATTATTCATTATTCTATTATATATTTTGATATTTTTTTTACTATTTGGTTTAATATATAGTAAAATTAAATCAATTATACTCTTATTCCAAAAAAGAGGAAATATTACTTAAGGAATATATGTTCCCTGTGATTTTCCAACTCAAATAGGTTTCATCAGAGTCTGACCTCAACCCCGCACTTTATCCATCTGCCGGGTTGGGGCAGATTTCCTATGTAAAGATAATCTTTATTGAATAGATTTGCGGCAGTCATTGAGACGATAAATTTCCTAATATTCCATGAAAGTTTAAGATCTGTTAAAATAAAGCCTTTGTAAGGAGTTTCAGCATTCTCTTTGTCAAGGTAGGTCCCGGCACGTTTCTGGTAGCAAAGTATCCAACTTGCCGACAAATCTTTTAACAAATAGTGTTCAACAGTGAATACAGCTTTATGACGAAGGAAATCTGTGGCATAGAGTGAATGCAATCCTGAACTTTTCTTTGAAACATCTAACCATGCATAAAGAAAACTGGCACTTCTTAGATAATTGTTGTCAAAAGAAAATCTCAGCGAACATTCAAGACCTATTGAATTAACATTTGTAATATTACTTGCTTGCCACTGATCGGATCCGCTTTTCCGTGTCCAGTCAATCATCCTTATACCTCTTCTGTAAAATGCCGATAAAGAGGATAAAACATTGTTGGTGAAATATTTAAACTCGGTTCTACCTGTAATCATTTCTTCTGGGCGCAGATTCATATTGCCTGTTTGTGTCGGGCTTTTGTAATATAAATCTGTGAATGTGGGATTCCTGAATGAATTATTTATCCATGCATTAACTTCAAAGTGAGGTGCTATAGAATAAGAGCTTGAAAATCCGTAACATAAGTGAGTTATGCCTATTGAATGATCAAGAGTCAATCCTGCAGTTAACAGCCATTTACCTAGTCTTTCTGTTTGTTTTACATATATTGTAGAAATATTGCGTTGTTTTGAGCGTGAGTACTGAATATCTATCTCAAATGGCACTTCTTTCCCACTTTTCAGGGAATCTCCTAAAACATTGCTGTATATGTGTTCAATTCTAAAGCCGGCTCCAAATATTGTTGTGCTTTCAGGACTCCATTTGTGTGCTGCTTCTGCAGTTAAGCCATAAATGTCATTTTGGTGATAGTTGTGTCCAGAATACCAAGGTTCTGCTTCGTAGCGAAACAATTCAAATCTGTCATAGTGTCTTCTTTGGTATATCGAACTCCTGATTTGCCATTTCTTACTTTCGAACATGTGTTGAATTGCAGAGAGAAATGTCCTCGTTTCTTCAAACTGTTGAGGGTAGGATACGGAATAGAAACTATTGGCACCATATTTTTTATGCTGGTAACCACCCATTAACATAAGTGACTGTCCAGATCCCAAGCAAAAAGTTACGTTTGAGAATAAATTTGAGATCACAAAATCGGTGTTTTCAGTATAACCGTCTGATTGGCTGTAACTTCCGCCTGTTTGTCCCGGCAAATAGCCGTTTGCGAATCTTATGTTCGCAGTACCATTAATAAACCCATAACTTCCACCTGTAATTCTTGCCTGTACTTCATTACTGTCACAGTTACCGTTAGTAATAATATTGATAGCACCCGGACCTTGCAGCACCTCAATTCTCTCAATCTGTGATAGCGATATGGGAATATCTAGAGAATAGTGACCAGTCTGAGGGTCTGTGAAGTTAATGCCATTGATCAAAACCATTGTTTGATCAAAAGTGCCTCCAAGGATATTGAGATCCGCCTGAACACCTTCACTGCCTCTGTTTCTGAGATCAATGCCGGAGAAATTTCTGAGAAAATCCGGAAAATTGGTTACAGTACTTGTCTCAATGTCATTTTTGTTTATAATTGATACAATTCTTACAAGGGGTTGAAACGGAGTAGGTTTATAGTTATTGATAATCAGTTCTGGTAAAATTCTGGTGGTATCTTTATATCTTTTCAGACTGTCGATTACGGGCACTTGTGCAGAAACGCGATTTGAGATAACTGTGCATATGAAAAATAGAGCTATAACAATAGTTTTGAATAGCTTTTTATTTTTTTGCATAATTAGTGTCTTGCAGAATGTATTGTTCAATCACTTTTGGAAAATGTTGCTGTTCAAGTTGATGTATTTTGGTTGCAAGTGTTTCAGGTGTATCTTCTTTTTCCACATTACATTTTGCCTGAAAGATGATAGTCCCTTTGTCGTATTCATTATTTACAAGATGAATAGTAATACCTGATTCTGTTTCTCCATCATTGATAACAGCAGAATGGACGTTCATCCCATGCATTCCTTTTCCTCCATATTTAGGAAGTAAGGCAGGGTGAATATTTATTATTTTTTTTGGATATTTATTTAAAAGTCTGTCCGGAATTTTAAGTAAAAATCCTGCAAGTATTATGTAATTTATATTGTAACTCGACATTATATCATCTACAAATGTGCTGTTTTCTAGTTGATCCCGGTCAAATATTACAAAGGGTATTTTGAATCGTTTTGCTCTCTCCAGCACATAGGCATTTTTTTTGTTACTCAGTATAAGGCTGACCTTGCATGTAGGATGATTGCTGAAATGTTTAATTATATTTTCCGCATTTGTTCCTGACCCTGAGGCAAAAATAGCTAATTTTATAAAACTCATTATTAACATTTTAAGCTGCAAAGGTAACATTTTTTAATTAGATAAATGATTTATAAGTGATTGTTTAATTATACTTTTTCCTCTATATATATGTATACCAAAAAACTATTGTTTCACTTTGTTAAAATTTCATTTTTCCATTTTTTTTGTTTTTCTTTGCAACCTGGTTTAGAAAATAATAATTACTAACTAATTTTTTTAATTATGGCAGATATTAATGAAAAGGTTAAAGCCATCATTGTTGACAAGTTGGGCGTAGAGGAGTCAGATGTAACACCAACAGCAAGTTTTACCAATGATCTTGGCGCAGATTCACTTGACACAGTGGAACTTATTATGGAATTTGAAAAAGCATTCGGTATCACAATTCCTGACGAAGCTGCTGAGAAGATCTCAACAGTAGGAGATGCTATCTCTTACATTGAACAGCACGTTAAATAAATTCCCAATCAAGCATATGGAATTAAAAAGAGTTGTAGTTACCGGTATAGGGACAATAAATCCTTTAGGCGACAATATTCAGGATTATTTTGACAATCTGGATAAAGGCGTCAGTGGCTGTGGTCCTATTACCCGTTTTGATACATCTCTGTTCAAAACAAAATTTGCTTGTGAAATCAAAAATTATGAGCCGAGTAAATATGGCATTGATCGAAAGGAAGAGCGGAAGCTTGACCTCTATTCACAATTTGCTCTTATTGCTGTAGATCAGGCGATAAAAGATAGTCATATTGAAGCAGGAAATTTTAATCCTGAGAGAGTAGGGGTAATACTCGGTTCAGGGATAGGTGGTATTAATACATTGTACAGTGAAGTTGAGGGCTATGTCGAAGGCGGTAAAGTGCCTAGATTTAGCCCTTTTATTATTCCAAAAATGATTCCTGACATAGCGCCTGGTCTTATTTCCATTAAGTATAACTTTAAAGGACCAAATTATGCTACTGTGTCTGCATGTGCTTCTTCTACTCATGCAATGGTAGATTCTTTAAATTATATCAGACTCGGGAAAGCAGACATTATTGTTACTGGTGGTGCTGAAGCAGGTATTTCTATTCCAAGTATAGGAGGTTTTAACTCTGCACAGGCAATATCCACCAGAAATGATGATCCGGAACATGCTTCAAGGCCTTTCGACAAAAACCGTGATGGTTTTGTAATGGGCGAAGGATCCGGAATTTTGATTTTTGAAGAATTGGAGCATGCAAAAGCCAGGGGGGCTAAAATTTATTGTGAAGTTGCCGGTGCAGCCATGACTGCAGATGCTTACCATATTACTGCACCTCATCCTGAGGGAGAAGGCGCAATAACCGTAATGAAACTTGCTTTGGAAGATGCAGGCATGAGACCTGAAGATGTGGATTATATTAATGTACACGGGACTTCCACACCTCTTGGCGATATTGCTGAATTAAAAGCTGTAAAGGTCGTTTTTGGGGAGCATGCATATAAACTTAACATAAGTTCTACAAAATCCATGCATGGGCATCTTCTTGGAGCCACAGGTGCTGTGGAAGCTCTTGCGTGTATTCATGCTATCATAGACAGTATTATTCCGCCTACAATTAATTTTGAGGAAGAAGATCCTGAGATAGATTACAAGCTTAACTTGACTCTGAACCACGCACAAAAACGTGAAGTAAATGTGGCACTGAATAATACCTTTGGGTTTGGAGGACATAACTCCTCAATTTTATTCAGAAAGTTTAAGTAATAATTTTGTTGAGGAATATAAAAACACAATAGGCTGTCTAAAAGTAGGCAGCCTGTTTTTTATATGAAAATTTCAATAAATAAAATCAAATAGGAAAAAAGGTCAAGGTAAAACAGTATATGTAATCTCGATTCGAGGTTTACGTGTGCTTTTAGGACCATTTAAAGTCGCTTTGCAATATATTTGATTATCCACATAGTAAGATACGGCACCGGTATATGAATTGGTTAGTTGAGTAATTGGGTTAATCCATATTTGCCATTTCTCATTATCTATGGTATTATTTAGTACGTGTTGAAAAAATGTGCTAATATCCATTGAGTAGTAATACTGGGATCTGTTAAGAGTACCTGCACCTACGGTATATATATCATCTACAGGATAATATATTGTTGACTTATATGAATCAGAATATTTTTTGTAAGCAAGATATATCGATGAAGGATATTGATCCATTATAGTATAATTATTTGGGAACTCATATGGAAGAATTAATTCAGCTTTGGCTATAAGAACCTTATTAAGATCTATGTTGTTTTGATTTGCCCAAGTCTGAAATACTTGTCGAACATCTTTAAAGTCGATAAAAGGTTTTATTCCTCCCATTCCTTCAAGCAAAATTTTGCCTTGGGGATCGTTTGTTTCAAGAAATTTGGAGCTGTGAGAGAAGATGTTTGTATAGAAACACTCGCTTGTGGAGATATAATAGAGAAGCACGCTGTCTTTGTCAATGCCGTCTGTCGCCGATACATGTCTATATTTCATCTCCATGTATACTGATGACGGGTCAATCATGTTAAACCGGCCACCATTGATCGATGAAGGAACAGGATCTGTCGAGAAGAAAAACCCTTTAAACCTTTTAACGAAATAACTTACAGAGTCACGTTCGTCTTTAGTCGCAGTTAGTAGTTGACGTGCGTAATCGAGATTGATTTCTATGTTTATGGAATCACCTCCAGTATAGACTGTGCTTCCAATGTTTAGGGGAGTTATATCATAATCGTCCCTTGTAAGAGAATTGTTTAAAAGCGTTGTAGAATCAATGTCTTTTTTCAGAGCATAAAGATAGATGTTCTGAGGGATGCTTCCTTCTCCTTTATTAAGGAATACAGTCTTGTCAACTGCAACTTCCATTCTCAGATATACTGGTTCCGGATTGTCGCCAAAATCGTTTTCAGTCACAATAGGAATCATCTGAAAAGCAGTTCCACAAGAAGTGCGTCCAAAATCTGGATCATTGTATTCTCCAACCATGAGGTAATTTGGGAAAAGAGATTGGAGAGAATCCGACATCTTCATTTGCAGAGGAATTTCTACAGATGTTTTGGCAACTGTAAGCTCATAGTCCGATGGTATAAGGTTTTCCCCTACACTTTTGTCAACATTTATGCAAGATATAATTATTACTGAAGTCACTAACAGTGTCGCGACAGGTTGGAGCTTAATCCTATTTGACATTTTCCCTTAAAATTTGATCATAAAATTCAACATACTCATCTATGTATGCTGTGTCGTGTTGTGAAACTTCAATATAAGGCAATAAAGGCACAGAATTGCTTTTTATCATTTCAGAAATAGTATCAGGCAATGTTTTACTTCCCATAATGACACCGTTCGCATACTGAATGGCTAATTTAGCAAGATTTATGCCATTGGGTGGACTGAACATGTCCAGATCTTTGTTCTTTATACCGGCAGCTACTAGCTTAGAACGTGCTTTATCGTTAAAATCGATATTATTGACTTCATTATCGTACAATGAAACAATAACCTTGCAATTTGTGAAAATAGGATCTTCATGATAATATTTCCTGAGAAAAATGGGCACTAAGTGTGATATCCATCCCTGGCAGTGAACAATATCAGGTTTCCACCTTAGCTTCTTGACAGTTTCAAGTACTCCCTTGGCAAAAAATAGAGCCCTTTCATCATTATCATCAAAGTATCTGCCTTCAGAATCGTGATAAATAAACTTTCTGTAAAAATAATCTTCATTATCTATGAAGTAAACCTGCATCCTTGCTGATGGTATAGAGGATACTTTGATAATGAGGGGCCTGTCAATATCGTCGATAATAATGTTCATGCCTGAGAGGCGTATGACTTCATGAAGCTGATTTCTCCTTTCATTTATGATACCGTACTTAGGCATGAATGAGCGTATTTCGAATCCTCTTTCCTGTGCTCCCTGAGGTAAATATCTTCCCACAATTGAAATATCAGATTCTTTCATATAAGGGAAAATCTCAGAACTCACATAAAGTACTCTTTTTGGTTCGCTCATCGTACTATCTTGTTTTTAAAGGATATTTCTTACAAAGGTAATAAATTTATTTAATTTAAAGGAATTATATATCTTTGGAAGCTTTTAAACACTATGAAGAAGAAGGAAAAAGGCATAATTTTCAGAAGACTGGTACATTCTTATCTTTCGTCAATTATAAGTATCTCTCTTGTTTTACTTATTGTGGGCTTTCTTGGTATAATTGCGGTTAATGCAAAAGCTGTTTCTGACTATTTTAAAGAAAACATCAGAGTGTCAGTAATGTTTGATAAGAATGCAAGCAATTATGATGCTCTTGACTTTTTAAGTAAAGTTCAGGGTAAAGATTATATCAAAAGAGCTGAGTTTATATCAAAAGAACGTGGAGCAGAGGAAATGAAAAACATGCTTGGCGAAGATTTTCTCTACGTTTTTGACTTTAATCCTATTCCTCTTTCTGTGGATATATATTTAAAAGCAGATTATTTACAGAGTGACAGTCTCAAGACAATAGTTTCGGAACTTTCCAAATGGCCTAAAGTTAGGGAAATTGCCTACCAGGAGTCACTTGTGAGTCTAATAAATCAGAATCTTGAGAAAGTAGGCATTATTTTGAGTGTAATTCTTATATTATTGCTTTTTATTTCTTTTGTTTTGATCAATAATACGGTGCGTTTGAATATTTATTCAAAGCGGTTCACTATTCAAACCATGAAACTTGTTGGAGCAAAGCGGTCATTTATAAGGAAACCATTTATCAAGCAGGCGGTGTTTCAGGGGCTGATTTCCGGAACAATATCAGCTGCTTTACTTTCAGTACTTGTTTTATTAGTCAAGAGAGATATAAATCAGCTGTTTCTTATATTTGATATTAAGATGATAGCTTTAGTTATTTTTGGTGTGATTCTTGCCGGCATTTTTATATGTGTGATAAGTACAAGGATAGTAGTAAACAAGTTGCTTTCGGTTTCAGCTGATGAGTTATATTATTAATAGACAATTTTATATGGAGAAAAATTTAAAAGAAGAACAGGGCAAGTTTGCAATTCCTTACAGGAATTTTCTTCTTGTAATTTTGGGAGTTGTATTGATGTTGACAGGATACGCTCTTATGATCGGAGGTGGGTCAGATAACCCAACCATTTTTACGGGAGATGAAATGTTCAGTTTCAGGCGGATTGTCATATCTCCTCTTTTGATTCTTTTGGGACTGGTTGTTGAGGTTGTTGCAATTATGCATGTTGGCAGAAGCAAATGACAGCGCTTGAGTCAATATTGCTTGGTCTCCTTCAGGGGTTGACTGAATTTCTGCCTGTGAGCAGTAGCGGTCACTTGACAATTGGTAAGGAAATTTTCGGTATAAGTACACCTGATCTAAGCTTTGAAATCGTGGTTCATGCTGCTACGGTTCTCAGTACAATTGTGGTCTTTAGAAAGGATATTCTTAAATTGTTTTCCGGTTTTTTCCGTTTCAGAATGAATCCTGAAACAGACTATATTTTGAAAATTTTTGTGTCAATGATCCCTGTTCTAATCGTGGGTCTTTTTTTAAAGGATCAGGTTGAAGCGATATTTGGTTCAGGGCTTCTTATTGTCGGAATATGCCTTATTGTTACAGCACTATTGTTGACTGTTTCAAGCTATGTCAAGCCAAAAGAGAAAGAATTATCATATAAAAATGCATTTATTATTGGTTTGGCACAGGCTATTGCCGTACTTCCCGGTCTTTCCCGTTCGGGTTCGACTATTGCAACCGGGATGATGTGTGGAATTAGGAAAGATCAGATAGCAAGATTTTCTTTTCTTATGGTTCTTATTCCAATTCTTGGGGAGGCTTTTCTTGAGCTTATATCAGGTGAACTTGCTGCTTCAAAAAGCGGAGTGGATACTCTTGTATTGATACTTGGATTTATTTCTGCATTTGTTTCCGGCTTGTTTGCATGTAAAGTAATGATTAATCTTGTTAAGAAAACTAAACTGGTTGGTTTTGCAATTTATTGTGCGGCAGTTGGATCTATTTGTATTATTTATCCATTAATTTTCTAAATATGTCATCCTGTGAAAGATATTTATATTATTTTGTATCTGATGTGCATTTAGGTCTAGGTGCTTATGATGCACCGGCAAGGGAGGAGAGGTTTGTTAAATTTCTAAGAGGAGTTCCTCCTGAAATAAAGGCGTTATATTTATTAGGAGACATTTTTGACTATTGGTTTGAATACAAATATGTTGTTCCCAAGGGTTTTACAAGAGTGCTGGGGGCGTTGTCACAATTGTCTGATAGTGGTGTGGAACTCTATTTTTTTAGAGGGAATCATGACATGTGGACTTTTGGATATCTTGAGAAGGAGATAGGTCTTAAAATACTTAAAGAGCCATCTGTAGTTGAAATTGGACAAAAGAAGTTTTGTCTTGCTCATGGGGATGAGCTTACAGGAGCAGAACCCTCACATTTAATGCTGAAAAAGCTTTTCAGGTCAAAAGTGCTTCAGAGATTACTGGCAAGTGTACATCCCAGGTGGACTTTCCCAATAGCTTCTAAGTGGTCAACTACAAGAAAAATGACAAACTACTATCTTATTGAATTTAAAGGAAAAGAAGAGCCGCTTTATAAATACGCCTCTGAATTCGAAAAAAAGGAAAAAGTCGATTATTTTATTTTCGGTCATATACATACTCCCGGTGATGCGATAACCCCATCAGGTGCTGGTTTTTATATTCTAGGCGCTTGGTTGTATGGTTGTGAATATCTTTGCTATGATTCAAGAAATGACAAGATAACCTGGATGTCTGGCGGCTAGTCAAAGAGCGAGTAATACAAATAGTCGAATGTGCCATTCTGATACATTCTGACAAGCTCTTCTGTTTCTCTGTCTTTGCCAAATCTGTCGTATGGTTGTTTGAGATCACTACCAAATATTCTTGCTATACCTTGCCAGAAGACAGCATTAACATTTCCTCTATAGCTTTTGATTATGTAATATGAGCTTTGTCCAATCTCTCTATCTATTAATCGTAACAACAATTTGCCCTGAGAAAATGTCATTTTTCTCATAGGTTTTTCAAACTCTTTAAATAGCTCATTCTCGAAAGATCTCAAATACTTTTCTCTTTCTCTTGCATTAAATTTTGAGGAAGATATTACACTGTCGGCCTCAGTTATTTTCTCTTTTGCAATCAGAGCAAAAGGGTAAGTCTTCTTAAAGTTGTAAACCAATCTATAATACTCTTGCCAGTCTTTATTTTTCATTCTGTAAGCTGGACGTGAGAAAAAATAGAAGTCTTTGATTCTAATTTGATATACAGTATCATTGCCTTCGACTTTGTATCCCAAAAGATATCCTTTTGGTTGAGAATATGCGGAGGCAAAAGTCATGCTCGTAAGTAAAATGAGAGCAATCGTTGTTGCTTTGGTCACTTGCATCACTTGCATCAAATTTTGAAAACTTACCTATACAAATATAATGCCTGTCAATAATTAGGCCAAATTATTTAATTTATTACATTTGTTAGAACAAATCCTATATTAAATCCTTAATTACTCAGTCAACTTTATGTGTAAATTTATATTTTCCAAACTGTTTTTATTGCTACTGATTGTAATACCGTCGCAACTTTTTTCTCAAGCACGGGAAGCACTGGGTGATAGCTATTATACGACAAAAGCTGACAAAATTCATGAGAAGATTGTTACAATTGATACTCACAATGATTCTGCTCTCAAACTGAATAATTCCGCCAGACGGAACTCAGGTAGTAATCAGGTTACATTTTCCATGATGGAGAAAGGAGGTCTTGATGCTGCTTTTTTTGCAATATATACTGGGCAGGGCCCAAGAGATGAGGAATCAGTCAAAGATGCAGATTTTTATGCATCAGACCAATTGCTGAGATTTAGGAATTATGTCGAATCGAGTGACCAGGCTGGTTTTGCCTATAATGCTCATGATATTTTATACAATAAGGGTAGAGGGCAAAGATCTGTAATTCTTGCACTTGAAAATGGATATCCTTTTGGGAAGGACATTTCACAAGTTGAACGTTTTTATAATTATGGTGTAAGGGCAGTTACTTTGTGTCATAACTACAATAATGATATTTGTGATGCCTCAATGGACACAGTTGTTGAACACAATGGATTATCTCCTTTTGGTTACAAAGTTGTTGAGGAGATGAACAGACTTGGTATAATAATTGATGTTTCACATGCATCTTCCAAAACTTTATCAGATGTTTTACGTGTCAGTAAACTCCCAGTGATAGCAAGTCATTCAGGAGTTTATGCTATAAAAAACCATAAAAGGAACCTTACCGATGATGAAATTAAGGCAATTGCTGCCAAAGGAGGTTTGATTCAAGTTGCCACCGGCAGATATTTTCTATCTGACAAGCCGAAAGAAGAGGTTACAGTCAAAGACATAGCGGACCATATTGATTATGTCAAGTCACTTGTAGGTATCAGGCATGTTGGCATTGGAACAGATTTTGACGGTGGCGGTGGAGTTGTTGGAATGGAAAATGCAGCCAAAATGAAGAACCTTACTGTAGAACTTTTAAAAAGAGGATATACCAATAGAGAGCTTAAAATGTTTTGGGGGAAGAATATTTTAAGAGTCTTAAGAGCACATTCCAAGTAATTTTTTATCAGTTATTTTTGCACGTTTGATTTTTTTGGTATATTTGCAACCCGCCAGAAATGTGATTGATTTACATATATAGCTGTGGGACAGGGTAATGACCTTCATTTTTTTAAGACCAAAGCATTAAAAACATATTTACTGTTATAGTTAAACTGTAAAAAAGCAATGTTACAACCAAAAAAAACCAAATTCAGAAGGCAGCAGAAGGGCCGTATGAAGGGAATGGCACAAAGGGGCAATCAGCTTTCATTTGGATCATTCGGCATTAAAACCACTGAGTCCTGCTGGCTTACCGGCCAACAGATAGAAGCTGCTCGTCAGGCTGTAGTAAGATACATGAAACGTGAAGGTCAGATTTGGATCCGCGTTTTTCCTGATAAACCAATAACAAAAAAACCTGCTGAGGTGCGTATGGGTAAAGGTAAAGGAGCTCCCGAGGGGTTTGTTTGTCCAATTACTCCGGGTCGTATGATTATAGAGGCTGATGGAGTTCCACTTGACGTTGCCAAAGAAGCTCTTCGTCTTGGGGCACATAAACTTCCTGTGAATACGAAATTTGTAGTACGTAGAGATTATACTGAATAATTAAATTAGGAGAAAAGATGAAGACAAAAGAGGTAAGAGAATTATCGATTAATGATCTCAAGGAGAGGATTGAAGCTGAAAAGGCTAATCTTCTTCGCATGAAGATGAATCATGCTATCTCTCCTATAGATGATTTATCAAAGATGAAAAAATCAAGAAAGGACATTGCCAGAATGCTTACCATTCTGACCCAAAAACAAAATATAGACAAATAGAGCTATGGAAAGAAATCTTAGAAAAGAGAGAATAGGCGTAGTGGTAAGTAACAAAATGGACAAGTCTATTGTAGTAGCTGTAAAAAGAAAAATCAAACACCCGATTTACGGCAAATTTGTGAAGAAAACCACTAAGTTTGTAGCTCATGACGAGAATAATGAGTGCAGTGAAGGTGATACAGTACGTATTATGGAAACTCGTCCTTTGAGCAAGACAAAACGTTGGAGATTAGTAGAAATAATTGAAAAAGTTAAATAAGCCATGATACAGCAAGAAACGAGATTATTGGTGGCAGATAACAGCGGAGCAAAGGAAGTACTTTGCATCCGAGTTTTGGGTGGTACCCGTCGCCGTTATGCTGAAGTTGGAGACAAAATTGTTGTTACAGTAAAAAGTGCTATCCCGGGCGGAGATGCAAAAAAAGGTTCTGTTTCAAAAGCAGTTGTGGTACGTACAAAAAAGGAAATTCGTCGTCCTGATGGTTCATATATTCGTTTTGATGATAACGCATGTGTGTTGCTCAACAATCAGGGAGAAGTTCGCGGTACCCGTATCTTTGGTCCAGTGGCCAGAGAATTGCGTGAGAATTACATGAAGATCATTTCTTTAGCTCCTGAGGTTTTGTAAAATAAATATAGAAGACATGAACAAAAAATTACATATTAAAAAAGGTGATACAGTTTTTGTGAATGCAGGAGACGACCGTGGTAAAACCGGTAGAGTACTTGAAATTCTCAAAAGTGAAAATCGTGCCATAGTTGAGGGTATCAATATGGTGAGCAAACATACAAAACCTAACGCAAAATATCCTCAGGGAGGTATTATTAAACAGGAAGCTAGTATTCATATTTCCAACCTGCAGGTTGTAGATCCCGTAAAAGGCGGTCCTACAAGAATTGGTCGTCGTTTGAATGACAAGGGCAAATTAGTTCGTTTCGCGAAAAAGTCGGGGGAGGAGATTAAATAATGGCAACTACAAAACCAAATACTGCAACTAAAAGTGCTAAAGCTGAAAAAAAACCTTCTGTCAAAGTTGAAGGTGTTCAGGTTTTAGTAAAAGGATATGTGCCAAATCTACAGAAGAAGTACAAAGAAGAGATTGTGCCAAAGTTAATGAAAGAATTTGGGTATTCTTCAATAATGCAAGTGCCTGCTCTTGAAAAAATTACTATAAATCAAGGAGTTGGTTCTGCAACACAGGATAAAAAATTGATTGAAGTAGCTCAACAGGAACTGACTTCTATTACAGGGCAGAAGGCCATCATGACATATTCAAAAAAGGATATCTCTAATTTCAAGCTTCGAAGAGGAATGCCTATCGGAGTTAAGGTAACGCTTCGTAAGGCCAAGATGTATGAGTTTCTTGAAAGGCTTATTTCTGTATCACTTCCTCGTATTAGAGATTTTAAGGGAATAAGTGATAAATTTGATGGAAGAGGAAACTACACATTGGGTATAAAGGAACAAATCATATTCCCTGAGGTTGATATTGACAAGATTACAAAGATCTTCGGAATGGAAATAACTTTTGTAACGACAGCCGGCAAAGATGAAGAAGCATATGCTCTTCTTCGTGAATTTGGTTTGCCGTTTAAGAATATTAAAAAAGAAGTAATCTTTAAAACAGAATAAAGTAGATAATGGCAAAGGAATCAATGAAGGCACGCGAAATTAAACGTGCAAAGTTATGTGCCAAATATGCCGAAAAACGCAAAGCACTTAAAGCAATCGGCGATTATGCTGCGCTTGATAAACTTCCAAAAAATTCAAGCCCTGTACGTTTGCACAATCGCTGCTCTATAACAGGTCGTCCAAAAGGGTATATGCGCACTTTCGGTATCAGTCGTATTCAGTTCCGTGAGATGGCCAGTAAAGGTCTTATCCCAGGAGTACGAAAGGCAAGTTGGTAATATTTATTAAAATTTTAAATAACATTGGATATCGGGCATCCTTTTTTTGGATGTCGGTACTTTAAAACAAACAAAACAATGACTGATCCAATTTCAGATTATTTGACAAGATTGCGTAATGCATATCTTGCAGGTCACAAAATTGTTGAGATTCCCGCTTCCAAGATGAAGCTGGAAATAACCCGCATACTTCATGAAAAGGGTTATATTCTCAGCTATAAGATAGTTGAGGGCAAGCCATATAATACTATCAAGATTGCTCTTAAATATCATCCTGATACTAAAAAGGCTGCCATAAAAAAGATTACCAGGGTTAGTTCTCCTGGTCTTAGAAAATATGTCAGTGTGGCCAATTTGCCAAGAGTACTTAATGGGCTGGGAATTGCCATTATATCTACTTCAAAGGGCGTAATAACCGACAAGGAGGCAAAAGAAATGAACATAGGCGGAGAGGTTATCTGCTATGTATATTAGTTATGAATTTAATAATAAATAACAAATGTCACGAATAGGAAAATTACCTGTAAACCTTCCAGCCGGCGTAACCGTCAAGGTGGAACCGGGAAATATTGTAAAGGTTAAAGGCCCGCTCGGAGAACTTACACAGAAAGTCGATCCTGATATCACAGTTACTGTAGCGGGGAATGTAGTAACAGTCAGTAGACCAACTGATCAGCCTCGTCACCGTTCATTGCATGGACTTTACAGGGCTTTGATTAATAATATGGTTGTAGGAGTTTCTACAGGTTATACAGTTAAGCAGGAGTTTGTTGGTGTGGGTTACAGGGCAGAGGTAAAGGGACAAGTTCTAGAGCTCAGTCTTGGGTATTCACATGACATTCATTTTTTACTGCCAAAAGAGATTAAGGCTTCTGCGGAAGTGGCAAAAAAAGGAGCCAATCCAGTACTGACAATGACCAGTCACGACAAACAACTTCTTGGAACTGTGGCTGCAAAGATAAGATCGTTGAGGAAACCGGAACCTTATAAAGGCAAAGGTATTAAGTTTGTTGGAGAACAACTTCGTCGCAAAGCCGGTAAGTCGGCAAGCGCTAAATAACAAGTGGAGGATTTATGGCATTAAGTAAAATAGAAAGAAGAAAGAGAATTCAGCACCGAATACGTAAGGTTGTAAACGGTACTCCAGAGAGACCAAGACTTGCTGTTTTCAGAAGTAACAAGCAGATTTATGTTCAGTTTATCAATGATATTGATGGCGTAACAATTACATCTGCCAGTTCAAGGGACAAGGAGATTGTTGAGGAGTGCAAGGGCAAACCGGGCATCGAAGTTGCAAAGGTTGTAGGAAAGCTTGCAGCAAGACGTGCTATTGAAAAAGGAATTTCAGAGGTATCCTTCGATCGAGGAGGTTATCTATATCACGGAAGAGTTAAAAGTTTAGCAGATGCCGCCAGAGAAGGTGGTCTTAGATTCTAGTATAGTATGGCAAATACAAACATCAAAAAAGTTAAGACTACCGATCTTGAGTTGAAGGACAGATTGGTGGCAGTTCAAAGAGTTACCAAAGTTACAAAGGGAGGTCGCCACTTCAGTTTCGCTGCAATTGTGGTGGTCGGAGATGAAAAAGGAGTTGTAGGTTATGGTCTGGGTAAGGCTAATGAGGTTACAACTGCCATTTCAAAAGGGATAGAAGATGCAAAGAAAAATCTTGTTAAGATTCCTCTTAATAAGAAGACAATCCCTCATGAACAGGAAGCCAAATTTGGAGGAGCGAGAGTTTTTATGAAGCCTGCAGCTGAAGGAACAGGAGTAAAGGCCGGAGGTGCTATGCGTGCTGTCTTTGAGTCAGTAGGAGTTCATGACGTTCTTGCCAAGTCTAAAGGATCGTCAAATCCTCATAATTTGGTGAAAGCGACTGTTGCTGCCCTTCTTGAAATGCGCGATGCTTATACTATTGCAGGCGTTAGAGGTATACCTATGAATAAAGTGTTTAAAGGATAGGGAGGCAAGATTATGACTAAAGTTAGAGTTACTCAGGTAAGGAGTAAAAATAGTGCAAATAAGAGACAAATAGCAACACTGACTTCTCTGGGAATTCACAGAATTGGGCATTCTGTTGAACTGGAGCTGAACCCTGTAAACAAGGGGATGATTGGCAAGGTATTGCATCTGGTGAAAGTTGAAGAAATTAATTAATCAGGAGATTTTACAATGAAATTACATAATCTTAAACCTGCTGAGGGTTCTACCAGAAGAGTCAAAAGAATTGGACGTGGAGAAGGTTCCGGGCATGGTGGTACATCAACCCGTGGAATGAATGGTGCAAAATCACGTTCAGGATATTCTCGCAAGTTGGGTTTTGAGGGTGGCCAGATGCCTCTTCAAAGAAGACTTCCAAAATTTGGATTTAACAACATTAACAAAGTTGAATATAAGGCCATTAACTTGTTTACTTTGCAAGCATTAAGTGATAAGAGTGGAATAACAACTTTTAATATTGAGACTCTTATTGATGCGGGTTTAATTTCCAAGAATGACAAAGTTAAAATTCTTGGTAATGGAGAACTTACAGCAAAACTGGATGTAACAGCTCACGCATTTTCTCAGTCTGCATTGGCAAAGATCGAAGCACAACAGGGAAAGGCAACTAAAATCTAAATTTTCTGATGAAAAAATTTATCGAAACAATTAAAAACATCTTCAAGATTGAAGAACTGCGCAAAAGGATTGTGTACACAATTCTTTTGTTGCTCGTTTATCGTCTTGGAAGTTTTGTAGTATTACCTGGAATCGATCCTACTCAACTTGATAAATTGCAGTCACAAGCATCTGAAGGATTGTTAGCTTTGCTTAACATGTTTTCCGGTGGTGCCTTCGGTAATGCATCAATTTTTGCTTTGGGAGTGATGCCATATATTTCTGCTTCAATTGTGATACAATTGCTTGGCGTTATGGTGCCTTATTTCCAAAAACTACAGCGTGAAGGTGAGAGCGGGAGAAGAAAGATGAATCAGTGGACACGTTATTTAACAATTGTGATACTTATATTACAAGGTCCAGCTTATATGGCCAATCTTCACGCACAGTTGCCTGAGTCAGCTTTTCTTTTTCATGGATTTTCATATAATATATTTGCAACAATTGTCCTGATAGGCGGAACAATGTTCATAATGTGGCTGGGAGAACGAATTACCGATCGCGGCTTAGGTAATGGTATTTCACTAATCATTATGGTGGGTATTGTAGCACGCTTACCATTTGCACTCGTGTCTGAAGCAGGTGCAAGACTTAGTCAAAGCGCAGGCGGTGGAATTTTAATGTTGATTGTCGAGCTGGTGATTTTGTTTTTTGTATTTGTTGCCACTATTGCTCTTGTTCAGGGGACACGCAAGATTCCGGTACAGTATGCAAAAAGGATAATTGGTAATAAGCAATATGGAGGCGTTCGTCAATATATACCTTTGAAGGTAAATGCGGCTGGCGTCATGCCGATTATCTTTGCACAGGCAATTATGATGTTTCCCTTACTTCTGTCAGGTTTTAATGCCACTCGAGGTTTGGCAGCAACACTGTCAAATTCAACAGGCTTTTGGTATAACTTGCTGTATGGCCTCATGGTTATAGCATTTACCTACTTCTATACTGCGGTAACGGTAAATCCTGCCAATATGGCTGAGGATATGAAAAAAAATGGCGGTTTTATTCCTGGTATTAAACCGGGAAAGAAAACCGCAGAGTATCTTGATTCAATAATGTCTCGCATTACGCTGCCAGGCTCGTTTTTCCTTGCCATAGTAGCTATTTTGCCTGCATTTGCAAAAATGCTGGGTATCAGCAACCAGTTTGCATCATTCTTTGGGGGCACAACGTTGCTCATCCTTGTAGGTGTAATTCTTGATACCTTGCAACAAATAGAAAGTCATCTACTTATGCGTCACTATGATGGTCTTATGAAAACAGGCCGTTTAAAGGGACGTTCAGGGATGTAACAGGATTCAAAAGTTCTTTGTAGATATGGTTAAACTTAAAACCGAGGAGGAGATAGAGTTACTTAGAGAAAATGCTCTACTGGTATCCAGAACTTTGGCAGAGGTTGGCAAACATATAGTTCCCGGGATAACAACCCTGGAGCTTAACAATATCGCCGAAACCTTTATCAGAGATCATGGTGCGGTACCAGCTTTCCTGGGTTATAACGGGTTCCCTTATTCCCTTTGTATTTCAGTCAATGACGAGGTTGTACATGGTTTTGCTTCAGACTATCGTCTCAAGGAGGGTGATATTGTTTCAGTTGATTGTGGTACTGTGATGAAAGGGTACTTTGGTGATTCCGCATATACATTTCCTGTTGGTGATGTTTCGCCTGAGACCTTCAAGCTTCTCGAGGTAACAAAAGAGTCGCTTTACAGAGGTGCGAGCAAAGCAGTTGTTGGCAATAGAATAGGTGATATCTCATTTACGATCCAGTCTTATGTGGAAAGTTTTGGATTTTCAGCTGTCAGAGAGATGGTAGGGCACGGAATCGGAAAAAGGCTTCACGAAGCTCCTGAAGTTCCGAATTACGGGAGAGTGGGAGATGGTAAGAAACTTATAGAAGGAATGGTTATTTGTATTGAACCGATGATCAATGCAGGTACCAAAAGCATTATAATGCATGATAATGGATGGACTGTCAGTACACTTGACAAAAAGAATTCTGCACACTTCGAATTAATGGTGGCAGTAAGGGGTGGAAAACCTGATATTCTATCTACATTTAAATTTATAGAAGAGAAAAATTAAAACAGGGGTTAAAAACTTTAATGGCAAAACAACCGGCAATAGAAAAAGAGGGAACAATTATAGAGGCCCTTTCAAATGCAATGTTTCGTGTAGAGTTGGATAATGGACATATCATTATTGCCCATATATCCGGCAAGATGAGAATGCATTATATTCGTATTCTTCCCGGTGACAGAGTCAAGGTAGAGATGTCCCCATATGATTTAACCAAAGGAAGAATTTCTTTCAGATACAAATAAAAAATATAAAAATGAAAGTTAAAACATCCATAAAGAAACGCAGTGAGGATTGCAAGATTGTAAAACGCAAAGGTCGTTTGTATGTTATTTGCAAGAAAAACCCAAGGTTCAAAATGCGTCAAGGGTAATTTATTAATTTGTAAAACAATAAAGAGAAAAAACAGATATGGCACGTATAGCCGGAGTAGATTTACCAAACAATAAACGCGGAGAGATAGGTCTTACCTATATCTACGGTATCGGTCGCAGTTCTGCACGCAAAATTCTCTCTACACTGGGGATTGATTTTGATACAAAAGTAAAGGACTGGACAGATGAGCAAATTGCTGCAATCAGATCCATGATTGCATCGGATTACAAAATTGAGGGAGAGTTGCGCTCAGTAGTTCAAATGAACATTAAGAGGTTGATGGATATAGGATGTTATAGAGGTATCCGTCATCGTTTAGGTTTGCCTGTAAGAGGACAGTCAACTAAAAACAATGCCCGAACACGCAAGGGTAAGAAGAAAACAGTAGCTAACAAGAAAAAAGCAACTAAATAGAGGTTAGGTCATGGCAAAGAAAACAGGAACAACAAACAAGAAAAGAGTTGTAAAGGTGGATGCTTATGGGCAACTCCATGTTTCATCTACTTTCAATAATGTGATAATTACTTTAACTAACTCTACAGGTCAGGTAATCAGTTGGTCATCTGCAGGTAAGATGGGTTTCAGAGGTTCTAAAAAGAATACTCCTTACGCAGCTCAGACAGCAGCTGCCGATTGTGCAAAAGTTGCATATGATTTGGGTCTCCGTAGGGTGAAGGCTTATGTGAAAGGTCCGGGAGCAGGACGTGAATCTGCGATACGTACTGTACACAGTGCAGGGATTGAAGTAACTGAAATAATTGATGTGACTCCGCTTCCACATAATGGATGTCGTCCAAAAGGGCGCCGTAGAGTTTAATCTTTAATAATTAATTTAAAATTATCTAATATGGCAAGATATACAGGGCCGTCAACAAAAATTGCCCGAAAATTTGGAGAACCTATATTTGGTCCGGATAAAAGCTTTGAAAAGAAAAATTACCCTCCCGGACAACATGGTCTTGCAAAAAAGCGCAAGAAGTCTTCAGAATATGGGATGCAGTTAAAGGAAAAGCAGAAAGTTAAATATACTTACGGTATTCTTGAGAGACAGTTTCGCAATCTGTACGAAAAGGCTTCAAGAATGAAAGGAAGAAAGGGTGAGAATTTGATTTTACTTCTTGAGACCCGTCTCGACAATTTGGTTTACAGAATGGGTATTGCTCCTTCCAGGGCAGCAGCAAGACAACTTGTTACACATTGTCACATTGTGCTTGATGGGGAAGTTTGCAATATTCCTTCTACACTTGTTAAGCCTGGCCAGATTGTCGGGGTAAGAGAGAGATCTAAAAGTTTGGAAGTTATTCAGAATAATGTTTCCCGTGGTGCAAGCAGGTTTGCCTGGATAGAGTGGGATGGAGTATCTCTTGCCGGTAAGCTTATAAGTATGCCTGAGAGAACAGAAGTGCCTGAAGTAATTAATGAACAACTGATAGTTGAGTTATACTCTAAATAAATAATAAATAAAATGGCAATATTAGCATTTCAAAAACCCGATAAGGTGATAATGCTTGATGCAACTGAGACGTTTGGTCGTTTTGAGTTTCGTCCGCTGGAACCTGGTTATGGTATCACAATAGGGAACGCACTACGCCGAATTCTTCTCTCATCTTTGGAAGGGTATGCAATCACTTCGGTCAAGATTCATGGAGTTGATCATGAATTTGCCACAATTCCTGGAGTAATTGAAACAGTTGTAGATATAATACTGAATTTAAAGCAAATTCGTTTTAAACAAATTGTAGATGGAGAGGACTCAGAGATTGTAAATATTACAGTAAGTGGCAAAGGAAACTTTATTGCTGAAGATATTTCAAAAAAATTATCTTCTTTCAAAGTTTTGAATCCAGATTGGCATATATGTTCCATGGAACCCTCTGTTGTACTTAATATTGAGCTGAGGATAGGCAAGGGGAGAGGTTATGTCCCTGCTGAGGAAAACAAGGTTGATGATGCCCCTTTCGGGCTTATCGCGATTGATTCTATTTTCACTCCAATAAAGAATGTCAAGTATTCAGTTGATAACTGGCGTGTAGAGCAGAAAACTGACTATGAAAAGCTCAATATAGAGATTACAACAGACGGTTCAATTCATCCGAAAGAAGCTCTGAAGGAGGCTGCAAAAATCCTTATTCACCACTTCATGCTGTTTTCAGACGAAAAGATAACACTTGAAACTCCCTTAGAGGTCACAAGCAATGAGCTCGATGAAGAGTCTCTCAGAATGCGTCATCTTCTTTTGACAAAACTTGCCGACATGGAGCTTTCTGTTAGGGCTTTGAATTGCCTTAAGGCAGCCGATATTGAAACTCTTGCGGAACTGGTATCTCTTCAGAGGTCAGAACTAATGAAGTTTAGAAACTTTGGCAAGAAATCGCTTTCAGAGATAGATCAGCTTATTGAGCGCTACAGACTTAGTTTTGGCATGGATGTAACAAAGTATAATATTGAAAAGAAAGTTTTAAAACATGAGGCACAATAAGACAATTAACCATTTGGGTCGTAAGAGCGGGCACCGGAAGGCAATGCTTGCCAATATGGCATCATCTCTTATAATTCACAAGAGGATTGAAACAACATTACCCAAGGCAAAGGCACTGAGAGAGTATGTGGAGCCTTTAATAACAAAATCAAAAGATGATTCGACTCATTCTCGGCGTACAGTTTTTGCTTATTTGAAGCAAAAAGAAGCTGTAACAGAGCTTTTTCGTGTTGTTGCACCAAAAATTGCTGATCGTCCGGGTGGATACACAAGAATCCTTAAGACAGGTTTCCGTCAGGGAGACGCTGCTGACATGGCTCTTATCGAGTTAGTTGATTTCAACGAGGTAGCTGTTGCAGCTGCAAAAACTGAGACCAAGAAGGCAACTACACGTCGTAGCCGTGCAAAGAAGAGCACTGATGTTGTTGAAGCTTCTGAGCCTGCTGCAGAGAAGAAACCAAAGGCAAAAGCTGAGGCTAAGCCTGCAGCAGAAGAGAAAGCTGAGTAATTGCATAACTCAAACTCTAAAGAAGAGCGCTCGTTTAAAAATTTATTATGCAAGAGTTCGGTATTGCACCGGACTCTTTCCTTTTGCAATATGACACCATATCTAACTCCAGTGTTGTTTGAATGATGTATTAATGGCTGTATTGGATTAGCTATTCCTTAATGTGCCTGAACATTCAGTTGTGTATTATGTGTTATAAGCAGAATGTCTGATAGTTTTAATCGTAATGCATACATGATACCTAAGAACAGTATTTTTGTTACTAAAGGTGTCGAGGACATGATTAATAAAATTCTTTCTGCTTCATGTCTCTATTTTAGAGATATTTTTCCTTTGATATTTATTGTAAATAATAAGGGAAGAGGTAATATTCCATTCTCAAGGATACAAAATAGGTACTGCAGATTTTCTTTATAAATCTTTACTTGCCGAATATTCTTATATTTGCAGTCAATCAAACAAAAATCAACAACATATATGAGTATAAAATTCCGTCTTACAGTAATGAACTTTTTGCAGTTCTTCATATGGGGAACATGGCTTATCTCCTTTGGGGGATACTTGATACAAAAATTAGGTTTTACAGGGGGGACAGTAGGAGCCATTTATGCCACAATGGGAATTTCGTCGCTTTTTATGCCTGCTCTGCTTGGGATAGTAGCAGATCGCTGGATGAATGCAGAGAAACTTCTAGGAATATGTCACATTTTAGGGGCAGTATGCCTATACCTTGCTTCTTCAGTTACAGATCCGGATAAAATGTACTGGATAATGCTTTTGAACAGTTTGGTATTTATGCCGACAATAGCTCTTAATAATTCCGTGTCCTATAATGTGATGGTTAAAAGGGGCATGGATGTGGTTAAAGAGTTTCCTCCAATCAGAGTATGGGGAACTGTAGGATTTATTATTGCCATGTGGATTGTTGATCTGGGTGGTTGGACTTTAAGCCCTGTACAGTTGCACATTGGTTCAATATCATCACTAGTGCTTGGTTTGTATGCTTTTACAATACCTCCTTGCTCTCCTGTAAAGAAAGAAGGCAAGAGGTCTCTTGCTTCTGCTCTCGGGCTTGATGCACTTGTGCTTTTTAAGCAGCAAAAAACAGCAGTGTTTTTTCTATTTGCCATGTTGCTTGGAGCAGCACTTCAGATAACCAACACATTTGGATCACCATTCTTACAGGATTTTGCCAATGACCCTAAATTTGTTGATTCATTTGCAGTGAAGCATCCGGGTATTTTGATGTCAATATCTCAGATGTCTGAGACTCTTTTCATTCTTGCAATTCCGTTTTTTCTAAAACGTTTTGGTATCAAGATAGTCGTTTTAATGAGTATGTTTGCATGGGTACTGAGATTTGGTTTTTTTGGGATCGGCAATCCTTCTGAAGGTTTTGTGTTCCTCATTTTATCGATGATTGTTTATGGAATAGCATTTGACTTTTTCAATATTTCCGGTTCACTTTTCATAGAACAGGAGACTAAACCTGAAATACGCGCCAGTGCTCAAGGTCTTTTTATGGTTATGACAAATGGGATTGGAGCCACAGTTGGAGGGTTAACCTCAGGTTGGGTAGTTGACATGTTTACGTCTCCGGGTGGAATACGTGACTGGAGTACTATCTGGTTTGTATTTGCAAGTTATGCTCTTGTTATAGGCATTCTATTTGCCATTTTCTTTAAATACAAGCATAATCCCCAGCCTGTAGCAGAGTGATGAGATACGAAAGAACAGTCAGGGATACCGAAACTTCTGCATCATGTGGTTTGCTTTATACAGATCACGGCGTAATAGAGACTCCTATTTTTATGCCTGTTGGTACAGTCGGAAGTGTTAAGGCAGTTTTCCACAGAGATCTTATTGACGACATAGGTGCTCAGATAATACTTGGGAATACTTATCACTTGTATCTTCGTCCCGGTACTGATATTATCAACAGAGCCGGTGGAATTCACAAGTTTATCTCGTGGAATAAACCTGTTTTAACTGATAGTGGTGGTTATCAGGTTTTTTCTCTGGCAGAAAACAGAAAGCTAACTAATGAAGGTTGTATATTCAGGTCTCATATTGATGGATCAAAGCACTTTTTTACACCTGAGAATGTGGTTGATATTCAACGATTGATAGGGGCTGATATAATTATGGCGCTGGATGAGTGTCCTCCGGGCAGTTCAGACCATCATTATGCAAAAGAATCATTAAAACTTACTAAACAGTGGCTGGAGAGAGGGGCAGTACATTTCGATGCTACGGAACCTCTTTACAATTACAGTCAGGCTTTCTTCCCGATAATTCAAGGCTGTGTATATCCTGATCTGAGGGTTGAGGCAGCTGAGCATGCAGTATCTCTAGAAAGAGAGGGATATGCAATAGGAGGATTGTCTGTAGGTGAACCTACAGACATTATGTATCAAATTCTTGAGCTTTTGGACCCGATTTTGCCAAGAGATAAACCTAGATATCTTATGGGTGTTGGTACCCCGGTCAATATCTTGGAAGGGATTTCGAGAGGTGTTGATATGTTTGATTGCGTCATGCCTACAAGAAATGCAAGAAATGGAATGCTTTTTACATCAGAAGGAGTAATCAATATAAGAAACAGGAAATGGGCTGATGATTTTTCTCTATTAGACGAGAATGGAACGTCTTTTGTTGACAAAATGTATTCCAAGGCATATTTGAGGCATCTTTTTGTTTCTTCTGAGATTCTGGGGGCACAAATAGCAAGCGAACACAATCTTGCCTTTTATTTAAATTTGATAAATGATGCTCGTCTACATATAAAAAAGGGGGATTTTAAAATGTGGAAGGAGGTCACAATCAAGAAACTTGAGAACCGGCTCTGATGAAAACTAATTATCATATTGCCAAGCTTGACTGGTACATAATAAAAAAGTTTATTGGCACATATCTTTTTATTCTTGCCATAATCATTGCCATAATTATCATTTTTGACATTAGCGAGAAGATTGATGAGATGGTGGAAAAAGAGGCTCCTCTTAAGGAGATTGTTTTTAACTATTATGGTAATATGGTGCCTTATTACATAAATCTCTTCAGTCCTTTACTCGTCTTCATCTCTGTTATATTTTTTACCTCTAAGATGGCAGCTAACAGTGAAATTGTTGCTATTCTTGCCGGAGGAGTCAGTTTTAACAGGATGCTTTATCCATACATGATTTCAGCTTTTTTCATTGCGCTTCTAAGCCTTGTGATGAATCTCTTTATTATACCTCCCGCAAATAGGGTGAGACTTGAGTTTGAAAATAAATATATTAAGGACAAACCATATGTTGCGGGAAATAATATTCATCTTCAGCTTTCACCAGGTACATATGTTTACATTCAGTCATTCAATACTGCCGACAACCGAGCTTCAAATTTTACTTTGGAAACTATTGAGGGGCGTTCAATCAAGTCGAGATTAAGTGCAGAAAGTGCTCAATGGGATTCCACCAAACAATGTTGGACACTTCGTAATTATTATATCAGAACTAGTCTGGATAACAGAGATAAAATTGTATCCGGTGATCAAATAGATACTGTAATAAGTCTCAAGGTTACAGACTTGAATCAGAGAACCAATATTGTAGAATCTTTCAATATAATTCAGCTCAACAGATATATAAAAACACAGAAGATGAGAGGAGATAAAAGAGTTGCAATTGCTCAAATTGAGAAACATACCCGATTTGCTGTGCCATTCTCGGCTTTTATCCTTACCATCATGGGCGTTTCTCTATCTTCGAAGAAAACCAGAGGAGGAATAGGTATGAATCTCGGCATTGGTATTGCACTAAGTTTTATATATATTCTTTTCTTGAGATTCAGTCAGATGTTTGTGCATTCCGGGATTATGCCGCCTTGGCTTGCCCTTTGGGTGCCTAATATTGTATTTGGAGTTGTGGCTTATTATCTTTATAAAATTGCACCAAAATAATTTTGCATCAATAATGTATGTGCAAAATTATTTTAACATGCTTGACTCAAAAAATACGAAATATATGTAGGGGATGTTTTATGATTTCTGCAATTAAGCTGTCCAGTATTATTATATTGATTGGCTGTTAAATTTATCTCTAATTGCCCTGAGCATATCAGTTACCATATTTTCCAAGTACCATTCAGGTTTCCAACCCCACTCTGCTCTTGCACAAGTGTCGTCAAGGGAATCCGGCCACGAATCTGCAATTTCAGCTTTGACAGGATCTACCTGATAGTTAAATTGAGCTTCAGGTAAATGTTTCTTTATTTCAGCAAAGAGAATTTCAGGAGAAAAACTCATGGCTGTAATGTTGAAACTGTTTCTGTGAACAAGTTTGGATGGATCAGCATCCATAAGGTCTGTGCAGGCTTTAAGTGCATCGGGCATATAGAGCATGTCCATAAAGGAATTTGCCGGAATAGGGCAAGTATAACTCTTTTTTTTAATAATTTCATAGAAGACTTCTACTGCATAGTCTGTAGTTCCCCCTCCGGGAAGGGTTCCACTTGAAATTATGCCGGGGAATCGGACACTTCTTGTATCAACTCCAAATCTTTCAAAATAATAGTCACTAAGAAGTTCGCCTGATACTTTGCATATGCCATACATTGTATTTGGTCTCATAATAGTGTCTTGTGGTGTTTTGACATGAGGAGTGGATTTACCAAAAGCTCCTATTGAACTTGGAGTAAAAAGTGCACAATTAAATTCTCTGGCAATTTCAAGTGAATTTATGAGTGCTCCCATGTTAATTCTCCATGCGAGTTGAGGATTTTTTTCTCCAGTGGCAGATAAGAGAGCAACAAGATTGTAGATTCTTTCAACTTTGTGTTGTCTTACAACTTCAGTGTAATTTGAAGGATCTGTAGCATCGAGAACTAATGCTCTTGAAGTGTTTGACAGTTTCTTAACGACATCTGTCTTAATATCTGCTGCAATTACATTGTCTTCACCATATAATTTTTGAAGGTGAGGAACCAGTTCCGTGCCTATTTGTCCAGCTGCTCCAACAACTAAGATTTTCATACCTTTGTATTTGTGTTATATTTTTTGATTTAATAAATGCTGTAAGTGAAACGCTGGCAAATGTATGAAATTTATACCAAATTTGGCTTTTTGATTACACTTTTTAACATATTAATTTAACAATCTAACTTAATGAATAGTCTAGTTAAAACATGGGCGGAGGAGCTTGGTTTTGTGGCATGTGGATTTGTCAGAGCCAGGAAGATGACGGAAACATTAGAGCCACTTAAGGAGTATATTGCCAGGGGTTATAACGCTGACATGGGCTATTTGGAAAGAAATATTGAAGCGAGAATTGATCCTTCACTTTTATTACCTGGAGTAAAAACTTTGCTGGTTTTTCTTGCTCCTTACAGGCAGAAAGAGAGTCAGCCTGAGGTATTGCCAAAAATTGCAACCTATGCTTGGGGCTTAGATTACCATATAGTTATAAGGAATAAATTATATGAGATTGTAAGGAGAATAAGAAATATAGTTCCAGAATTGAAAGCAAGAGTTTTTACAGATTCTGCGCCGATTCTTGAGCGTTTATGGGCAAAAGAGGCTGGTCTTGGTTTTATTGGCAAAAATGGCTTTCTTATAAGCAGGGAACACGGCTTGCATAATCTAATCGGTATTATTCTTGTTGATGTTGAGATGGATTATTCTCTTTCTTTAAATATTAAGGGAGGTTGCGGTACTTGTCGTCGATGTCTGGATGCTTGTCCTTCTGGAGCAATTGTTGAACCATTTGTTGTCGATTCTAGGAAATGCATCTCATATCAGACGATTGAAAGTAAAAAAAAGTTTTGTGATGAGGAATATCGTATTGACAGAAAGGGATATATTTTTGGTTGTGACATTTGCATGGATATATGTCCATGGGTAAATAGGGCGAAATATTCAGAATGGAATGAATTTGCTCCACTTTTTTCTGAAAAAACAGGCAAAAAAATAGTTGAATTTTCAAAAGAGGAATGGATGGCTCTTTCAGAAGAATATTTTGCTGAGTTATTTATAAATTCATCGCTAAAAAGGGCTGGTTTGTCAAAAATTAAAGATAACTTAGAACCATGAATATATAATATGAAATTTTTTACAAAAGTTAATGTCGAAGATCTTAATTGCCGAATTTCATATAAAGACAAGATTATTTCATTGGGATCATGTTTTGCTAACGAAATAGGGGCAAAACTTAAAGATTCACGCTTTGATATTCTTGTTAATCCCTTTGGAGTACTTTACAATCCTGCATCAATCGCTTCGGCCTTAGAAAGGCTCTCTTCAGGGAACGTCTTTTCAGAAGAAGATATTTTTACCGATGGAGATTTGTGGAGTAGTTTTTACCATGATTCCTTGCATGCAGAATATACAAAAGAGGCACTTATCAACAAAATAAATACTTCCCTAAAAAGTGATTCGATGCACTTTATAACTTCTTCATGGATACTACTCACTTTGGGAACAAGAAGAGTATATACTCTCAAAAAGAAAAACATTATTGTGAGTAATTGTCATAAACTTCCACAATCCGAGTTTGTAATTGGGCAACTGAAGATAGATGATATTATAAGGATTTTAGCTCCTTATATAGAGGCTAATCTCAATAAAACATGGCTTTTTACCGTAAGTCCCGTGAGATATTTAAAAGATGGTGCTCACGACAGCCAGATAAGCAAGGCAACATTGCTCCTTGCTGTTGAGGAGCTGACAAAGTTGTTTCCAAATGTCATATATTTTCCGGCTTATGAAATTTATATGGATGAGTTGAGGGATTATCGATATTATGCAGATGATTTAATTCATCCTTCTCAGAGCTCTTTAAAATATATTTGGGAAATTTTCAGAGATTCTCTTATTAACAAGGAAGATTTTTATCTGCTTGATATGGTGGAAAGGCTTAATGACATGAAAAAACATCATCCTTTTTTTTCTGAAAGTAAGGCTTTTAAGAAATTTGAAGAAGAAATGTTGCAATTAGAGGAAATTATTGACAAACAATTCAAAGAAAAAATGTAACTATCTGACAAATAATATTGTTTTTTATTAATTAAAAATTTAATTTTGCATCAATTGCAAGAGATTCAACAACCTAAAAACTTAATTATGAATAAGGCAGAATTAATTTCAGCTATCGCTAGCAAAGCCAACATTACTAAAGTTGACGCTAGAAAGGCATTGGACGCATTTGTAGAATCAGCCGGGGAGGCCATGAAAAACGGGGACAGACTGACACTTGTTGGTTTTGGTTCATTTTCAGTAGCTAAAAGAAGTGCCAGAAATGGCAGAAATCCTCGAACAGGCAAGACAATTAAGATCCCTGCTAAGAACGTTGTAAGGTTTAAAGCCGGAGCAGACCTCAACAAACTTGTCTAAGTGTTTTTGTCTCCAATGTGAGATTTTTGAAAGAGGGTGGCCAAAAATTACTTTTTGGCCACCCTTTTTTTATTTTTCAAAGCCTCCACCTGTCGGAGTTTGTCGTAAACGGCTCATTAATAAATATTTGATTTTTTAGATTTTAAAAAGCCTAATTTTTAAAACACTAATTACAAGCCATTTACGACAAACTCCGACAGGTGGAGTGCCTATTTTAATTTTTACTTTATATTTGAGCTCCGTTATAAAGCTAAATGATCAACCATCATATATTAATAGGCGATAAAAAATATGAATTTAAAGAAATTTTTAAGGATTTCTTTCCTTCTCAAGTAATTTTTGCCTCTAAGATAGTCAAGGATGATCATTTAGCAGAAGATGTTGTGCAAGAAGTTTTTTTAAAATTGTGGAGATCAGAAGCATTTTTTCAGAATGAAATATCTTTTAAAGCTTATCTTTATTTGTCTACCAGGAATAGGTGCATTGATTTTTTAAGAACAAAAAAAATAAAAACTGGAAACATTGAACTTGGATTAAATGTAGAAGAGGAGGCTAATATTGTTCTTAAAGAAGAAGCATTCAGGCTATTAGATAAAGCTATAGCTAACCTTGCTCCACAATCTCAGAAGATTATAAAGTTGTCTATGCAAGGATTTTCAATTCAGGAAATCTCGGAAAAATTAAGCATATCTGTAAATACTGTAAAAACGCTTAAAGCCAGGGCTTATAAAACGTTGAGAAATCATTTAGGTGAAATTTTTATATTGATGCTGTCACCTTTTTTATAAAATGTCCGTTTTATATATAAGGAAATGTTTAAAGGCGTTTTCTTAATATTTAATGGAAGAAAAGTATAAAAAAGCAATCGAAGAAGCAAGTTCACTGGCAGATAAAATGTTGAGTGAACCTGCAAGATTTGCGTCAGAATTCAATATAAGAAGAAAACATTTAGCCAAAATAAATGTAGAAAAAAAATGGATTATTTTTTGGTTCACTGTCAACTATAAGAAAATCATTTCTGTATCTGCTGCTGCTGCTGCTGTGATTATATTAAGTAGCATACTTTTCAATTTAAATACAAATAGTATTGATGAGGGGAAACTTAGAAGTCAAATCAATATTATGCCTGCCACTGGTTCTGTAGTCCTAAAACTTGCATCTGGTGAATTGGTTGAATTGGATTCTGCTGTTAATGTTCAAAACAAACTTTTAGGAGTTAAAGTTGATGTAGGTAATAGTGTGATTTCTTATGCAGATGATAGTGCATCTTTAACTGCTTCTGGCATTCAAAATATCTTTAAATTAAAATATAATCAATATAATCAACTTTCAGTTCCAAAGGGACGCTCATATTCTGTAATCTTGAGTGATGGGACTAAAGTATATATTAATTCCATGAGCAAGTTGTACTATCCTGTAGAATTTAACGGTACTGAAAGAAGGGTCAAAATTGAAGGAGAGGCTTACTTCGAAGTGACCAAGAATGAAAAAAAGCCTTTTGTGGTGGAAACTAAGTCATACTCTGTCAAGGTTTTAGGTACTAAGTTTAATATAAATGCATATCCGGAAGAGAAATTAGTCACTACCACATTAATATCCGGCCTGGTAGAAATTAATGAAGGGAAAGATGTGTCTGTTAAAATTACTCCTGGAAAACAATTAAGAATGGACAAAGAAACAAAGCAAATATCAGTTGAAGAGGTGGATACGGAGTTGTATATTTCATGGATTGATAATGTTTTGAGAATACAGGACACAAGACTTGAGGATATTCTTAATATACTTAAAAGAAGATACGATGTAGATATAAAAATAGAAGATTACTCTGTTTTGAATGAAAAATTTACAGGTAAAGTTCCTTTAAATGACAACCTTTTAGTGATTTTGGAACAGCTTGAAAAGGTTTCTCAGATAAATTTTACAATTAATGAAAGAACCATTACAGTGAGGAGAAACACATAAATAACTGGTTATTTGACTAATTAATCCCAACAATAAGAAACTATGAAAAATGGAATCCGGCTATTATTGCATTTTGCAATGATTTTGTTTTTGCTAACAGTATGGACAACGGTTAGTGCACAGCAAATCAAATCATTAAAAGTGCAAAATGCTTCATTAGAAGATTGTTTGAAGCAAATTGAAAAACAGACAGGTTATGGGTATCTTTTTAAAGATGAAAATATAAAATCAATAAAAGGTATATCGTATACTGCTGAAAATGAGGACATATTAACGGTGTTGAAAGGGTTACTGGCGAATACGGGATATTCCTTTGAACTTAACAACAAAGTCATTTTGATCTTTAAAGAGGTAAAACCTGAGACAACTTTAAGGCAGGTTGCTGTTCCAAAGGAGGTGCCCGTTAAATTCAAAATTGTAGACAGTTTAACAAATGAGCCATTGATTGGTGCTACGTGTAATTTGAAAAATTACAGTATTTATGGAACTGCAGATATTGATGGTAACGTTTTTTTGAAAAATGTTCCTACTGGAGATGCTCATATTGATATACAAATGCTTGGTTATGAACCAAAAACCATATCGATGAAAATTATTTCACCGGTAGAGATGAGAATTGCTCTTATTCCAACTTCACTTGAACTGGATGAGATTATGGTTGTAGCGAAAGCGAGTACGGCAGGAACTTCTACTAGTTCAATGATTGGCCGTCAAGCAATAGATCACTTGCAGGCAACCAGTTTGAAGGATATAATGCAACTAATTCCTGGACAACTGGTAACCGGTGTTACAGATATGACAAGTGCTTCAAAGATTACTATTAGGACTCTTAATACCTCTTCTAACAATGCATTTGGCACCTCAATAGTTGTTGATGGCATCCCAATTTCTGATAATGCAACGTTGCGAGATAAAACTGCTATAAATGCCACAGGAGCAACAGGAGTTGATCTAAGACAAATTGAGGCAGATAATATTGAATCAGTTGAAGTTATAAGGGGTATCCCTTCTGCAGAATATGGGGACTTGGCTTCAGGGGCAGTTATTGTTAATACTAAGTCTGGATATACTCCTTATGAAATAAGAGCTAAGATTAATCCGAAGAATTTTAACACTTCAGTTGGTAAAGGATGGACTCTTGGCAATAAACAGGGAGCTTTGAATGCTAGCTTGGATTATATGCAGGCCTGGGGTGACCCCCGCCAGAAAACATCTTCATTCGATAGAATATCTGCAGGTCTTTCATATAGTAGGAAAATTGGTAAAATTTGGTATACAACTACTAAACTCTCTGTTAGTAGTCTTATAGATTCAAGAGGAGATGATCCTGATGTCATTACTGAAGGCACTGAAACTACTCAGAAAAATATGAACTTTAGACTTAGTCATAATGGGAAAATTAGTGTCAATGCAAAATTAATGCGTACACTTTCGTACTATTTGGGTTATAGTGAGTCTATAACAGAGTCTAAGAATAGTATAATTGTTGCTGCAGGTGGTGGAATGCCAGTGATAACATCCTTGACTTCTGGCTATTTTGAGGTCCCTTATATTACCGATTCCTACAGGGCTTCAGGCACTACAGAGGGTCGCCCAAGGACATTCTATGCTAAAGTGTCTAATGGATTTACTGCCAATGTCGAAAAATTTCGTCAACGATTTAATATGGGAGTCGAGTATAAATGGGAAGAAAACAAGGCTAAGGGATATTACAACGACGATGATTCTAAACCATTAAGGCCAAACAGCGATGGCCGCCCTAGACCTTATTATGATATCCCGGCTTTGAATCAGATTTCTGCTTACTTCGAAGACAATATTGACTGGAAAATATCTAAAAGTCTTGCTTTTAAAGTTCAGGCAGGTTTAAGATATAATTTGATTCAACCCGGAATAGAAGAACAGGTGTCATCATTCTCTCCTAGAATCAATTCTTCTATTCATATTTCAAATTGGTTAGAGATTAGAGCAGGTTGGGGACTCAATTCAAAAACTCCTGGGTTGTCACATCTTTATCCTGAACCAAAATACACTGACAGAATAGCAGCAAGATATCTTCCTGCAGGCCAGAACGAACAACTTGTCATGTATCATACAAACGTCAATTATGTGGAAAGGAACAATGCACTTAAAAACGCGACAAATTCAAGGACAGAGTTAGGTGTTGACATCAAGCTTGTGAATGGTATGAGATTTAGCGTCGTTGGTTATAATGATTATATGGAGGATGGATTCGGAAATCTTACAGAATATAAAATATATTATTCCAGATATTATGATGCCAACAAAGGTCTTATCATTAAGCCCGAAATGAAACCTTTTGTTGACTGGAACAATCCAGCAAGAGTCGATACAGTGTTCATTACTACAGGCAGAATAGGCAACACAGAGGCTTCAATTGACAGAGGAATTGAGTTTGATTTTGACTTGGGTGAAGTTAAAGTACTTAGAACTTCATTTTACTTGAGTGGAGCTTATATACAGTCTAAGTATTGGGACAATGGAAGAAACTTTTCTAATCCTGTGGGTATTCCGGCTGGTTCTGTTTATAGCCAGGGAGGATCAAATACTCCTCCCTTTAAACTCGAATATCCTTCCGGACGATCAAAGAATATAAACGAAAGGTTTTCTACTTTAATAAGGACAGTTACTCATATTCCATATCTCAAAATGGTAGCTACACTGACAGGTCAAATAGTTTGGTATTCTTCTGCCGAAACCACAAATCAAAAACAAGATCCTATTGGTTGGATTGATACAGATTTATCGTATCATCCTATTACTCAACAGATGTTAGATGATCCTAGTTGCAAAATTAAAGGCATACTTCTTTCTGATCAAAGAAAAGATCCAAAGGATGATGGAGCAACAAGACAGCCTTTAATTTGGATTATAAATGCAAGATTATCAAAAGATGTATCAAAATCATTAGGTTTTTCATTTTTTGTAAACAATCTTTTTTACTATACACCTTATCAGTCAACTAACAAGTCAGGAACTTTGACTGAAAGGAATACGGATACTTTTTCATTTGGTATGGAACTGTTAATTAAAATATGATTATGAAAAAACACAAAATAATACAGATACTGAACTCTGTGATTCTCTCTATTATATTAATATCTTGTACAAGAGAAGAGCCTTTACCAATTCATTCAGTACATATTGCAGTTAATCTTCCTGCAAATTTTAGAGCAGATGTAAAATTTGCCAATAAAGAAGTTATTTTGACAAGTTCAAGCAATGAATATCGTTTTATAACAAATGCTCAAGGTGAGGTTATAGTCAACGATCTTATTCCAGATGTATATAATATTATTGCTCAATGGGAAATGTCAGGTGTTGAATATAAGCAGTTAATTGCCAATCCTGAGCCGGTAGAAGACAGAGCAACTGTTTTTTTAAATGTCGCTTTGAACAATTATAAAATATTTTCAGACGTTAATATAACATTGAATCTTGAAGCAGTTATCTTGAAAAGTCTTTTAATTTCGAAGATTTATTATACTGGCACAAAGGATAATGCCAATAAGAATTACTCAGCAGACAGCTACATTGAAATATTTAACAATTCGGAAGACACAGTGTTTTTAGATGGTAAATATCTAGCACTGACAGAATCTATGTCTCCTGCTGCCTACCCGGCAAAAGATAATCCCGATTTTATATATGCAAGGCAGATCTGTAAATTTCCTGGAGATGGAAATGATTATTCAGTTTTGCCAAGCACAAGTATTGTCATTGCTGCAAGAAGTGCCAGAGATCATAGATTAAGTGCCTCAACATCTGTTGATTTGTCTAATGCTGATTTTGAAGTTAAAGATGCTGATGGTTCTGGTAATCCAATTATCAAAGCTTTGCCGATAATTTCTAACTCAATCCCAGCTTTAAAGTTCCTTAACTTGCTTACTGGAGGAGGAAATGGAGTATTTATTTTTGAAACTAATGAGGATATTTCTAGCTGGCCTGAAGTTTATGCTCCTGGTAAGACTTCAGGAGAAAGATTCAGGAAAGTACCTGTAGGAGTGGTACTAGATGGAGTAGAGTGTCTAAAAAACAATGTGGGTACCGGTCCTGATATTAATTTAAAAAGATTGCCTTTTGTCATTGATGCAGGATATACTTTCGTTAATGCAACTAGCGGCTATACTCATGAATCTTTGGAACGTAAAGTAATAATCAGAAATGGCGTTTTAAAACTTGTGGATTCAAATAACAGTATAGAGGATTTTGTGATTGTTTTAGATCCTACTCCAAAAAAATATGATAAACCTGAACTGATGAATAACTAGACTATGAGGAATATATATATAATAATTGTATTGTTTTTCATGACTACAGTAAACATCGCTGTTGGTCAGGAAATAGATTCGGTTGCAATTGAGGCACCCGTGAAATTAAAAGAAAGAGAATTACAGATTTTTAACCAACAGTGGAATATTACTGAAAATGCAGCTGGATTGGGGATAAATAAAATCTCAAACAGCAGTTTGACTACTATTGGTTTAAGCAGGAGTACAGGAGATTTTCATAGGGCACAGGAAGGATCTTCTTTTAACAGGCTGGAGTTTAATACTGATAGATTTGACAAGTTTAATGATCAATTATATTTAAAAGGTGATTTTAGTTTTAATTTGGAAAAAGAGTTCAACAGGGCTTGGTCAGACGTGTTTCACACATACAATTCTTCTCCTTATATATTTGGGAGTAGTGTAGAAGGGGACTATGAAACACAAAGATTTAGAATTTCTTTTATGATATTTACTGCTCTTAATGGCAGATTTAACTACGGCATAGGAGTTGACTATAAAGTGGCAGATATGTCACGCCAAAAAGATCCTCGTTCAAGGTCATATCTTTTAGACTATAAAATTATTCCTTCAATAACATATGCTATTAACCAGAAAAATATTCTGGGCATAAATTGTTCTTACAGATTTGAGAAAGAGAAAATGCCTAATGTTACTACAGTTCAGACAGATCCAAATTTGAAATACTATGATTTTAAAGGGCTCAATTATGTTGATGGCAAAATTGGAGGCTATAAAGGGTTTCAGAGACAATTTATAAGTGATATCCCGGGAGTAGCTATCCAATACAACTTTTTGGGGGTCAGCTCAAAATTATTGAGTTCAATAGGTGTCGAATATCAAGAACAACAAATTCTTGGAAACAAAAAACAAAGTCCGGGCTCATACAACTCTTTTAATTACAGTTTAGTAGTAGACTATGTTGTAAATAGTCAAGATTATATACATAACATTAATTTAAAAGGATCTTTTAGAGATGGCGGTGCAGATGAGTTTCGTCAGGAACTGAAAAGTTCTAAAGATCCTATTACAGGAGAAACCACAGAAACTTGGGTTACAAATTACAAATATAAAAACAGGTATATGGTCAAAGTTGCCGATGTTTATTTGTCTTACAAGCTTATGAAACAAACGTCAGATAAAAAATCAATTAAATGGTTTATTCAACCTTATGCTGCGTTTAATAAGTTTTCAAATACATACTATTTACCAAAATCGGAATATGTGGTCAGTAAGTTTTTTGCTGGTACTAATGCATTTTTATCAATTTATAGCAGAAATAACAGCGATGTAGATTTGAACTTCAATGTTGCAGGAGGATTTCCTGTCAAAACAGATTTATCGCTAGTTACAGTTTCTGAATTGAATTCGGCCATTTATGACATTGACATTGAGTATCATAAAAAGAAGACTATAGAAACATATGGTGAGATTAGATATACATTTCCCATCAAATTAGGTAAGAATAAGATGATTGGATATTCGAGATTATATGCTGGAAACATTTTTGGTATTGGTTCTTCATCTTGGTTTTCAACAGGTTTTAGTATAGGCATAATAACATTATAAAATGATGAAAAAGAAATTATGTGGGTTATTAACTCTGATAGCAGGGTTTTTGGTTATACAATCTTGTGAAAAAATAGAAGATACCAGATCGTATGCACCGGTGCTTTTTTTTGAGAAATCTACCGAGACCGTTAAAACCGATGTAGGAAGTTATGATGTAAAATTAGTGTTGTCAAAGCCGGCAGAAAAAGAAATCAAGGCTAAAATAGGATTTACCGGAACTGCCATTGAGGGAGAACACTATTCTGTTGCTTCTAATGAGATAGTATTTGCTAAGGGAGATAAAGAAGCGTTTTTGAAAATAAATATTCTCAATGAAAATATTTATGATGAGTTAATAAATATTAAGTGTTTAATTTGTCCGAGTCAGGAATATGCAGTTATTCCGGAACTGAAATCGGAGTTTATACTGAATATGACTAAGGACATAATACTCCCTACTATTAGTTTCAAATCGACTGAACAGAATCGTTTCACAAATCCTTATCTGGCAGAAACTTTAACTTATGAACTGTGTCTTACAGAAGCATTAAGAATGGACACAGAGGTAAGAATTAGCGTTGAGGGAGACCTCTCAATTGGGGCAGATTTTTTAATCAATGAAGGCAATTCAAATACTCTAATTATACCAAAATCGGTTTTATCAAAAATCTTTACTGTGACTTTTAAGAAAAAAGACATGGCTGGATATAATAGAACTCTCAAGTTAACTCTTGTGCCGGTTACTTCGAAAAGTTGTATAGTAAATGAAGAATCATCATTTACTAACATAACTGTAAAGGACCCAGTTGTGGATATGTCTTCATTTTTTAAAACTGCTGCTCTTCTGGGGGGACCTGGATATCAGATGAATCAGGCCATTAAAGCTAAAGACGGTACTTATTCTAGTAACATTGTTGTTAATGTATTAAACAATTCTTCAAAAGGGAACTATATGAAAAGCCTTAGGAACTTGTCTTTCAACAGTGCTTTTGGATGTTATGCTAACACACCGGGAGGAGATGTTTTAAGATTAGCTGATTTATTGAAATTTAATACAACAGATACTGTAATCGCAGATTATGGTGTTGGAAAAACAACGAGATTTTTTTCTCCGAGTGATTCTTTATTAAGATTTGTCGCTGAAGGAGATAATATAAGAAAAGGGAAAGTATTCGCTCCTGCACAGAAGTTTAGCGCGAAACTTGTTTTAAAACAAGATTGGGAGACAGGCACTAATGGTAATAAGCAATGGCATCTTGATTCTAAGTCAACGGGTGGAAATATTTCACTTTCATCATATCCGCTTTCTTTTGCCACAATGGAGATAGAATTGGTAAAACTAGAAGGCACATTCAATATTGATGAAGATATTCCAGTAATAATCTTTGATGCCTGGTTCAGAAGTAATTCAAAATACTTTATGCGTAATATTCCAGAAAGTTACGACATTGTTAGGGAAGGAGATTTATACCGAATTAGCTACAAGTTTACACCTAGATAATAATGAAGGCAAAGAAAATTAGATTATTATTAATGCTTTTAATTTTTCATGTTGCAATTCCTGCACAGGGACATTTTATAAAGATATGTAATACAAATGGATATAAGTTTGAAATTCCTGACTATGTTATTGGTAAAGACATTTTATTTGGTTCGAGGATAGTTGATATTAGCAAGCCTGAGGCAAAAGTTTACGCAGCAGGACAAATGCGCAAACCTCCTGTTATAATTCGTTTTACGAAGTCAGGAAATACTCTCAGAATGGATCAGATAATTAATTTTTATAAGATTGACAAGAATGATCCAATTTATGAATCTGTCGAAAAAAATCAAAGAGTATCTGCAGTTTATACTTTTGACATTGAACAAAAAGTTCGAAAGGATGGTTCTTTGGTCAATGTGATAGACGTTTCAAAATTTTTTTTGGATGAAGTTACTATTGCTTGGCCTTTACCGGACAATGTGAACAATGGAAGATTAGACTCTAAACTGACTTCTGTTTTATTCATGAAGGAGTTAGATGATCACGTGAATATAAGAGTTTATTATGGTTATACAGGCGGTAAAGAGCCTTTTAGTATTACTGTACAGTACTTTATGTTGCTATTACCAGAACTGTTAAAACCCAGATATGATGACGACAGAGTCGGTTATCAGACAATATCATTAAAGAAATATGAATCAGGAAAGGTCATTTCAAAAGAAAAAATTATCTCAAGATGGAGAATTGAACCAAAATTGAGCGATGTTGAAAAGCATAGAAAAGGCCAGCTTGTTGAACCTGAAAACCCAATAGTGATTTTTATAGATCCTGCATTTCCTTCAGATTGGATTCCATATATAAAAATGGGTATTGAGGACTGGCAAAAAGCATTTGAAAAGATAGGCTTTAAAAATGCAATTATTGCAAAGGAGTATCCAAAAAATGATACGGATTTTGATCCTTACGATATTAGTGTGAATTGTGTTAGATACATTCCTGTTCAAGAGGCAAATGCATCTGGACAAATCTGGATAGACCCTAGAAGTGGGGAAATTCTGCAGGGTGATATTTTATGGTGGAATGATGTTATCTCATTGATAAAAATGTGGCGTTTTACTCAAACAGCTGCAGTAGATCCGGAAGTTAGAAGACCTTTTTTTAGCAAGGAGATTGAGGGAGAATTGATAAGATATGCTATAGCTCATGAAACGGGTCATATGCTTGGTCTCCAACATAATATGAGAGCGTCTTATGCATATCCGGTTGATTCTCTGAGGTCACCGACTTTTACTATGAAATTTGGAACTACTGCCTCGATTATGGATTATGCAAGAAACAATTATGTTGCTCAACCAGGTGATCTTCAGCGGGGTGTTAAGATGACACCACCAGCACTTGGACCATTCGATTTTTTGTCTATTGAGTATGGATATAAGATTATTTATGGTGCTGATACAGAAAAGAAAGAAAGAGAAGAACTTGAAAAGATTTTTATTTCCAAGGGAGATGATCCAATGTACTTTTTTGGGCCTTTAACAATGTCACAGGTTTTTCCTGATCCCGCCTCACAGTCTGATGCTCTGGGTGACGATATCATAAAATCTTCTTATTATGGCATTAAAAATACAAGAATTATTTTGGAAAATCTATATAAGTGGACAATTGATACAGGAGGCGATGAATCACTTCTGGTCGAAAGATATAACGCCCTTATCAATCAGTATTATAGACTTTTATCTTTACCTCTTTCATATGTTGGAGGAAAGTACCAGTTTTATGGTAATTTATTAGCAGAAAAGCCAAAATATATTCCAGTTGAAAAACAAAAACAAATTGAAGCTGTCAATTATATCACTTTAGAATTAAAAGAAGCAGGCAAACACACACTTAGAAGAGAGTTATTACCCTTAATCGGCTCCGAATATGTGGATAAAGTATATAAGAAGGAAGCAGATTTGGTAGCATTAATGGTTAGTCCCATCATTCTTACAAGATTGGTTCAATCGTCTTTTTTCGATTATTCTTGCCTTTCTATAGAAGAATATTTGGATATGATAGATGATAACATTCTCAATCCAAGTTATGATTATAACAATCCTTTCGTAAAAAATATTCAAACCTCTTATATTCAAGCTTTGATATCTGTTTATAAACAACAAGGCGGAGAAATTATAAACGGGTCAAATGCTATTGTTTTGGAATCTATATTTGATAGAATCATTAAAACAAGAAGCAAGCTAACAAACTTAATAAATAAGCAATCAGGAAACTCTGGATATACAAAATATCTTTTAAGTCTTCTGAAAACAGATAAATAGATTTTGATGAAAAGAATATTGATTACTTTAATAACGGTTGTATTTTTTGTTCCATTTGCAATTGCTGACGAAGGTTTGTGGTTACCTTTTCTTTTGAAAGATCAGAAATTTTCACAAATGCGTAAAATGGGACTTAAATTAAGTGCAGAAGAGATATATAGTGTTAATCAAGCTTGTATTAAGGATGCTGTTATTGGGTTAATGTCGGAGGGATCTAACCTGAGAAGTTATGGGACAGCAAGTTTTATTTCTGATAAGGGACTTATTATTACCAACTATCATGTTATTTTGCCATATATCCAAAGATTTTCAACACAAGAAAATGATTTTATCAAATATGGTTTTTGGGCAAAGAATTCTTCAGAAGAAATTGTTTGCAGAGGATTGGAAATGAAACAATTGATCAGAATGGAAGATGTTACCGAGGAGATCCTGAATGGAACGAAGGGCTTACAAGGTCAAGAGAAATTAAATAAGATTAATTCGAATGGAAAGAAAATAGCTGAAGAAGTCACACGAGGTACTAAATATGAGGTTTCTATTCAATCTGTTTTTGGGAACAACCAGTATATTATGAGTCTATATATAGTTTACAAAGATATTCGAATGGTTGTAGTTCCTCCATTTGCACTTGGGAAATTTGGCGGCAATACAGATAATTATTCATGGCCGAGACATACTGCTGATTTTGCTATTTTGAGAGTGTATGCAGATCAAAATAATGAACCGAATAATTACTCAAAGACTAATGGATTTTACAAACCCAGAAAAAGTCTTGTATTGTCAACATCAGGTTTTAAAGAAGGAGATTTTGTGATGATACTTGGTTATCCTGGTAAAACAAGACAATATATTCCTTCCTTCGCATTGGATGAAATTATTAATGTTGAAGGTCCTGCTAGAATGGATTTAGCCAATACTAAAATTAATATTCTTAAACAGGCAGTGGCAGAAAATCCGGAAATGAAGTATAGATATACAGCGAAATTATCATCAGAAGGTAACATCTATCTGAGAACAAAGGGACAGATGCAAGGAGTTCGTCGTACCAATCTTATTGATAGAAAGAAAGAAGAGGAGAGAAATTTTATTGAATGGGCTAACACTTCTTTAATTAAGGACATGGAAGAGCTGTATAAAGAGGTTGCGATTTATAATCTTGCTGATTTATATTTTAAAGAAGCAGGAATAAATGGAGCAGAAATTGTTCCTTTTATAGGCAAATTTGAAAAACTGGTATCAATTTATTCAAGAAAGCATTTTGATAAAATAGTGGCAGACAGGGAGTGTAAAAGATTAAAGGGTCTTACAGATCAATTTTTTGAAAGCTGGAGTTATGAAGTGGATAGGAAAATATTCAGTAATTTGATGTTAAAATATTATCAAAATCTTCCCGACAAATTCCACCCTGTTTCTATGGTGAAATACATGAAATATTATCAAAGTGATGTGGAAGAGCTTTCGAAAGATGTATTTCGCAGGTCGATTTTTACAGATAAAGATAGGCTTATGGCTTTTCTTGATGATGACAGAAAAAATGTGGATAGTTTGGTAAAAGCTGATCCGTTATATCAATTGTCTATAGGATATTATATGGCTAATGTTGAGAAAATTGCAAATCAAAGGGCACAGTTGCAAGCAAAACAATTAGAGATGTTTGAAAAATACATGGAGGGTTTTATTGAAATGAACGACAACAAAATCCTTTTCCCAGATGCAAACAACTCTCAGCGGTTGTCCTACGGAAAGGTTAGAGGAAGTACAGCAGAAGATGGGCTTATTTATACATCTTATACAACCTTAGATGGGATGCATGAAAAATATTTAAATAACATTTCTGAAGAAGAATTTTATCTACCCGTTAAAATCCAGAAACTTTATAAAGAAAAAGATTTTGGAAAATACGGTGACAAAAAGGGGAACATTACAGTTAATTTTTTGACTGATTGTCATACTTCGGGAGGAAGTTCAGGATCTCCTGTATTAAACGCCAGAGGCGAAATGATAGGTCTTAACTTTGATAGAATTTGGCAAGGGCTTGTTTCTGACTATAAATTTGAACCTGAACAATCTAGATCTATTGCTGTAGATATTAGATTTATTCTCTTTATTATCGACAAATATTCACCATCTTCCTATATTTTGGAAGAGCTTAAAATAAAGTAGCAATTTCATTTCTACAAATAATCTTATGAGAAGTTCTTTGGTTATAAGTGAATAACATGACTATTCAACAGCACAGACAGAATGGCAATCTATGATTGGCTTCTTTTTTTGTACCTTTGCATATCTATTATTAACATCTTATAATCATGGATTTTTCATTATCTAAGGAACAACTTCTTTTTTTGAAGATGATTAGGGAATTTGCAGAAAAAGAAGTTAAACCTCTTGCTGCAGAAATTGATGAGGAGGAACGTTTTCCGGTTGAAACAGTAGAAAAGATGGCCAAGTTGGGCATTATGGGTATTCCGTTTCCGGTTGAATATGGGGGAGCCGGGGGAGACAACATGCTTTATACCATGGCCGTAGAAGAACTTTCGAAATTTTGCGGAACTACCGGAGTTATCGTATCTGCTCACACATCTCTCTGTGCTGCACCAATTTATGAGTATGGTACAGAGGAACAAAAGAAAAAGTATCTTCCAAAATTGTGCTCTGGAGAATGGCTTGGGGCTTTTGGGCTAACTGAACCAAATGCTGGGACTGATGCTTCTGCTCAGCAGACTACGGCTACACTGGACGGGGATTATTACATCCTCAATGGCAACAAGATTTTTATTACGAATGCCGGTTATGCAAAAGTATATATAGTGATGGCTATGACAGACCGGTCACTTGGGACTCGTGGTATTTCGGCTTTTATAGTGGAGAGTGATGTTCCCGGGTTTTCGGTTGGTAAGAAGGAAAAAAAACTTGGAATAAGAGGATCCTCAACAAGTGAACTAATATTTGAAAACTGTAGAGTTCCAAAAGCAAATTTACTTGGAAAATTGGGTGGTGGTTTCGGAATTGCCATGAAGACTCTTGATGGAGGAAGAATTGGAATAGCAGCTCAAGCTCTTGGTATAGCCCAGGGAGCTATGGATGAAACTGTTAAATATGTCAAGGAGAGAAAACAATTTGGTAAACCATTAAGTCAATTTCAAAATACACAGTTTCAGTTAGCCGATTTAAATACGAAAATAGAAGCTGCGCGTTTGCTTGTAAGATGTGCAGCCTTTAAAAAGGATCAAAAACAAAATTATTCTACAGAGGCTGCTAGAGCCAAACTTTTTGCATCAGAAACGGCGATGGAGATGACCATAAAAGCAGTACAGTTTCATGGTGGCTATGGCTATACTCGAGAATACCCTGTTGAGAGAATGATGAGGGATGCCAAGATCACTGAAATTTATGAAGGCACATCCGAAGTTCAAAGGATGGTTATTGCTTCAAGTTTGTTAAAATAAATTAATTGAAATGAATATAGTCGTTTGTATAAAGCAAGTACCTAATACTACAGAGATAAAACTCAATCCTGAAACAGGAACAATGATTCGTGAAGGTGTTCCAAGTATTATGAACCCTGATGATAAAAGCGGTTTGGAGCTTGCGCTAAAACTTAAGGACAATTTTGGTGCACATGTTACTGTCATTACAATGGGGCCTGCAAGTGCTGATGATATTTTACGTGAAGCTTTTGCTATGGGGGCAGACAGAGCGATTCTCCTTACCGATAGAAAGTTTGCAGGAGCTGACACTTTAGCTACTTCAAGAGCTCTTGCAGGTGCTCTAAGAAAGATGGATCATGATTTAATTATTACAGGCCGCCAGGCAATTGACGGAGATACTGCTCAGGTTGGCCCTCAAATAGCAGAACATTTGGATATTCCTCAAGTTACCTATGTAGAGGAGTTTAACTATACTGCTCCAAATTATTTCAAAGTTAAGCGGACAATTGAAGAAGGCAGTCAGATAGTAGAGGTTGAGACGCCATGTCTTATGACAGTAGTCTCGTCAGCTGCCAACAAGCCTCGTTATATGACAGTTGGTGGCATAATCAATGCTTATAGGCGTCACGTCGACATTTGGGGCTGTGCAGATATTAACGTACCTGAAGAATTGCTCGGACTCAAAGGGTCTCCTACTAGAGTATGGAAATCATTTACTAAGGGTGCCAGAGGTGCCGGTAAGATCTATGAAGTTGAACCTGCCAAAGCTGTTGAGATTATTATTGAAAAATTGAAAGAGAAATTTATTATTTAAGAGAAAAGTCATGATAGATAAATCACAATACAAAGATATTTATGTTTTTATTGAACAGCGTGACGGCATTGTTCAAAATGTCTCTTTTGAATTACTTACAAAAGCAGCTGAACTTGCTTCTGTCTTAAAGGAGAAGGTATATGCAATGTTATTGGGACATAATATTGCAACTAAATCTCAAGATCTGATTGCTTATGGTGCAGATAATGTTTTGTGTGTAGATGCTCCTGAATTGGAAGAATATTCAACTGAGCCTTATGCTCAGGCTGTTGCCCAGATTATAAATGAAAGGCACCCTTCTATTGTTCTTATTGGAGCAACCACAATTGGCCGGGATCTTGGTCCACGACTTTCAGCCAGAATTGGTACAGGACTTACAGCTGATTGTACAGGACTCGATATTTCTGAAGACGGAAATTTGCTTATGACTCGTCCTGCATTTGGCGGAAATCTTATGGCAACCATTCTTTGCAAGGATCACCGTCCTCAGATGTCTACGGTGAGGCCGGGAGTTATGTTGAAAGGTGCAAGGGATGATAATCGCAAGGGAATTGAGGAACGGATAAATATTAATTTTGACAAATCAAAATTTCGGGTAAGGATTATTGAGACGGTTAAAGAAGAGAAGAATCGGATTGATATTACCGAGGCTAAAGTTTTAGTTTCTGGAGGCAGGGGAGTTGGTGATGCTGAGGGGTTTGAGCGATTGGCCAAACTCGCAGAAGTGATTGGGGCAGAAGTTTCTTCTTCAAGGGCTATGGTTGATGCTGGCATAATTCCACATGAAAGGCAGGTAGGTCAAACCGGTAAAACTGTTCGTCCTGATCTCTATTTTGCTATTGGTATTTCAGGTGCTATTCAGCATTTGGCAGGTATGGAGGAGTCAGGCTATATTATTGCCATAAACAAGGACAAGAATGCTCCCATTTTCCAAACTGCTGATTTGGGAATTGTTGGTGATGAAAGCAAAATAATTCCTCTATTAACAGAAAAGCTCTCTAAGAAATAGATGAATATTTCCCGGATGGTATCTTAGCTTTATTTTATAAAGAATAACCGGATATTTTTCTCCAGATATTTGTTTAGAGGAGAAAAGTTATTACCTTTGCACTCCCCAAACGGGATTTTGGGCAAGTTCATTGATAAGACTGGGAGACAAGCACAATATAAATATAAGAGCGTTAATTTCTTAATAGGATATACGATAGAAGCTAGGAAACTAAATTTTTTTTACAATGAAGAGTTTGATCCTGGCTCAGGATGAACGCTAGCGGCAGGCTTAACACATGCAAGTCGAGGGGCAGCATACCCGGTGACGGGTGATGGCGACCGGCGGAAGGGTGAGTAACGCGTGAGCAACATACCCGTATCAGTGGGATAATACAGGGAAACTTGTTCTAATATCACATAATATTATTCAGAGGCATCTTTGGATAATTAAAGTTCAGGCGGATACGGAATGGCTCGCGTGACATTAGCTAGATGGTAGGGTAAAGGCCTACCATGGCTATGATGTCTAGGGGTTCTGAGAGGGAGGTCCCCCACACTGGAACTGAGACACGGTCCAGACTCCTACGGGAGGCAGCAGTGAGGAATATTGGACAATGGATGAAAATCTGATCCAGCCATGCCGCGTGCAGGAAGGCGGCCCTATGGGTTGTAAACTGCTTTTGTACGGGAGCAATAAGGTCTACGAGTAGATTGATGAGAGTACTGTACGAATAAGCATCGGCTAACTCCGTGCCAGCAGCCGCGGTAATACGGAGGATGCGAGCGTTATCCGGATTTATTGGGTTTAAAGGGTGCGTAGGCTGTTATATAAGTCAGTGGTAAAAGGTACAGGCTTAACTTGTATACGCCATTGAAACTGTATAGCTAGGATATGGATGAAGTGTGCGGAATGTGTGGTGTAGCGGTGAAATGCATAGATATCACACAGAACACCGATAGCGAAGGCAGCACACTAAGGCAATATTGACGCTGAGGCACGAAAGTGTGGGGATCAAACAGGATTAGATACCCTGGTAGTCCACACTGTAAACGATGATAACTAGCTGTTGGCGACATATAGTCAGTAGCGAAGCGAAAGCGATAAGTTATCCACCTGGGGAGTACGGCCGCAAGGTTGAAACTCAAAGGAATTGACGGGGGCCCGCACAAGCGGAGGAACATGTGGTTTAATTCGATGATACGCGAGGAACCTTACCCGGGCTCGAACGGTACAGGGATACGACAGAGATGTTGTAGCTAGCAATAGTCTGTATCGAGGTGCTGCATGGTTGTCGTCAGCTCGTGCCGTGAGGTGTAGGCTTAAGTGCCATAACGAGCGCAACCCTTGTTGTTAGTTACCATCAGGTAAAGCTGGGGACTCTAGCGAGACTGCCACCGTAAGGTGCGAGGAAGGGGGGGATGACGTCAAATCAGCACGGCCCTTACGTCCGGGGCGACACACGTGTTACAATGGTGGATACAGAGGGGCGCTACCCAGTGATGGGATGCGAATCTCTAAAGTCCATCTCAGTTCGGATTGGAGTCTGCAACTCGACTCCATGAAGTTGGATTCGCTAGTAATCGCGCATCAGCCATGGCGCGGTGAATACGTTCCCGGGCCTTGTACACACCGCCCGTCAAGCCATGGGAGCCGGGGGTGCCTGAAGTTCGTGACCGCGAGGAGCGACCTAGGGCAAAACTGGTAACTGGGGCTAAGTCGTAACAAGGTAGCCGTACCGGAAGGTGTGGCTGGAACACCTCCTTTTTGGAGCTTAATTGACTGAATTGTTACACTTTGTTACTCAAAGCTATCATTGATTTTATATAGTCCCGTAGCTCAGTTGGTTAGAGCACTACACTGATAATGTAGGGGTCAGCGGTTCAACTCCGCTCGGGACTACAAAAAGTTCTTAATTTTTTGGGGAATTAGCTCAGTTGGCTAGAGCACCTGCTTTGCAAGCAGGGGGTCAAGGGTTCGACTCCCTTATTCTCCACTTTTGTCAGCAAAGCCATACTCTTATATCAATTTCATTTTTTCATTTTCTGTGAATTCTTTATTGCAGACGTAAGGGAGATGGCAAATGACCATATCAAATCCTGTACTTATTATTTCATCTTCAAATGCTTTTGTCAGGGGAGTAAACATATAGGATATTGTTTCAAGATTGATGGGAGGTAGGCCGTGCTTCAAATGTCTATTTAAAACCATATGTTGTGATTCCGGTAATTTTTTCAACACTTTTGCAGCTACTAGATTTGTTTTAGGAATAGAAAAAGATTTGTTGTCTTTAAGAAGTTCAAGATTTGCCACATGAATAGCCACAGGTTGACTGCTAACTCCATACAGACAATTTTGTATCAAATATAACTTTCGTTCAAAGTTGTTTTCATTCAGTCATTTTTTAGAATAATACTTTGCCGCTTCAGGCAGTACTGACTCTATCTTTTTTATACGGTTTTCATCTGAGGGGTGTGTACTTATAAATTCAGGCTGTTTTGAACCACCAATTGAACTCATGGTCTGCCAGAATTTTGGAGCAACATTTATGTCGTAGCCGGCCATAGCCATTATTATAAGTCCCAATCTATCTGCTTCGTATTCGTGTTTTCTCGAATAGGGCAGGAGAACACCAAATTGTGACCCAACACCGTATGCAAGTTCAAATATTGCTTGTGTTTTTTGGCTTTCAGTGCCTAAATAGGTGGAAACGGCCTGACCAACAGCTCCCACAAGCACTTCCTGACTCATTCTTTCATTTCCATGCTTTGCCAGGGCATGGGCAATTTCATGTCCCATAACAACTGCAACAAGGTCAGGAGTATTAGCATATTTTAGTATACCTTCATAGAATACAATTTTGCCGTTTGGGAGGCAAAAAGCATTCACAGTCTCATCCTTAAATACTTCAAAGTTCCACTCAAGACCTTCAAGAGCACTTTCCCAACCATGTTGTTTACAATAGTCGGTAACAGCTTTTGTAAGTCTTATGCCAACCTCATTGACCATTTTGTTATAATGTTCATTGTCCGACAGCTGTGCTTTTGTTTTTAACTCACTATATGCCTGGTTGCTGAGTGATGTTATCTCTCCCTGGCTAAATAATAACACTTGTTTTCTTCCTGTGATCATTACTTTCCCACAGGAAATCAAAATTATTGATAACAGTATGGTCGATAATACTTTAGTCAACAAACTTTTCATGGCAATACAATTAGAATATTATTTTAAAACAAATGGGCGGAATAACTTACAGTTCAAGCATCCGCCTGATTGGTATCCATGCTTTTTCGCGAATATCTTCAGGAACTTTTATTTCAGGCTGTTCTGTCTCGAGCGCCAAAAGTGCCTTTTCGAGAGTAGCTTTCTTCATATGGCCACATATGGCTTGTGCATTTATCGGAATAAACTCTTTACCAGGTATTACTTTTTGCATATGATGGATAATCTCCTTCTCAGTGGCTATAATAAACTGCCGCTTGTCAGATTTTGCTGCATGTCTAACCATGCCGCTTGTAGAATAAAAATATGCATTGGGCATGTTCAATATATCAGGATCTCCTGAGCAACTGCTCTCCGGATGGATAAGAATATCTGCTTCAGGATAGCGGGTAGACATATCTATAATCACTTTGGAGTTAAAACGATCATGGACACAGCAGTCTCCATACCAAAGTTCCATATCTCTGCCACTTTTGATACTGATATATTTTCCTAAATGCCTGTCAGGCACAAAGAGAATTTTCTTGTTAGAAGGGATTGATTCCACGACTTTGAGGGCATTAGCAGATGTACAGCAAATATCAGAATGTGCTTTAACATCTGCAGTGGTATTGACATATGAAATTATTATTCCGTCGGGATTTAGTGCCTTCCACTCTTCCAAATCTTCTGCTGTAACACTTTCTGCAAGTGAACATCCTGCAGTAATATCGGGTACTATAACTTTCTTTTGAGGAGAGATAATAGAAGCTGTTTCGGCCATAAAGTTAACTCCGCAAAAAAGAATAATCTTTGCATCCGTTTTACCAGCTTCTTGTGACAGTCCAAGAGAATCTCCGATAAAGTCACATATGTCTTGAATTTCAGGATTTGTATAATAGTGAGCGAGAATTACCGCACTCTTTTCGGATTTTAGTTTTTTAATTTTCTCAATAACCTCTAATTTCTCCATGGGCATCTATTTGTGTGGTACAATGTTCATGCTAATGTCCAAAGCAGTGACAGAATGTGTCAGTGCACCAACGCTGATATAATCCACTCCTGTGGCGGCAACCTCTTTGAGTCTTGCTAATGTCATGTTTCCGGAAGCTTCTGTTTTGGCTCTTTTGCCTATAAGCTTGACAGCCGCAGTCATCATTTCGTTACTCATGTTATCCAACATTATCATCTCAGCTCCGGCTTTGAGTGCTTCTTCAACCTCGATGATTGTTGTGACTTCCACTTCGATTTTGATTCCAGCAGAAATAGTTGCTCTAACCTGTTTAATCGCGTTAGATATGCTACCTGCAACTTTTATATGATTGTCTTTTATAAGTGCCATGTCGTAGAGTCCCATGCGGTGATTAACTGCACCTCCGGCCTTAACAGCCATCTTATCCAAAATACGCATTCCCGGGGCTGTTTTACGCGTATCGAGAAGTTTGGTATGCGTGCCTTCGAGCTCTTTGACATAAATTGATGTCATAGTGGCAATGCCGCTCATTCTTTGGAGGATGTTAAGTGATGTGCGCTCTGCTGATAGCAAAGCACGATAACTTCCTTCAATTTTTGCAATTTTATCTCCTTTTGAAACTCTTCCGCCTTCTTTTATTAACGGGGACCAATTGACAGATGAGTCGAGACGTTTGAAAACTCGGGGAACAACATTAATTCCCGCAACTATTCCCGCAGCTTTTGCGGTCAATTCTGCTGTAGCGCGAGATTCCTGAGGAATCAGGGCATTTGTGGTAATATCGCCTGTATATATATCCTCTTCTATTGCGAGGGCTATCAGCTTATCAATAAGATCTTCTCTCTCCATGTGATTTTGGCATTATTTGTCATCAACAGGTATGGTTGTGATTGGTTTTCCTTTTTGTTGGATGATGTGTTTGACAAAATTTGGATCCTCATTTGGATAATCCTCTCTATAGTGCCCACCTCTGCTCTCTTTACGATATATGGCAGATTTTATTATGAGTTCGGCTACGGTTATAAGGTTATTACTCAGATGGGTATATATTTCATTGATATCCCTGCCAATTTTATTTTTTTCATTTTCGAGCATTTCGAGACCTTCTGTAAGTAAATTCTCGTTTCTGATTATACCAGCCTTTTCGTTCATTATATTGGCAACTCTCTCTTTGAGGTCAAGATAGGGAATCTCATTTGCGGGATTTTTGTAGAAAATATGAGAAAAGGTTGGTTGAACTGCCAAATTAGCATCATTATTATATGCTTCACGAGTATCTTCAACAGCTCTGTACCCAAACACCAGACATTCGAGCAGTGAATTGGATGCGAGACGGTTGGCTCCCATAATGCCGGTAGAGGCGAGCTCTCCGCAGACATAAAGATTATTGACATTGGTTCTGCCGTTGCAGTCTGTTCTAACACCGCCAACCATATAATGTGCTGCTGGTGCAACAGGTATTTTGTCTGTCATGTCTATGCCGAGCTGGCAACATTTTTCAAATATATTCGGAAAGCGAGTTTTAATGCGTTCAGGATCCAGGTGCTTAAGAGAAAGGTAGACATATGGCTCCTTCTGGTTTAAGATCTGAAGATAAATGGATCTTGCGACAACATCCCTTGGAGCAAGCTCTGCAAGTTCGTGGATAGCAGGCATAAAGCGTTCCCCTTTTGTGTTTATGAGATATGCTCCTTCACCTCTGACAGCTTCACTTATTAAAAAAGTCTTGTCCTGCTCTGTGTAAAGTGCTGTCGGATGGAACTGAATAAATTCCATGTCTGCAAGCCTGCATCCTGATTCATATGTTATAGCAACTCCATCGCCGGTGGTTGTGTGTGGGTTTGTAGTTCGTTTGTATATTGCTGATGCCCCACCAGAAGTTAAAAAAGAAAATTTTCCAACAAATATCTCTTCGCACTCTTTTTTAGAATTCCAACTTCTGACACCATAGCAGGTGCCATCTTCGCATATAAGAGAAATAGCCACTCTGTTCTCAAAAAGATCTATGTTTTTGTCATTAATTACCTTATTTATCATAAAATCGGTAATCTTCATACCTGTGACATCACCTCCTGCATGCAGAATTCTTCTCATGTGATGTCCACCTTCGAGACCAAGGGCAAAATTATTGCCAAGCATGTCGAACCTCATTCCATCTTCGACAAGTTCCATTATCCTGTGTGGTCCTTCATTGACAAGGATATTTACAGCAGTATGGTCACACAATCCACGACCAGCTACAATTGTGTCTTCATAATGAAATGCCGGACTGTCTTCCTCATCAGTGACGGCAGCAATACCTCCCTGTGCATAATAGGAGTTGCTTTCTCTTATATTCGACTTTGTGATCAAAGCCACTTTCCCATAATTAGATGCTCTGTATGAGGCATATAAGCCGGCAAGTCCACTTCCAATAATGATATAGTCGTAATAGTACATTCCCTATCTCTATGAGTTGCGAAATTACTCTTTTTTCTTTAAAGGTGCTTCACTTATGATAAACAATCTTAATATTACTTGGTTACTAATGGTTTGAAATGTTAACTTGTTATACTTTGTTTATAAGGTTTAATAATCTATTATACAGAATATTAAATTGTTTACTTTGTATTTTGCATCAAATATTATTACCTTAGCAAGCATATTTTGAAACTTAATACATAATTGTATGTCAATCAGGGTTAATTGCTTCATTCCATATCAAGATGAAGCTCAAGTAAAAGAGACTGTTGATGGACTCAGAAGTAGTTCTATGACAGACCATATTTATCTTATGACTATCAATCCGGAAGCAAAACCGTTGAAAGGATGTGAAATATTATATGTCGAATCTTTGAAATGTGTACCGGCCATTAGGAAAATTGCAGAAAGAGCAGATGGCGATTTTACGCTTATCTATACTAAGTATTCAACTTTGGTTATGGGGTTGTTTGCTTTGGATAGAATGGTAAAAATTGCAGAGGACAGTTCCGCTGCGATGGTTTATGCGGATCATTACCAAATAATTGATGGCAAAAAGAGCATCAGTCCGGTTATAACATATCAGATGGGAAGTCTTAGAGATGATTTTAATTTCGGTTCTGTTATTCTTTACAGGTCTTCATCTCTGAGAGAGGCAGTTTTGAGAATGAAAACCGATTATAAATTTGCTGGTCTGTACGACCTGCGTCTCAAAGTGTCTCAAAAGGGAAAACTTGTTCATATTAATGAATATCTTTATACTGAGATAGAGCAGGATACTCGCAAGTCAGGTGAAAAAATATTTGATTATGTTGACCCAAAAAACAGGGAGGTCCAAATAGAGATGGAAGCTGCCTGTACAGAGCATTTGAAGGAAATAGGCGGTTACCTTAACCCAGATTTTAAGCATATTGAATTTTCTAAGGGCGACTTTGAATATGAAGCATCCGTAATAATCCCTGTCTTTAACAGGATTAGAACTATTTCTGACGCCATTTCCTCTGTATTAAGGCAAAAAACAACATTTAAATTTAATCTGATTGTTATTGATAATCACTCTACAGATGGTACTTATGAAGCAATCGAGATGTTCATCAGTGATGAGAGGCTGATTCATCTGGTGCCTGACAGAGATGATTTAGGTATAGGTGGTTGCTGGAATGTCGGTGTACATCATCCTAAATGTGGCAAGTTTGCTGTTCAGCTTGACAGCGATGACATATATTCTGACGAAAATACTCTTCAAAAAATTGTGGACTCTTTTTATGCTCAAAACTGCGCAATGGTTGTAGGTACCTACATGATGACGAATTTCAATATGGAAATGATTGCTCCAGGCATAATTGACCATAGAGAGTGGACTCCTGAAAATGGCAGGAACAATGCTCTGCGCATTAATGGTTTTGGAGCACCGAGAGCTTTTTATACCCCTGTTTTGAGAGAAATCAAGGTTCCCAACACGAGTTACGGAGAGGATTATGCTTTAGGCTTAAATATTTCTCGTGAATATCAGATAGGCAGAATATATGACGTTCTTTATCATTGCCGACGTTGGGAAGGAAACTCTGATGCTGCCCTCGATATAGTAAGAATGAACGCAAACAACACCTATAAGGATAGGATAAGAACGTGGGAGCTTCAGGCAAGAATTGCTATGAACAAAAGAGAGAAATAGTTAGATGTCAGAGTTAAATTCTGAGATGGTTAATGAGCTTTTCAAGGAGCAGCTTGGCTCCTGGAAGCAGGCTCGTGATAATTATGAGGCACTTGACAGAGTCATGACCAGAGAGGTCAGTGTAGATGGTTTTATGTTTAAGATACAGTTTAACCCTGCACGAATTGTATCTTCTGCAGCCAAGGTAGATGCAAAGTCCATAAAAGAGCGTAATTGCTTTTTATGTAAAGAAAACAGACCTGCTGTACAAAAGGGGATAGATTTTGCGTTTGATGATAAGGATCATTATACTGTTCTAATCAATCCATTTCCTATTTTTAAGCGACATCTTACAATTCCACTTGAAGAACACCGTGATCAACTTATCAGAGGAAGATTTAATGTTATGCTTGAGTTTGCAAGAAGGTTGACTGACTTTACAATTTTTTACAATGGGCCAAAATGTGGTGCTTCAGCTCCTGATCACTTTCATTTTCAAGCGGGGATAAAAGGTTTTTTGCCAATTGAGAGTTCTCACCTTAATACCAAAACATTTTTTTCTGATTCCGAAATAACCCTTGAACAGGTAGTTTCAGGGTTGCCGGGAATTATAATTATGGAATCCTCGTCAGGAAGCAAGGCTGAAGATTTTTTTGACAATTTATACTCTTCACTTGAAATTAAAGAAGGTGAAAGAGAACCCATGCTTAATATTTTATGCAGTTACGAAAAAGGCAAATGGAGGATAGTGTTTTTTTTAAGGAAGAAACATCGTCCGGATGCCTTTTTTAAGGAGGGAGATGAAAATATATTGATCAGTCCCGCTTCAGTAGATCTTGGTGGAGTTTTGATTACTCCTCTCGAGAAGGATTTTGTCAAGCTAACCGCTAAAGATATCAACTCAATTTTATCGGAGGTTCTCATATCATATGATGAACTTGAGACAATTGTCAAGAAATTGAAATTAATTATTTAACAATACTCATATGACAGAACCTCAAGTAACTGTAGGAATAATGTTTGAACCCAAGATCGAGTTCAAACTTAATGGATTGTTTATTTGTAATAATCTCAAAATCGAAGGTCCTCAAACTGTCAATTTTTGTAATGGCAAGATCGAGTGGATGGGAGATTTGTTTGAAGAATTGTTATTTGAGCCTGAAGACAGACAAAGCGATTCTTTTGAGCTAATTGGGGTTACAATTGGAATTAATTTCCATTGGGAACGAAAGGAAAATCAGACTTTCCGTGGTTCTCTCAAATTTATTGTTGAAAATGAAAAGATAACTGCGATAAACATTATTGAGGTTGAAGAGTATCTTACTTCGGTTATATCATCTGAAATGAGTGCTACAGCTTCTCTGGAACTGCTCAAGGCTCATGCTGTCATTTCAAGATCGTGGCTTATGGCTCAGATTCAGAAGAACAGAGACATCTCCAACTCACAAAAGATTTATTCTACAGTTCACGATACTCCGAGAGAATTGATAAAATGGTATGACAGAGAAGATCACATTAGATTTGACATTTGTGCGGATGATCATTGTCAGCGTTATCAGGGGATAACCAGGGCATCAACAGAGATTGTGAAAGATGCAATTGCACAGACAAGAGGGCAGTTGCTCATGTACGGAGGTAAAATATGTGATGCACGCTATTCCAAAAGTTGTGGAGGAGTTCTTGAAGAATTTGGCAGTTGCTGGGAAGATATAAATTATCCCTATCTGGTCAAAAAGCGAGACAGTATGACACATACTGAAGTTCCCGATCTAACCATAGAACTTAACGCAAGAGAGTGGATTTTATCTTCACCGGAGGCTTTTTGCAATACAACCGACCAAAAGATATTGTCTCAGGTATTGAATAACTATGATCAGGAGACTGTGAATTTTTACAGGTGGAGCGTGACCTATACACAGCATGAATTGTCTGCACTCATAAAGAAACGTTCCGGAACTGATTATGGTGAGATTATTGATCTTCTGCCAGTCCAGAGGGGTACATCGGGGCGTCTGGTGAAGCTTAAAATTGTAGGGACAAAAAGAACAAGAATTATTGGGAAAGAACTTGAGATAAGGAGAACACTTTCCGATACACATCTTTACTCTTCAGCATTTATTGTATCGAGGCTTGATGTAGATAATAAGGGAATTCCTGGACGTTTTATACTCAAAGGAGCAGGATGGGGTCATGGAGTGGGACTTTGCCAAATTGGGGCAGCTGTCATGGGAGAGAAAGGTTATAAGTACAATGAAATTTTACTTCATTATTTTGTAGGTGCATCTATCGAAAAATTATATCTATAATATTTAAATTATGAGTAACAAAAAGAGATCTCCCTGGGCGTGGATACCTACTCTGTATTTTGCCGAGGGGCTGCCATATGTTGCAGTAATGACTGTCTCTGTGATCATGTACAAGAGATTAGGTATTTCTAATGCTGATATCGCTTTATATACGAGCTGGCTCTATTTACCTTGGGTTATAAAACCATTTTGGAGTCCTTTTATAGATTTGCTTAAAACTAAACGATGGTGGGTGGTAACGATGCAATTCTTAATAAGTGTGGGACTTGCAGGAGTTGCGTTTACTATCCCTGCAAGCAATTTCTTTCAGCTGACTCTTGCCGTATTTTGGCTGATTGCTTTTTGCTCTGCAACGCACGATATTGCAGCTGATGGCTTTTACATGCTTGCGCTTGACAGTCATGATCAGGCTATGTATGTTGGGATTAGAAGTACTTTTTACAGAGTTGCCACTATTACAGGCCAGGGGATACTGGTTATTATTGCCGGTTTACTCGAAATGTCAACAGGTTTGCAGCCGGCAGAGTTTAAAGTTAATGCAGGGCCTCAATACACCTCTTCTTTTGTTATTCCTCAGGCTGAGGAGACTGTAATCTCATCTGCAACAGGAGAAGATGATTACAAATTTATTTTGAATCCATCTGTTGTCAATTTAAGTACAAGAACTGTTGCTGTAGATTCGGCTGCCATTCTTAAGGCATATGCCTTAGAAAACAACATTGCGAATGGTTTTGTGGAGCCAGAAAAGAGTGCAGGTAATGTAAAAAAAGAGGCATCATGGTGGACAGAGCATGTCTCAACACCTTTAGGCGCTTTTATTGAAGAAAATTTTGGAGAAAAAAACAGTGGAAAGGTTGTTCACGAGATGAACGGGAATGCCCAACTTGTGACTGTCAGACTAAACAAGGCTCCTGCAAGTGGAGAAAAAATCGTGTTGAATACTGCCATGAAAAAAGGTGATAAAAGCATTTTTATTGCTCATGGTGAGAGAATTACATTTACCTCAGAAAACTGGGACAAACCTGCATATATATTGGTACAGGCAGATCCTAAACTTGATCATGAGACATCGACTGTCTTTAGAGGACTTTCCGGAAACATTCCCCTTGCATGGTCTGTAACTTTTTTCATTTTGGCCGGATTTTTCCTTGCAATTGCAGTTTATCATAGATACATTCTTCCACGGCCAGATACTGACAGACCGGCTAGAGAAGTTACGGCAAAGACAATTTTCAAGGAATTTTTTGCAACATTTGCCTCTTTCTTCAAGAAAAAACAGATATGGGTTGCTATTTTGTTCATGTTACTCTATCGTCTCCCTGAAGCTCAACTGGTTAAATTGATTACTCCATTCTTGCTTGATGCCAGAGAGGTCGGAGGGATGGGACTTACCACAGGCCAGGTAGGTCTTGTTTATGGTACTGTAGGCATCTTGGCTCTGACAATTGGCGGAATTATAGGTGGAATAGTTGCTGCCAAGGGAGGACTTAAAAAGTGGCTTTGGCCGATGGCGTGGAGTATCTCGCTTACTTGTATCACATTTGTATATTTGAGCATATTCCAGCCTGAAAACTTTTTTGTAGTCAATCTTTGTGTCTTTATTGAGCAGTTTGGATATGGTTTTGGTTTCACGGCCTATATGCTGTATTTGATATATTTCTCTGCCGGAGAACACAAGACGGCACATTATGCTATATGTACGGCTTTCATGGCACTGGGCATGATGTTGCCAGGTATGATGGCTGGCTGGTTGCAGGAACTTGTAGGATATAGAAATTTCTTTTGGTGGGTGATGATATGCTGTCTGGCCACAATTATTGTAACAGCCTTTATTAAAGTAGATGAATCCTTTGGTAAAAAAGAAGTTAAAGCATGAAAAAAATAAAAATAATATGTATTGTTTTCCTCTCTCTCTCTGCATTGAGAGGATATTCTCAAAAGGTAATGACGGGTTTGGAAGTTCTCAAGGCTTCAAATTTCAAAATACTTGAGGGGAAAAGAGTTGGTCTTATAACAAATCCAACAGGGTTTGACAATAATATAAAATCGACTGTAGATATCTTGTTTGAGGCTCCTAATGTTAAACTGGTAGCCCTATTTGGGCCTGAACACGGAGTAAGAGGTAATGCTCATGCTGGCGATAGGGTAGAGGCAAGCACGGACCCTAAAACCGGATTACCTGTTTTTTCTCTCTATGGGGATACCAGAAAGGCTACGCCAGAGATGCTTAAGGGGATAGATGTATTGGTATATGACATACAAGATATAGGATGCAGATCTTTTACCTATATAAGTACAATGGGACTGGCTATGGAAGCTGCTGCTGAAAATAATATCGAATTTGTAGTTCTTGACAGGCCTAATCCTCTTGGCGGCCTGAAGGTAGAAGGCAATGTAGTGGAAGATGGGTTTATCTCATTTGTCAGTCAATTTAAAATACCATACGTTTATGGGTTAACTTGCGGTGAACTTGCCACCTTGCTCAATGAGGAGGATATGATAAAAGGTCATTGCAAGCTGACAGTAGTACCTATGAAAGGATGGAAGAGAGAGATGACTTTTGATCAGACAGGACTTCAATGGGTACCATCGTCACCTCATATTCCTCAACCAATCAGTGCAATTTGCTACCCTGTCTCAGGAATACTTGGGGAGTTGGGATATCTTTCTATAGGTGTGGGTTATACAATTCCTTTTCAAATGTTTGCAGCAGAGTGGATAGATGCAGAGGAACTTGCGGCAAGGTTGAACAGTTACAAATTGCCCGGTGTGAGATTTAGACCTATGTATCTTAAACCTTTTTATTCTGTAGGAGCAGGAAAAGATTTTCAAGGAGTTCAGGTTCATATACTTAACTATCAGACTTGTGCGCTTACAGATATTCAGTTTTATGTCATGCAGGCTGTTGCCGAACTTTGGCCGGAAAAAGCTGTTTTTAATAATGCGGATGTCAAGAGATTTAATATGTTTGACAAAGTTTCCGGCACAGATGTTATCCGTAAAAAATTTTCAGAAAGAAACAGATTCGAAGATATAAAGGATTACTGGTACAAAGATGTTGAAAACTTTAAAAAGCTTTCAAAGAGATATTACATTTATTAGAAATGTGTAGCTTTATATTGAGAAAAACTTATTGGTTATGAAAAAGCTATTTTTACTCCTTTTCGTAGCAACTGTAGCAATCAGCTGCTCAAACCCATTGAAAAAGTCTATAGTCGAGACTTTGACCGCTGACGAGCTTGCCAGGATAGAAAAGAATAATTCTGAGTTTATGCCTGTATATACTCTTTTACAGTCTTTTAAGGATTCCCTGTTAAAGGATGAAGCTATAAAAAAAATGTGGGAAGGAATTACTTACAAAAGAGTTGATGAATTTATCAAGTATATGAACGATACCAGCTCTTTTAACAAAGTAAAAGACAGTCTTCACGGTGTGTGGGAACAGCAGTATGGCCAGTATTCCCACAAAGTTGACTCAGTTTTGGCCTACTGGAAAAGCTATAGAGAGGCTAATGATGCCAGCCAGTATGTAAAGATAGAATTGGAAAATATAGACAAAGAATATTATCCTTACTCTAACAAGCTTAATAATGTTAGCTTTGAGATAAAAGTAACCCCACTGCGTGGCCCTATAGATTACCTGAGATTCAGTTACAAAGTGATTCCAAGGTCTGCAATAGACAGAGCCAAGTCTGATTATGATATTTACCATTCTTCTCTTTATGAAGCGTCCCGGTGTACTATCACAGAACGTTTTTCAGGACCTTTGACAAATTACTGGGAGGCTAATTACACAAACAGAAAGATTCTTGAGGAGAGGAATATTGAGACTTTCAAGAGAGATTTTGTAGTTTATTTTGAGGTTGACGAACTTAGACAGGGAGGTAAAAGGATCACAAAAAGCAATGTTGATGTTCCGGCGTCAGTGTTGAACTATTGGAAGAACGAAAATGATCCGGTTATGAAAGAAAAATATGCCAAAGATATAGTTAAGGATATTTTAGGGGTTGATTTTGTTTCTGAGCAGGAATTTTACAACAACGCATTTGAAAAATATATAGAAAACAAAGATAAAGAGGTTTATGAACTTCTTAAACTTTGCGGTTATCGTCAATTTTAAATATTTATTATGAAATTCTTTTTATTAATTTGTTGTTCGATGATTATCAATGGGTCAGGCCAGTCAGGATCTGCAAGCACAGATCAAATGCTAACTCTTGACAATTATTTGATTCCGGTAGGTGTCAAAGGTGCAAAAATTGCCGACGTAATTGTGCCTGAAAGCTGTAATTGTGATGCAGAAGTTGCTATCGTGAAGGATACGGCCGGTATTTTCACTATTGACAGCAAAGGAGGTATATCTTTGAAGAAGAGTGTAACTTTGAAAACTGATTCAGGTCCTTTTGTGTATGGTATTACAATTAAAGCAGGTTGCCTGCAAAAGGAGTTTGAACTTGTTAAGGATCAGTTTATAAAAAATAAGGTAATTGCTCACAGAGGAGCTTGGAAAAATCATGAGGCAAGTCAGAATTCAAGAAATTCACTCAAATATGCTATTGAGATTGGTTGTGAAGCTTCCGAACTGGATGTGTGGATGACCTCTGACGGAGCAATTGTCCTTAACCACGATCCCGAAATTAATGGCAAGATCGTAGAAGACAACACAGTTGCTACTATGACTTCAGTGCCTCTCAAAGGAAATGATTTTCTGCCTACTCTTGAGCAGATTATAAAAGATGTCAAGCAACAAAACAGGACAAAACTGGTGATTGAAATCAAAGCATCCCTAAAGAGTCAGGAAAGAACAAATGAATTGACAGCAAAAGTTGTAAAGCTTGTACATGATATGAAGGCTCAAGCCTGGGTTGCTTGCTATATTTCCTTCAACTATGATGCTTGTCTCCTGGTTACACAGATTGACCCCACAGCGAGAACTGCATACTTGGGAGACAATAAGTCAATAGAGAAGCTCAAATCCGTGAACATGTGGGGTATAGACTTCAATTACAAAATGTTTGAAAAAGATCCAGGTTTAATTCAGAAAGCACATAATGCAGGAATGACAGTAAATGTATGGACAGTAAATAAAAAGGAAGATCTAATCTCATTTTTGGACAAAGGGGTTGACTTTATTACAACCAATGAACCTGAGATGCTTCTTGAGATTATAAAAGAGAAAAGTTCAAAGTAAAATACTTTTCAGAGCATCCAGATTATTGGAAATAATTATGCTCTTTTTCTTCTTCTCCAGACATTTCACTAGAGATTCGGGGATCTCAACAGAGGTTCCCGAATTTTCTTCTACTATATCCTTGAATTTTGCAGGGTGAGCTGTCTCGAGTATGATTGAATTGTAAGATCCGGGATACTCTTCAAGATATTCTTTGAGAGCGAGATATCCCACAGCTCCGTGAGGATCTGCAAGATATCCGTATTTGTTATATATCTCTCCTATTGCCTGACGCGTCTGGTTATCTGAAAATGACCGACTGAAAATAACTTCTCTCATGCTGTTAAGATTTCCATCAAACATAGAGTAGATGCGGTAAAAATTGCTTGGATTTCCTACATCCATAGCATTTGATATGGTTTGAACGGAGGTTTTAGGTTGAAATGTGCCTGACTTAAGATAATTTTCAAACACATCATTAGAGTTTAAAGCTGCGATAAACTTTTTGACAGGCAACCCCATTTCTCTTGCAATCAATCCGGCAGTAAGATTTCCCAGATTACCGCTTGGTACTGAGAAAATGACCGCTCTGTCACGTCTTTCAAGTTGAGAGTAGGCATAGTGATAATAAAAGGATTGAGGGAACAGTCTGGCAAAATTAATGGAATTGGCAGAGGTAAGTTTAACCTTTGATCTTAATTCTTTGTCATTAAAGGCTTCCTTGACCATTCTTTGACAATCATCAAAACTGCCTAGTACCTCAAGAGCAGTGACATTGCCTCCGAGAGTGGTAAGTTGCTGTTCCTGTATCTTGCTAACTTTGCCTGATGGATACAATAGTACTACGTCGATCCCGGAAACATTGTAAAATCCATTTGCAACTGCACTTCCTGTATCGCCGGATGTTGCAACCAGAATAACCAATTTCTTATCTTCATCTTGATTGAAGAAGGAGAGAGTTTCAGCCAAAAAACGTGCTCCAAAATCCTTAAAGGCAAGTGTGGGTCCGTGAAACAGTTCGAGAATATTTTTGTCTCTATCAAGTGGTTGAAGAGGCGCTGTAAAGGTAAATGCGCTTCTGATTATTTTGAAAAGCTCGTAATCTGGTATTTCTTCTTTTAAGACTCTTCTTGATACGGCAAATGCAATGTCTTGCAAGTCGAGGATCCCTATTCTGTCAAAAAAGGCTTCTTGCATTTGTGGCAGTGAAACAGGAACGTATAATCCGCCATCATCGGCTATTCCTTTAATTACCGCTTCCTTGAATGAGACTTGATTGTTTTTGTTGTTAGTGCTGTAGAGTTTCATTGATCTATCTGTCTTTCAAAATTTCAGGACCATTTTTGTTAACCTTTGACACATATAGTTCAGATTGAAGATTGTACTTAATTAGACACTTTTGCATTGCTTTTCCAACCCGAGAAGCTGTTTTTATCCCTTTTGAAAGAGCAAACAGTGACGGTCCGGAGCCGGATATGCTGCAACCGAGTGCACCATTGTCCAAAGCTGCTTTTTTCATTTCTGAAAAACCAGGGATAAGTTGAGACCTAACAGGTTCTATAACAACGTCTTGCAGTGAGCGTCCAATGAGATCATAATCACTTTTCATAATTCCGGCTACGAGAGCCGCTATGTTTCCCCACTGAGTTACGGCACTTGAAAGCGGTATCTCTGCAGGCAATATCCTTCTAGAATCTTTTGTGGGGATCACGATTTGTGGGTGGATTATAGTACAGTAAAGTTTGTCGGGCACTTTCAGTGCTATAATGTCAAGAGGTTTGTTGGAGCGAATCAAAACGATTCCACCATAAAGACATGGAGCAACATTATCAGCATGAACAGTTCCACTTGATAGTTGTTCACCTTCGAGAGCAAAGTTCAGAAGCTCATCTTTAGACAGTTTGAGTTCGAAGAGAGCATTAAGAGCAAAAACTGCCGCAACAGCACTTGCGGCGCTTGAACCAAGTCCGCTGCCAAGAGGCATATTCTTGTTAATCTCAATTTCAACGCCACATTTTATCCTGAACTTTTTTACCATTGAAAGTATCGGTTTGCCGGCCGTGTTAAGGGCAGGCTCAAGAGGCAATTTTCCTTCGTCTCCTGTGATTTTTGTGATTTTAACTCCAGGTTCATTTGAGGTTGTTATGATAAGTTCATCTCCCGGCTTATTAATTGCAAACCCCATCACATCAAATCCACATGCCATATTTGCCACTGTTGCGGGGGCAAATACCCTTATACACTTGTTCATTATTTATAATAATTAAAATCTCAGAGATTATTAAAATACCCATTTTTATACATCATTTCGGCTATCAGAATAGTGCCTCCGGCAGCGCCCCTGACAGTATTGTGTGAGGTAATGACAAACTTGAAGTCAAATAACGGACACTCTCGTAAACGTCCTATTGACACAGCCATTCCCTTATCTATATTTCTGTGGAGTTTTGGTTGGGGATATTTATCATTGTCGAAATAATGAATGGGTTGAAGCGGGGCAGATGGTAAATTAAGTTCTTGTGGAACAGATCTAAATTCTATCCATGCCTTTTTTATCTCCTCGACAGAAGTTCTTTTTTTAAGTTTAATCTGCACAGCCTCAGTATGTCCATCGATTACGGCGACTCTATTACACTGGGCACTTATTTTGAAATTTATCTCTTCAATGGCTCCGTTGACAATTTTCCCCAGTATTTTCAATGGCTCACTCTCTACTTTTTCCTCTTCTCCTCCGATAAAAGGTATTACATTGTCGAGAATGTCGAGCGAGGCCACTCCCGGGTAGCCTGCTCCCGATATTGCCTGCATGGTGACTACATTTACGGCTTCAATCCCAAACTTGTCCTGAAGAGGTTTAAGTGCCATTACAAGACCAATTGTTGCGCAGTTAGGGTTAGTAACAATAAAGCCTGAGCGATTCTGATTTCTGACAAGCTCCATATGTTCCGGATTAACTTCTGGAATCATAAGTGGCACATCTTTGTCGAAACGATGGTTGCGAGCATTGGAAATGACATAATAACCTTGTGAGGCAAACTCTTCTTCAATCTCACCTGCCACAGATGAATCAAGACCTGAGAATAGAATTTTGCTTTCCAAATTGGGACTGCATTCCTTTACAATCATATTTGCCATACTTTCTGGCAGAGGAGTAGCCTGTACCCAATTGACAGCATCTTTATATTTTTTTCCTGCTGAACGTTCAGATGCTGCTACTTCGTGCAATTGAAACCAGGGGTGATTTTGCAACAATTCAATAAATTTTTGGCCTACGCTACCTGTAGCTCCCAATACAGCAACTTTTAATTTCTCTCTCTCTTCCATGGGGATTAGATTTATTTTATTCTAAAAATGATTATGATGCTTTTTTGCTTTTTTTAAAATAGGTGTTGTGAATTGCATTTAATGCAACTTCAAGATTATTTCTCTGTATAACAGCCGAAATATCAAGTTCTGAAGAGCCCTGAGCTATGGCGACAATATTGACTCCGATATTGCCTAGTGACTGGAAAAATTTTCCTGCATTTCCCGGAGTGTGCCTCATCTGAGCTCCAACTACCGTAACAATAGACAGATCATTTGTTACACTTACTTCGTTTACAATTTTTGCCTGTATTTCGTAGGCAAACTCTTTTTCAATACTCCGTTTAGCCTGTCTGGCAGAATCTGGCATGACTCCTATGCAAATAGAGTGTTCAGAAGATGCCTGAGAGATAAGGATCACATTGACATTTGCATCTGCCAAAGCGCCGAACACTCTCTTTGCAATTCCTGCAACACCTATCATTCCACTTCCCTGAATCAGAAGAATGGATATATTGTCGATTGATGAAATTCCTTTAATCTCATATCGTTCGCCATCGTTTTTTCTTCCAATTAAAGTCCCTTTGAAAGATGGGTTTAAGGTATTCAGTATTCTTATCGGTATGCTTTTGTCCATAGCCGGCTGCATTGTCGGAGGATAAATAACCTTTGCTCCAAAGTGCGACATTTCCATAGCTTCATCATAAGTAAGAAAGGGTATGGGGAATGCTCCTTTAACCTTCTTTGGATCAGCTGTCATTACTCCATCGACATCTGTCCATATTTCTATCTCTTCTGCTTCAAGCGCAGCTCCAAGAAGGGAAGCAGTATAATCAGATCCACCCCGGCCAAGGGTAACAGTATTACCTTTTTTTGTGGAGGCAATAAACCCGGTAACAACCTGCAATTTTGAATGTGAACTATAATATTCTCTTATATTGTTGTATGTGAGTTCATAATTAACACGTCCGTATCCATAATTATCGTCACAAATCACCAATTTTCTGCTATCTATATACTCTGCATCAATTCCTACATCCTTGATAGCTTCGCTAATAATATAAGCAGAGAGTCTTTCACCATAACTCATCACCAGATCAAGGGTTTTGGCAGACAATTCCTTTATCAGTACTACTCCATGCAATATATCCGACAACTCTTTCAAGCTCATCATAGTATTTGTCAGAATGTGACTTTGGTTTCTTATCTGTATCAACTCTCTTATGGTATTTAAATGCCTGTCTCTTAATTCTTCAAAAACAGACAAATAACTATTGTCACCTGAAGATGCCCGGTTTGCCATCTCAATTAACATATCCGTTACTCCCTGAAATGCCGAAAATACAACCGTAATAGCTGAACCATCTCTCTTACAATTTATAATAATTTGAATAACCTCTCTTATTCTTGAGGGGCAGCTTACAGATGATCCTCCAAATTTTAATACTTTCATAGTCGAGCAATTAACAGGGTTATTAATAAAAAACCGGCCTCCTGAATCAAGAAGCCGGTTTCAATTTACTTACAAACTAAAAATTACCAACTTCCATCATACAACATTGTTGTTGTGATTGTTGACATGGATGTTTTACACATAATGACAGAAGTTGAATGTAAAGTTGTCATTTTATCTTTCGAATTATAACTTGACAAATGTAGTGGAAATATTTATTAATGCAAATATTTAAAAAAAAATTATCTAATCTTAACAGCAGTTCCTGCCGCAGTAACCATAAGCATTGAAGATCCAACTGTCTCGTAGTCAAGGTCTATAGCAATAACAGCATTGGCTCCGAGTGCTATAGCCTGTGAACACATCTCATTAAGCGCTTCCTCTTTTGCCTGTTTGAGTACTCTCTCATAAGAACTAGATCTGCCACCTACAATATCTCTGATCCCAGCGAAGAAATCTTTGACTATATTGGCACCTATAATAGTTTCACCTGATACTAAACCGAGGTACTGATCAATTTCATACCCTTGAATAGTGGATGTTGTTGTCATTAACATTGTGTTGAATTTTAGATTGTTGAATTAAGTTGATTATTGTATTTATTCATGTTGAATATAAAGTGATATAAGATTGATGATTACCTCAACTGCCTTTTCCATACTTTCAGCCGGCACATATTCCAGTTTACCGTGGAAATTGTGACCACCTGCAAATATATTAGGACATGGAAGTCCCATATATGACAGACGTGCTCCATCGGTACCACCCCTTATTGGTTGGACTTGAGCAGTAATCCCGGCCTTTTTCATGGCTTCAACCGCTTTTTCAATAATGTGGTAATGAGGTTCTACCTTTTCCTTCATGTTGTAGTACTGGTCTTTAAGTTCAAGTCTAAAGCGATTGTCTTTGTATTTGCAATTCATAAAATCTGTACAATCCTCAACAAGTTTCTTCTTTTCTTCAAATTTGGCTCTGTCATGATCGCGTATGATGTATTGGATCATTGATTCTTCTACTGTACCACTCATATGAACTACATGTATGAATCCTTCATAGCCCTCTGTCAATTCAGGTCTCTGTTCTACAGGCAGGAGAGAATTAAACTCTGTTGCAAGGAGGATAGAGTTAATCATCTTATTTTTAGCATAACCCGGATGGATATTCCTTCCCTGAATAAATATTTTGGCAGATGCTGCGTTGAAATTTTCATATTCCATCTCTCCAATTTCACCTCCGTCCAAAGTATATGCAAACTCAGCTCCGAAACGGGTTACATCAAATTTATCCACTCCGCGTCCAATCTCTTCGTCAGGAGTAAATGCTATTTTGATCTCTCCATGTTTGAAATCAGGATGAGTAAAGATATATTCCACCGCAGACATTATCTCTGCTACTCCTGCCTTATCATCTGCTCCAAGAAGAGTATTGCCGTCAGAAGTTATGATAGTCTGCCCAATATATTTTTTCAATTCGGGGAATTCGATCGGAGAGAGAACTAAATTTTTTTCTTTGTTAATTACTATCTCGCCACCATCGTAATTGTGAAAAAACTGAGGTTTTATATCTTTACCTGGAGCATCCGGCGAAGTGTCCACATGTGCTATAAAGCCGAGTTTGGGAGCAGTTTCCCCATTATTAAGATTTGAAGGGATGGAGGCCATAACATAGCCGAATTCATCGAGTGAAACATCTTTTACACCCATCTGTTCAAGCTCTTTGACAAGTATTTTCATGAACTCCACCTGAGAAGGTGTGCTTGGTTGTGTTTCAGAATCTGGATCTGACGTTGTTTCGACTGAGATATAGCGTAAAAATTTGTCTATTACTGATTCCATAATTATTAGATCTAAAAGTTAATTAATTAAATAAGCACAAGGCTTATTCCCATTACAAACATTCCTGCAACAACTCCCAGAATGGCAATATGGTGTTCCCCATACTTTTCAGCGGTAGGAAGAAGTTCATCAAGAGATATATATACCATAATTCCGGCTATGGCGGCGAAGATAATACCCATAAAATTATCGTGGAAGAGGAATGATAGCAAAAAGTATCCGATTACAGCTCCAACAGGTTCTGCAAGGCCTGATAATGTGGCGTTTGTAAAAGCCTTGGTCTTACTTTTTGTTGCATAGTAAATAGGTACTGCTACGGCAATCCCTTCAGGTATGTTGTGAATTCCGATAGCAACAGCAATACTTAGACCAAGTCCCGGGTCATTTATTGCACTTACGAATGTTGCCATGCCTTCCGGGAAGTTGTGAATTGCAATCACAAGGGCAGACATTATTCCTACTCTCATTAGAGGAGAGTCGCTCTTGGCAGCTCCGTTTTCATTAATTGACAAATCCCCGACTTCGTGAGGGTTTTCATAGGACGGTACTAAATTGTCGATAATAGCGATGAGTGCCATACCCCCAAAAAATGCAATCAATGCATACAAAAAGCCGGAATTTTCGCCATAAATCTCTCCAAGTCGTGTTCTTGAGTCGTTTAACAGCTCAACCAGAGATATAAAGATCATTACTCCCGCAGAAAAACCAAGCGATGCGGCTAGAAATTTTGAGCTGAATTTTTTGGAAAAAAGAACTATCCCACTACCTATAGAGGTAGCGAGACCGGCAAGAAGGGTCAGTATAAATGCATAAATAAGATTGCTGTCCATTTTTTATTTATCATCAACTTTTGCTCTCATGCTGTCCAATGCCAAATATACAATTATGAGGACATACATTACAAGTGCGAGGAAAGCGGCGGGTTTAGATTCCATCCATTGACGGTTTGTAAGATCAATCCCGCCAAATCGTATTATAGCACTTACAACACCCATTAAGGCTCCACCTGCAATAAAACCGGAAGCAAGAAGAGTCCCTCTCTCTTTTCGCGCATTATTAAGTGCTGCATCCTTACTGCGTGTGGAAACAAACCAAGCAACAGCCCCTCCAACCAGGAGAGGGATATTGAGTTCGATAGGAATAAACATTCCGAGAGAAAATGGAAGAGCCGGAATCTTGAAGAGAGTAAGAACAATAGCTATCAACGCGCCAATACCATACAAGAGCCATGGAGCACCTCCACCCGACATTAAAGGTTCAATGACTGCAGCCATGGCATTTGCCTGCGGTGCTACAAGAGCACTATCGCCTGTGAAACCATAGGTTTTGTTGAGGATAATCATAACACCGCCAACTGTGGCTGCTGCAACGAGTGTACCGAGAAATTTCCAGGACTCCTGTTTAATAGGTGTAGAACCGAGCCAATAACCAATCTTGAGGTCAGTAATAAATGCTCCGGAAACAGCGAGTGCAGTACATACAACACCTCCAATCACAAGGGCAGCAGTCATACCTGCTGTACCTGAAAGACCGCAGGCAACCAATATTACAGATGCAAGAATAAGAGTCATGAGTGTCATGCCACTTACTGGATTGGTTCCAACAATAGCAATAGCATTTGCGGCGACAGTAGTAAACAAAAAAGCAATAATGCCGACAACCAGCAACGCTATTATTGCATGTGTAAGATTTGAAACCACTCCAAAATAGAAAAATATAAATGTTATTGCAAGAGTCACCAAAATGCCAATTGCAATAATTTTCATTGGAAGATCTTTCTGAGTCCTCTTAACATTGTTCTTTCCCGAACCGGAACCTTTGATTTCCTTTACTGCAAGGCCAAAGGCCGATTTAATGATGCCTGCGGAATTAATAATGCCTATAATTCCGGCAGTTGCGATACCTCCAATACCGATGTGTCTCGCGTAGGTTTTAAATATTGTCTCAGGCGACATGCTTCCCACAACCTCTGTAATGCCACTATTCATCAAATCAACAATACTTCCTCCAAAAAAGAGGTTCATGAGAGGTATTATGACAAACCAGACCAGAAAAGAACCACAACATATAATAAAAGCATACTTCAGTCCTATTATATACCCTAAACCAAGGACAGCAGCACCAACATTGACCTTAAAAACAAGTTTTACCTTTTCAGCAATTGTCTCTCCAAAAGGGAGAACTCTTGTAGTAAACACCTCTGACCACCAACCAAAAGTAGATACAATAAAATCGTAAATACCACCAATCAAGCCACTTATAAGAAGTAATTTTGCTCCTTTTCCTCCACTTTCGCCGCTGACTAGCACCTGAGTGGTTGCTGTAGCTTCTGGGAATGGATACTTTCCGTGCATGTCCGAAACAAAATACTTGCGGAAAGGGATCAGAAACAAAATTCCGAGAACTCCGCCGAGCAGTGAACTAAGAAAAACTTTTATAAAATCAACAGTAAGCTCCGGATATTTAGCTTGAAGTATATAGAGAGCAGGAAGAGTAAATATCGCTCCAGCCACAATGGCACCAGAACATGCACCGATTGACTGAATAATCACATTTTCTCCAAGTGCATTTTTCCTTTTAAAAGCACTTGAAAGTCCAACAGCAATAATTGCAATAGGAATAGCTGCCTCAAATACCTGTCCCACTTTCAAACCAAGATAGGCTGCTGCTGCAGAAAAAATAACTGTCATAAGTAAACCAATTGACACAGACCAAACACTTACCTCTGGAT